>ERZ1673702.442-NODE-442-length-60386-cov-11.303758_pt1 | contig 60386 bp, 53 predicted proteins | sample MGYA00580232_ERZ1673702 | MGnify/ENA primary metagenome ERZ1673702 (study PRJEB41218, sample SAMN15661792) | gut metagenome | host: Homo sapiens | place: Canada: London | collected 2015-08-20/2019-03-30 | study: EMG produced TPA metagenomics assembly of... | reverse complement strand
GTCGGTAGAGCACTTGACTTTTAATCAAGTTGTCCGGGGTTCGAATCCCCGATGCCTCACTACTTTTTAAGAGCACTGTCAGTTCGACAGTGCTTTTTTCGTGCCCGGAAAAGCCTTGTTTTATGCGGGTTTCCGGGCTTTTTTATTTTTTTATAAGTGTGTTCAAAAGTGAATTTTTTTGGCGATTTACTGTTACACTTGTGTTACACTCCCTTAGGCAAGTGCTTTTTCTACCTTTTTCCGTTTTTCCGCCTCAGTATTCCGGTCAAAACAGTAGTTTTTCAGGGTTGTCCGCTCATCTGAGTGTCCGACCAGCTCCCTTACTGTATTGATATTAACATGAGCATCCAACAGGGTTGATATGTAAGTTTTTCTTACCTTATGAGAACTTTTTACTGTTGTGCCATATTCCTTACAATACTTGCGGAAACGGTATGCAACGGCATACTGGGGAAGTGGTTTCCCATCCATTGAGAAAATATATCCGGTACTGTCTGCCCCGGTTTCTTTCTGCCTTGACCGGGCTGTTTCAATGATCTCCCTGGCCTTTTGGGTCAGTATCACCTGTCTGTCACCGCAATCCGTTTTGGCGTGTTCAATGATCTTTTTTGTGTCTTTGTTGTACATGCGCTGGATATGGATATAATCCGGGCTTTCAATGTCCTCATACCGGACGGCACACAGCTCACCGATACGCAATCCTGTCTGGAACAGGAATGGAATTGCCAGCGGTGCAAGATCATACGTGCAGTTGTGGTTGTAGTAGTCTTTCCATGCCAGTTCGGTTATTGCGTTTTCCTCGGCTGTCTGGTAGACCTGCGTTGCATCGGGTTTCTTTTTAACCTTCCGAAACATTCGCTTGCCGTCGATTTTTACATACTTGAATGGATTTTCCAAGATAAGGTTTAAGTCCGCCGCATAGTCCAATGCCTGCCGCATAATCACGGTGCTGTTGTAGTATTGCGTTTTGGTCATGGAATGTTTCTTTATGAGTTCATGCGCCCATACATCTAATGTCAGCTTATTAAGCTTCCGAAGCGGCTTTTTGACGATCGGTGTGCCTAAATAGTAGGCTTTCCAGTCAGAATCTATCCGGCTGATGTAAGTCTCTGAATTGGTGTGCAGAGCCTTGTATTTCAGCCAGGTTGGATAAAAAGATTCCAATGTCACCCGATCTTCGTCATCGTACCACTCAAGGCCGTAGTAGTCTGCAAGTGCTTTGTAAAGATCTTCTTCTGAGGTCTTGACAATCATCCTCAGACCGGACTTACAGCTTTTGTCCGGTACACGGGTTCGCCAGCGATGGTCTTTCTCGTTTTGGCGGATGGTGTGCGGATGTAAAGGTTTTAATTCGTTTTTCAGTTTTTCTAGCGTTTTCTTCTTCATGGATTCTTTAATTTTTTCCATGTCGCTTGAATCCAGTATATCATTTTTCAGTGCCAGTTCAAGTAATTTCAAGTTTTCGCTGTTGTCCATGATGTCTTATCATTTTTTCAACGCAAAAAAAGAGGATATTTCTATCATTCCACGATACAGCACAATACATCACAAGCGTTGATAAAAATATCCTCCCTATTTAATTTAACGGATTAATTTACCGCTTGGTCATTCTTCGGAAAAACAGTTTTCGTAGCAGAGCTCGAAATTGTATGTGACTTCCAGATAATAGGTCACTGTTTTGCTTTCTTTTATAGCGGTAATATTAATACGTTCACCGGCAGGAGTGGAAAACATTACCTCTGTTGCTTCATTTTTTCCAATTTCCAGATTGCGGATAAGGTCAACTTTGTCCTCGGTTTCCTTGGCTTTAATTGACATACGGATGATGTTACGCATGGTCTGAGGGTACTTGTTTCCTTTAATGCTTTCTTCAAAAGCTACTCTTAATCCCTCGATTTTATCTGATATTTTCATTTGAAAAATCTCCTTTTTTTTGTTTTTTCGGTACGGTAACAATACGCTTCAATACATGGATTACCTGATACGGTATAAACGTTACTTTACGGTCAGTACACTACGGTTACTTTGCAGTACAATATTTTCATATGCGATTATTCGCAGTTATCACAAATGTCTTTGGAATAACAAATCTCGTAATTTTCCACTATCTCAATATGATAGATTGCATTGCCATCCTCATTTAATGAGGCGTTTACACTGAGGGTCGCATCGGAGGCTGTTGTGAAAAGGATTTCATAGGTTTCCCGGTTATCCGTGTTCATGATGCGGCTGAAAGTAATTTCTTCGCCTAAAAACTTCAAGAAACAGCCATGCTTGTAAAGAGCGGACATAACGATATAAATTCTGTCCCGGTCAATGATTCCTTTCGTGATCCGCTTTTCGAATTCTTTTCGTAAAAGCGTTAATTTGCGGTCAGTCATATAAAAATTCCTTTCTGATGATAAATCATTGTGTACTGGTCAGGGTGTCCCTGACCAGCAGGTATATAGTTACATTATTTGTTGAATGGGTTTACTCTGCTTTCCTCAATGGACAGAGTATGGAAGTCCTCTGATCGTTCCAGATATTTCTGGACAGAATCATAAACTCTGATCTTATCCTTTTCGAAAATCCAGACTTCGCTGATACGGCGGAGAAAGGCATTCCATGATTCCGGTTTTTCCAGCTGAATGTTTCTGTACTGATCTTCCAATGGCTCATTTGAGAGCATATAGATGGTCTGTGCACACATAAAGCGGTTAGAATACCGGGCTGGCAGGTCAATAGGATAAATGTCCAGATACTGTAACATATCTGCGATCGGCAACTGGCTTCGGTATTCCTCGAAACACATGACAGACTGATAGCTGTACGTGTCAAACGGGTGCTGATAGTCGCAGACCTTGTAAACATTCCTGTCCCCATGTGTGTCTAATACATATCTGGTTTTTCCGGTTCCGGTTTCACCGAAAATGTAGATTACTTTCAGGTTCAGCCGCCGTTTTCCCCTGTAACGTTCTGCGAGGATGGTCGTGCGGAGCCTGTCGATCTTATCAATATGTAAGATATAATCATGGTTGATCGCGAGGATTTCCGCATTGTTATAGCCATCAAAAACAAGATTGTAAAGTTCCTCCATAGCTACGTTTTTGCCCTTCTGTTTTGGAGGGGAACCCCATTCTTCAAAAGTACCCGGCACGCTTGTTTCTGCTTTCTCAGAATCCTTCCATTTGCCGGACTTCTGGATGTATTCAATATTGTCTTTTACAGTTCCCCTTGCAACTTCGATGTGGGCTGTCGGGAAGTGCTTTTTCACCGTACTCCACCGTACTCTTGATCGGAAAACGATATACAGGTGCGTGTGGGGTGTTCCGGTTTCGGCTACTTCATCAGACATGCAGAAATATACCAAGGTTGGAAAGTGTGATACCAGCGTTTCTTTGATCGTTGTATGGTCAAAGCCATCTTCAAGGGGATTGTTGATTGTGAGCTGAAAAGAATTTCTCTGTACATTCAGCTTCGCCTGGATTTCCCGGTCTGTTATCGGGGAAATATGCGTTTCCTCCACCAGTGGTGGAATCTTTTTCTTTTCGTCCATGAAATTTTATCTCCTTTATCGGACATGTTCGCTTTGTTTATTGATAGCGAACAGTGATTTTATGCCCTGAAAGCCTTTTATTTACGGGCTTTTTTGGGATTTTTTTGTTGTTTGTTCACCGGGCGGTAATACTGACCGCCCGGTGAACGGTCATTCCGTCCTCACCGTCTGACCACTGGTTCAGCCTTCGGCTGTCCCAGCGATCAGAGCGGCAAGTTCGGCCTGACGATCCAGTTTCCGTCTGATTTCCCGGTTGAGGGTATCCGGATCCCGGATTCTGGGAACGATGATTTCCTGAACGCCATCCTGCCCATCAATCAGGGCAAGAGCCTGTCCCGGTTTGTAGCCACTGGTCGGGTTTTCTTCCAGTTCACCGGAAAATCCCAGCATCCGAAACTGTTCAGCGGAACATCTTCCAAAAGATACGACGCACTGGAACTGCTCCCTTGAGCCAGAATCAAAAAGATGTGCGTCGGCACGCTGGACACAGATGAATACGCCCATATTCAGCCCACGGGAGACAGCAAGGAGTTCACCGATCTTTGCCTGTAACTCTGTTTTCAGCTTCTTTGACTGCGTTTCTGCATAGGTCAGCAGGCCGAACCACTCCTCAATAAAGAGGGTGTAATGGCGTTCTAATTTAATTTTATTTTCTCTGATATAAACAAAAAAATCGTAGAAATCCTGAATCATTGTAACGGCATCACTACCAGAAGCGTAAGACGAAGAACCTTCCAATGCTTCATATTCTTCGCCACCTTTGTAATCGGCAATATACACAGCACTCTCGCCTGTTGTCAGTAAGTTTCCTATGTACCATCGGGCAGACAGGCTCTTACCTGAGCCGGACTTTCCAGCGATCAGAACAGAAGAGGTCTGCTTGGCCAGCTTGATATGGACAGGAATTTTTACTTTCGTTTCCAGATATTCGTTTTTCAGATAACCGATTTTCATGGTTCTTCATCCTCATCGTCAAATACCTGAAATATTTCTTCGAGTGGCTCCACTTCATCCGATGAAGTGGTATCTGTTAAGGCTGTCTGTACCTGCGCTTGTGAATCCAGATACTTAAGCCCCTGACCTGATAACGGAATCGCAAACTGAACCCGGGTAGGAGTGGCAACAAAAACCTTTACGATAACTTTCTGCTGTCGGGTGTCCAAGTAATAGGACTGGACTGCATGCTCGATCAGCTTATTGAACTGTTCACGTTCAATATCCCGGTATTTTTCTTTTAAACCAACAGCGGTGAAACTGAAAAACAGGCAGTCGTTCATTACAGAATAGTTTTCAAGAACTGGAATTTCAAAAACCTGTTTTCCCAGTAAATTTTTCAAATCATTTATTTCTTCATTTGCAAGGTACAAACACTGATTGATAATCTTCTCAGGCTTTGTATGTCCGTTTTCTTCCATTACCCACCAGAATAAACCGGAAACAATTTTTTGGGCTACATCAGCAAGCCAACGTAAAAAATGAGCGATTCCCTGATCTAATGATGTTAAATTTTTTCTCTTATAGAAGAAGTAGCCGCCGCTTGCCATAATGCCAATGGAAGCAAATGCGCTCACAATGGCAAGAACAATATAGTACGCCATCTCTTTATTTGGGGAGTTGTCAGCTCCCCGTCCCCTTTCTTACTAATCTTCATAATCCGTTACCATTTTTACTGATTTGGCTTTGAAACTGTCCTCAATGGAGTTCGTGCGTTCAGCATAATAAGCTGTGACTGTCCCTCCGATGATTTCGACAAAAATCTTCTCGCCATTTTCTCTACGTTCCAGTAATTCCTCTGGGTCGATCAGTGGGTTTGTTTCTTCAACTTTGATTGCGATACGATCAAATGAGAACATGTCAACGCAGTCATAAAAATAGCTGTCAATTTTATCGGTGCGAGTTCCTTCTTCATAGACTGGAACTGGTCGCACATTCACTAACATCATCGTTGAGCCACTGACTTTTGAGCTGTTTAAAATATCCAGCGGTCGCTGACAGATTGATGAGTTAATCTTTATTCTGCTACTCATAGTAGACCTCCTATGATATAATCATATTGTTATTAAAGTTTCTGGAGAGCTTATCTCCGTGAGCCGCTTTCTGTTCCCACAGAAGGTGGCTCGATTTACAGGTACGTTCCTGGGCGGTGGCCGGTATCGGTTCATGGCTTTCTCCTTTCTTGCAGTTGCTGTTCTTAATTACAAGTAAAGAATAACATTGATGTAAGAAACAGTTTTGAATGATCTATATCCTACCCTGAGGGGGAAGAGATTTGATTTCAGATAGCTTCCGAGGGTGGTGGCCGGTATTGGTTCATGGCTTTCTCCTTTCTTGCAGTTGCTGTTCTTAATTACAGGTAAAGAATAACATTGATGTAAGAAACAGTTTTGAATGATCTATATCCTACCCTGAGGGGGAAGAGATTTGATTTCAGATAGCTTCCGAGGGTGGTGGCCGGTATTGGTTCATGTGATTCTTCCTTTCAGTAGTTGCTGTTCTTTGTTACAAGTAGAGAATACCATTTATGTAAGAAAGCATTCAGGAACGACCGACATCCTATCCTGTGGATGATTATTGTAGAAATGTAAGATTAAGAATTAACTGGGAGGTATCGTAATGGGTACTACATATGAGGAAATAAAAAAGAAACTTAAAGAATATCAGGCAGAGGGGACAACCAATAAAATAAAGGCTGTCAGAACAGTAAATACATTGTTTGATCTTTGCCGAAAATATTGTAAATACAGGCCAGAAGAATTTAGTGAAGTAATTGATTCATTAAAAGATAAAATTGACAATGATAAAAAATTCAACTGTACCAATACGGCAGAAGAATTGACTGTTTCTGGTAAGATGTATATAGATTTTTTTTACAAAGCATATATTCGTTATTATGGAAATGAAAAAGAGTCTACTCGCAAATTTCATAATTTTCTCTTCGTGGAGGGAGAATATGAACCTGAAGTTTCTAAAATATTAAATGAAGTTTTTAAAACGGAAAAGGTGGATTCTTCGAAGATTGAAAATATTGTGTGTGTGGTTTCAAATGCACTTTATATGTGGGGAGAAAATACAGAAAGTGCTCGGAATATTTCAAAATTACATATGGATAATTTATACCGTATCATGAATATTTTAGAAAAAATTTTTTCTTCATCCGATCAGGAATTACCAGATGAAAAATATAGTGTTGAAAAAATTTTAACTCCGGTATTTTTAGATCAGTTAAATGGCTGGCTGAATGATGATGCTGTCGGAGATGTACTGACTCTTTTTAATGTAGCACCTGTTACAAGAGCTTTATATGATGGCAGTCCATATTCCTATACATTTTCGAAGAAAAGAGATAAAAGCCGTTCCTATATTCAGAACGGAATCGTTCACAATTATAAAGAGGTCAAAGAATATTATAATGCAATTAAAGCATTGTATGATGAGTATGTAGAAGCAAAAGAAAATATATCTGATATGTGGGAAAATGTTAAATAAAAAGTACCCCTTTACTAGATTGTTAATCTGGTAGAGGGGCATTATATTTTCTTCTTATATAAAATGATGTCCTGCACTTCGCAGTCAAGTATTTCACAAAGTGCGTTGATTGTATGTGTGGAAATATTGGAATTGCTTCGCATCCGGGACAGTTGGCCAGCAGAGATGCCGTATTTATGTATCAGCTGATACTGGCTGATGCCTTTTGATTTTAATGTGTTCCAGAAAGGGTCGTAAGTTATCATACAAGATTGTTCCTCCTACTTGCATGATACCCGTTAGTGGCTTATAATAATATTAGCCATAAATGGCTATTAGACGATGAAAATTTCCCATTTACAGGGAAAAAAGTTATTATCTGATGGAGAAAGCTTGCTTCTGTCAGGTGTGACGAGTACAATTAAAGTACAGAAAATATATCAAAGGAGGAAGGTATAATGATTAGGAAGAAACTTGCAAAGGGTATGGCGATACTGTCTCTTTCATTAGGACTTGTATTTTCTGGAACATCGGGTGCGGTTGTACCGATTGGAACGACTGCAACGGTTCAGGCGGCAACGAGGAGCGTTTCTGTAAAAGCATCCTGTGGCTCTGTTTATGTTGGGGCAAGCAAAAAGATTAAGATCACAGCAACAAAAGGCTCAAAAATCACTTATAAAGCTTTAAATTCCTGTGTTGCTGTTGATTCAAAAGGAAACGTAAAAGGTAAAAAAGCCGGAACTGGAAAAGTTTGCGTGACTGTTTCTAAGAAAGGATATAAGACGGTTAATAAAACTATTGCTGTAAAGGTTGTAAAACGTAACCAGAAAATTATAGCAAAAAATGTTACGGTTAATGTTGGAAAAACAGCTTCACTTGGTGCGTCAGCCAAGACAGGGCTGAAATTCAAATCATCCAATAATGCTGTTGCGACTGTAAATTCCAAAGGAATTGTAACTGGTAAAAAAGCAGGAACTGCGAAAATTACAATTTATACCAATGGAAACAGTGTTTATAACAAAGCTTCATATACAGTGACTGTTAAAGTTACAAAACATGTACATAGTTATAAAAAAGTGGTAATTCCTGCGAAAACGCATAAGGTGAAACATAAGGAGGAGGGTCATTGGGTAGAACCTAAGTGGGTAGTAGATAAGCCTGCTAGTAAGGTAGTAGATGTACCGGAACATGATGCTTATGTTTGCTCTGTGTGTGGTGTGGAGTTTAACAGTAACGAGGAGGCTGAGGCTCATGTAGCTTCTGAGAACTCTAAGCATGTTCTTGCTTCTAAGGTAAATAAGGTTGTTCATCATGATGCAGTGGCTGAGGTAAGCCATCAGGAGCTTGTTACTCCAGCACAGAGATGGCTTGTCTGTGATGGACCTAATGGTACTGGTTGTCCAGACCACTTTGAGACTCCTGATGACAATGCTATGTTAGCACATTGTCAGGTATATAGTAAGAGAAATACAGAATTAGCTAGAAAATATTTTGAAGAAGGATATTCTCAGATGGATGCTATCGCAAAAGCTGATGCCGAGTGTCCAGATCATGATATTTCACATACTGAGGCTCGTCCAGCAGTTTATAAGACAGTAGTTGACACTCCAGCTCAGGAAGCATGGGATGAGACACTTCCGGATGTTTATGTGTTTACTTGTTCTTGCGGTGCTACTTTTGAGTCTGAGGAAGAGTTCAATGCTCATGTAGCTGAGAATAGTAAGGCTAGTGTTGAGAGCAAGCATGTAGATGCTACTTACAAGGATGTTCCGGAGGAGGGACATTATGAGGGCGAGAGAACTTGGGTAGTTGATAAGAAAGCCTATACTGAGACAGTTGTTGATAGTCCTGAGAAAGTAATTTACAAATGTAGTTGTGGAGCTATTAAGAAATAAGTAAATATATTTTTAAAATTTTATTCCCGGCATCCTTTAAAGGTGTCGGGAAGTTTTTATGTTATATTTTGGTCTGATTATTATACACAATATCCCCCAGCCGTCAAACCTGCTTCGCACCGCTGGGCGGCTTCGGGCTTGACTGCCGGGGGACATTGTGTTTTTTGTAGTCAACCAAAATCAAACATAAATATAAACAGCAGAGTGTTTCTGGATTTAATAAAAAATTTTTTCATTGTGCTTGTAATATTATGAAATTTCCTGTAAAATATTTCTTGCAAATAGGATAGTATTTTTTTCGTGCTGATTTTATGTGTTACACTTTTTGTTACACTTATATAAGCGACACGGAAAACTCCTTTCTTTTAAGGCTTTTCAGGTGAGTGGTCGGGTTCGAATCCCCGATGCCTCACTACTTTTTAAGAGCACTGTCAAAATGACAGTGCTTTTTTCGTATCAAAAATACATCACGGCTATCCTACACATTGTATGAAAAGAAGCGTGAAAACTCCACGCTATAGAGTATGTAGATTGTAAAAAGTATCTGCTACAATAAAGACAGTTAGAAAACTACAGCATGTTTCGGGGGATTCATGGACTGTACGTTTTGTCGGAAAGAAAACTTCAGGAGGTGTAGCAAATGATTATTATTGGCGAAAAGATCAATGGTTCGATTCCTTCCGTGGCAGAAGCAATCGCCAACAGAGACGCTGAATTTATCAAGGATCGTGCAAGAAAACAGGCAGAAGCGAATGCAACGTTTATTGACTGTTGTGCATCTGTTCCGGAAGAACAGGAAGTTGAAACTCTGAAATGGATGATCGACTGTATCCAGGAAGTAACAGATCTTCCGATTTCTGTAGACAGCCCCAGTGCAGATGTTCTGGCGCAGGCGTATAAATTCTGTAAAAGACCGGGACTTTTTAATTCTGTATCTGGTGAGGGAGATAAGATTGATAAGATCTTTCCAATTATGGCGCAGGAGGAAAATAAGGACTGGCAGGTTATTGCACTGTTAAGTGATGACAGTGGAATTCCGAAGAACGCAGCGGACAGACTTCGTGTATTCGATAAGATCATGGCAAAAGCCAAAGAGTACGGAATTTCTCCATCCAGGATCCACATTGATCCGCTGGTAGAGATGCTTTGTACATCTGAGAATGGAATTGAGACAAATATTGAAGTTATTTCTACTGTTCGTGAAAAATATCCTTCTATTCATATCACAGCGGCGATCAGTAATATTTCATTCAATCTTCCGGTTCGTAAGCTGATCAATCTTGGCTTTGTGGTACTGGCTATGAACGCCGGACTGGACAGTGGAATCCTTGATCCTACAAACAGAGATATGCTTGGACTGATCTATGCGACAGAAGCTCTTCTTGGAGAAGATGACTACTGTATGGAATATATCGGGGCATACAGAGAAGGTCTTATCGGACCAGTAAAAAAATAAAAAATGAACTTAAGGCAGTTTTGTCAGATTGCGGAGTCTGTCAGAAAATGCCTGAGGAACATACCGAAAATACAGTCAGGTACGGAAACAGACTGTATTTGGAAAAAAGACAAATGAGTGCAAATTAATTTCAGGAGGTAAAATCTTATGAGTAAAATGGATGAAGTTTTTGATCTGGTAGTGAGAGGAAAATCCAAACTGATCGCAGCAGCAGTACAGGAAGCCCTGGATGAGGGAAATGCAGCACCAGATGTTCTTGACAATATGATCAAGGCAATGGGCGTTGTTGGTGAGAAATTCAAAAATAATGAGATCTTTGTTCCGGAGATGCTGGTAGCAGCGAGAGCTATGAAAAAAGGTGTAGATGTTCTGAAACCACATCTTGCAGGTGGAAGCGCTGGTGTAGCAGGAAAGATGATCATTGGAACTGTAGCAGGAGATCTTCATGATATCGGCAAAAACCTGGTTGCAATGATGATTGAAAGTGCCGGCTTTGAGGTAATTGATCTTGGTGTTGATGTTCCGGTAGAGAAATTTATTGAAGCAGTTCGTGAGAATCCGGATGTTAAAGTAGTAGGTGTTTCCGCACTTCTGACAACAACCATGCCGGCTATGAAAGAAACCGTTGAAGCACTTAATAAAGAAGATTTCCGTAAAGACATCAAGATCATGGTCGGTGGAGCTCCGATCACTCCGGAATTCGCAGAAGAGATCGGTGCAGATGCTTATACAGCAGATGCAGCTTCCGCAGCGCAGGTTGCAAAATCACTTGCCGCATAAAGTAAACAGGCAAAAAGCGGGTATTCGCAATCCGCTTGATTAAGGAGAAACTGGTTTGTGCAGGAATCTCCGGTATAATAGCAGATCAAGATCCGCAGAAACTATAAAGATACGATAGTTTCTGCGGATTTTTTTCTAAGACTGTATTTGTAAGATGACAGGGGGTGGCAGATTTGAATACATACCGGGTGTTTTTTATAAAAGAAAAAACAGAAGTCACGGTGAAGGAAGGAACTACGGTACTGGAGGCTGAGCGAATCGCAGGTTTATCCCCGGATGCACCATGTGGAGGAGCCGGAAAATGTGGAAAATGCATGGTAAAAATAAACGGAGCTGTGGAAAAAGCCTGTCAGACAAAGATAACTACAGATATTGAAGTAGAAGCGATTGAGAAAAAATCTGAACACAGAATCCTTGTAAAGGGAACAGAGAGAGCCGTGACTTTTTCACCGGAACTGGAAATTCTGGATATTGAGATCCCGCCATGTACAGTGGGAGAAAACAGTTCAGACTGGACAAGACTTTGCGAAGTGATAAAAAGCTGCCGGAAGAAAGATATCTTTTTTCAGCCAAAACTGGAAATACTGCCTGTAATCAGCCGACTGATAAAAGAGAAAAATGGAAAAGCGAGAGCGATTATCAGCGGAGATCAGATCCTGGAGCTGAAAGAACAGGACGACAGACCGGTACTGATGGCAGCTTTTGATATTGGGACAACAACGGTGGCAGGATATCTTCTGGATGGAAAAACAGGAGAGCAGCTGGCAACAGCAAGTGCATTAAATACACAGACAGAATATGGCGCAGATGTGATCATGAGAGCAAATTATTCGCTGGAGCACGGTACAGAAGAACTTTCCACATGTATCCGGGAGCTTTTAAGAAAATTGATCGGTACACTTTGTGAAGCGGCGAAAAAATCTCCGGAGGATATTTATCAGGTCAGTGTTGTGGGAAATACCTGCATGCATCATCTTTTCCTGGGAATTGTACCGGATTCTCTGGTTCATGCACCGTATAATCCGGCCATCAGTCAGGGGCTGATGTTTCCGGCAGAAAAATTCCATCTTGGTATTCACCCGGGAGGACAGTTGGTAGCTTTACCTGTTATTGCAGGTTTTGTGGGGGCAGATACTGTAGCATGTCTTCTGGCTGTGAATCTTGAAGAAGAGAAAAAGATGACGCTGATGATCGACATTGGAACAAACGGAGAAATTGTTCTTGGAAATGAGAAACGCCGTATTGCATGTTCTACTGCGGCAGGGCCGGCTTTTGAGGGAGCTAAGATTGCCTGTGGAATGCGGGGCGCAGATGGAGCGATCGAACATGCACATCTGGTGGATGGAAAACTGGAATGTAAGGTAATCGGCGGAGGCAGACCAACGGGAATCTGCGGTTCCGGTCTGATCGATATCATAGCATGTCTTCTGGATGCGGGGGTGATCGATGAAAGCGGAAAGCTGCTGGAAAATCCGCGGGTGGTTCAGATCGATGAAAACACAAAGAAAGCATATCTTCTGGCTGATCCGTTGGAATCCGGGGATGGAAAACCGGTATATTTAAGCCAGAAAGATATTCGGGAAGTACAGCTGGCGAAAGGGGCCATTGCTGCAGGAATTGCTCTTCTGGCAGAACAGATGGGGATTACTCTGGAACAGGTGGAGCAGGTTTATATAGCAGGAGCTTTTGGAAATTATATGGACCCGGCGGGAGCATGCAGGATCGGAATGCTTCCCGGGGTTCTGAAGGATCGGATCATTCCGGTTGGAAATGCGGCCGGTGAAGGCGCAAAGCTTGCACTTCTGAATAAAGAAGAACTGAAACGGGCAGAGCGGCTTGCACGTCATACGGAATTTCTGGAGCTTGCGGCATTACCTGAATTCCAGGATCAGTTTGTAGATGAACTGGAATTTCCTGAGATATAAAATCCACCAGAACTGAAACTGAATCGAAAAGCATGGGGAGGAAAACATTATGGAGCTGGAAGAATTAAAAAATATTGGAAACAGCATAGGATTTTTTAAAGTAGAAGAACTGAATATAGATAAGATTAAACTTCTTCCGGAGGTGCGCCAGATGTGCAGCACGGATAAATGCCATATGTACGGACGCAACTGGAGTTGCCCGCCTGCCTGTGGAACACTGGAAGAATGTGCGGCAGATATTTCCGGTTATAAAAAAGGAATCATTGTACAGACAAAAGGGGAACTGGAAGATGAATTTGACGGAGAAGGAATGATGGAGACGGAAGCGCTTCATAAAGAACACTTTATAAAGATGCATGACCGTCTGAAAAAAGAATTTCCAAAACTTCTTTCCCTTGGGGCCGGATGCTGTACCAGATGTGCGAAATGCAGCTACCCGGATGCACCCTGCCGATTTCCGGAGAAACGTTTTTCGTCGATGGAAGCATATGGAATGCTGGTAACACAGGTCTGTCAGGACAGCGGGATCGAATATTATTACGGACCTGGAACGATCACTTATACCAGCTGTTTTTTCCTGGAATAAAAGTCTTTATGAGGAGAAAGTCCCAACCGGCCAGCAGTTCTGTCATATGCAGAAAAAATTTCCGGTTCTATTTCTGCGAAAGCTTTACATAGGATTTTGGTAGCTGTATAGCTGTGGGAAACGCGCATTCCCGGTTCTGTACATTGCAGGAATCTGCGGTGGATGGAATGAAATCAGTGATCAGAAACCTGAGAACAAAGTCTTTTTTGGAAAGGCGGGATTTTATGGTATATGAAAGGCTGGGAATTAAAAAAGTATGGGATGGAAAGAAAGAATACCGTTCTGAGAAAAATCCGGAGAAAAAAGAAGGAAAATCAGGCAGATATACGGAAATATTGCAGATTTTTCATATGACGGTAATGATCCTGGGAATCTTTATGGAAAAAATCTCCCGTGTACATGCTATGGGAGGAAAACGGGCAGGGATCTTTGCAGCGTATGCAGCAGCTGGCAAAGGAAGCTGGATATGCAGAAACAAAGTGCGTTATATCGTGAATAAGAACGGAAGCGGACATGCAGTGGCGGCAGTTGCAGGCGGAAATAATGGGATGGGAAGAAGGGCCGGAGAATCAGGATTTTACCCCAGACAGGCTAGATCTCCCGGAAAACGAACTGCAGGAAATAAATACCGGGACAGGCGGCTGCTTATAGACTTCCCGGAAATATCAACAGTCCCGGAGGTTCAAAAAAGAAATGGCTGTTATGCGTATCGGGGCTGCGAAAAGCAATAAACAGTAGATGGAGATTTTATAAAAAATGCACCGTGATCGAGCAGATCTCGCTATTTGTGGCAGTACGCATATTCGGGCCCCATATGCCTGCGCCGGAGGTAACGATGTTGTGCATGGTTCCTTTTTTCAGGTAACCGCAGGAATTTTCCCAGACCAGGCCGGTGATGATGTTCAGAGGGAACAGCTGGCCGTCATGAGTATGACCACAGAGATCAAGGTCTGCGCCTGCGGCTGCCACTTCATTCAACTGACCAGGCTGATGATCTATAAAAATAATGGGGAGTGTTTTGTCAAGGGAGGCTGTAAGCTGGTCAGGTTCCTTCCGTGTGTCGGACATTTTGCGGCAGCGGGACGGATCTTTGCGGCCTGTCAGATAGAACCGGTCATCAATGAGAAGCGTTTCATCATTGAGTAGCCGGATATTGGCGGATTTCAGAAAATCCCACATTCTGGGATCGTCATAATCTTCTTTCGCATTACGGAAAGTAAAACCGGCCAGAATCGGTTCGCTGAGATCATGGTTGCCCCAGCAGGCATAAACTCCGTATCTGGATTTCAGCGAACGAAGAATGGCCGCCGTTTTTTGGGGATCTTTGATCCCCTCATATTCGTTGTCAAAAATATCACCGGCAATGCAGATCAGATCCGGATCTTCGGCGTTGATCTTTTTTACAAGAAGTTCGGCATGTTTTTCCCCGATGCTGTATCCGAAATGAATATCTGCAAGCAGGACGATTTTCAGAGAATCCATTCCCTTCACCTGCTTGTCTACTTTCACATCATAAGTTTTTGTCTTAATATTCCACTGGTTTAAAATTCCATAGAGACTGATACCAATGATCAGAAGTGTACAGACTACGCCCGTGATCACGAAGGCTTTCCGGGAGTACAGCCAGGCCGGGTGAAGCGTGTGCTTCAGGATCAGTCTGCAGAGATCAGTAGTTACGATCACGATTAGGATGTAAAGAAACGTTCCCTGAAAATAATTGGCTGTATTTTTCAGGAAACGATGGATTTCAGGCGGCTTCCGGATAAGAAAACAGGTCAGAAGAGAAGTGGACAGAAAAATATAAACACCCACAAAACATACCCGGAACGCAAAGGTCTGGAAAAAATGAGTGCATGCACCCATCCACAGGATCATCCAGCGGACGATATAAATATTGATGAGGATATATAGTGGTGCGAGAAAGAAGGCAAGCATGATATGAGATACCTCCATAAAAAATTTCAGTTAAATATTTTATCCGCCTGATCAGAGAATTTAACCAAATCAAGTAAGTCCCCTGCGGGGTTGCGAAAAGCAATAAGCAGTGGGTGGGGACTTGCTTGTATCAGGAAGAGCGTAAGCTCCTCCTGATAAACTGCGGAGCAGTTATTTGATGTAGAGCTACGTAGCGAAGCGGATTGCGAATATTCGCTTGAATGGATGGTGAGTAAGGTCTGATCACTGCAGATCCCCTTCGAATTGATATAGTATACAGCAAATAATAATTTTTTGCAAAAGAACATATATTAGGAAAAAGAACGCTTATGGTGTTTTTATGAAAAAATATGCGCTTCTTCGATATTGTCTGGTGTTTCTGGCAATTGTTCTTCCTTATTTTACGGCAGCGGCTTTTCACGGGACGGAGATGGTCCTGGCAGAGAGGAAGCCTGATATGGAAGAATATCTTCCCATCCTTGTTTTTTCACAGATTTCCCCGGATATGAAAAAAGAAACCATAAAAGCGCAGACTGTGATCGCACGGTCGAATATTCAGAGGCGGATCGGGGAGGGAAAAAATCTTGCGGAGATCCTCTGGGAAAACAGAAATACTGGAGAAGTCTGGAGATATTTTTTTACAGAAAAAAATCAAATCTATCAGCAGTCAGCGAAAGAGACGGGAGGGCAGGTACTGACATATGAGGGAAAAGTAAAGCTGACACCCTGGCATAAGATCAGCGCGGGGAAAACACGCAGCGGAGCGGAGGCTTTTCATGATGAGGCGTATACATATCTGAAATCAGCAGATAGCAGCGGGGACAAAAAATCTCCGGATTATATGAAAGTTGTGGAAATTCCGGCGGGTCAGTTTTCCGGAGAGCTGAAGATCAAAAAGCGGGATAGTGCCGGTTATGTGACGGAGCTTATGGTTGGGAAAACTCTGGTGGAAGGAGAAAGTTTTGCGGCGGGAATGGGGCTGGAATCGGCGAATTTCAGCTTGCAGAAAAAGAACGATACTTATTATCTGCGGGTGCGTGGCATCGGCCACGGTGTTGGTTTTTCTCAGTTCGGCGGAAATGAGATGGCGAAAAACGGAAGCAATGCGGAGGAGATCCTGAAAAAATATTTTCCGGATATGGAATTAAGAGTTGAGAATCCGGAGAATTAAAGGAAGTCGAGAGGATATTCCTGATTCGATTAAGCAGCAAAAGAAATGTATTATTATGAAAGAAAAATATTCAGAAAGTGAATAGACAGCCATATTCTGGACACTCTATAGATACAGAAATAGTGACTGGAAACGGTAGCAGAGTGAAATGAAGATATCCGCTTTACTGCTTTTTCCGTTGCTGAAAATGAACATATCAGACAGAGGTGGAAAGAATATGAAAAGTAAAATCGTGAGAGGCATTATCAACGGCGGAGTTTTGGCAGCAGTGGCTGCACTTGGAATTACCGTTTATCAGCTGGGGACAAAACCTATTGTAGAAAATTCCCAGGAGGAAAATTCTGTACAGATGGAAGAAGAACTTTCGGATGGGGAAAACGCAGAGGACGCGGCAGTTACCGGAAATGGATGGGAAGATGTGGCGCAGGATGAGATGACCGATGGAGCAGCCGGAGATGAAACAGGTCTGTCAGGTGCTTCGGAAAATGGGGCAGATGCAGACGGTGTAACCGGAAGTATCCGTGAGACTGCAGGAAGCGGTGCAGCTGAAAATGAGGGAACAGCAGGAACAGACGGTAATACAATGGCAGATGTAAATAATGGGAGTGGTGCAGAGAATAAGAGTGTATCTGCGGCAGCAGGGGCAGAAAGTGCTGGCAATAGTACTGCTGGAATCGGAAATGCAGCAGATAACGCCAACGCCGGAAATGCAGCAAATAACGGAGCAGAGACTTCCTCCGCAGATACAGCCGAAACTTCCGCGGCCGGAATTGCGGCGCAGACCTTGAATTTTACAGAGGATTCCATTATGGAGTGGCCGGTGAGAGGAACGGTTCTTGTGGATTACAACATGAATGAAACCGTATATTATCCGACGTTGGATCAGTATCGGGTCAGCCCGGCTATTTCTCTGCAGGCAGTGGAAGATGCACCAGTGTATGCGGCGGCAGATGGTCAGGTGCTTTCCATTACACAGGATGCCTGCACAGGAACGACTGTGACCATGGAGCTTGGAAATGGCTATCAGGCGGTGTACGGACAGCTGAAGGATCTTACAGTGGCAGAAGGTGACACGGTAAAAGAAGGCGAAGTGATCGGAAATATCAGTGCACCGACCAAATATTATTCTGTGGAAGGCCCGAACCTTTATTTCGCAATGAGAAAAGACGGCACGCCGGTGGATCCGTTTGAGTATCTGGAGTGATGTGGCACGCCTGAGCAACAGGTAAACTGAAACGGCAGGAAGCTGAGACGGCAGAAAAACTGAAACAGCAGATATGATCGATCGGGAATGATCGCTGAAACGGATACAGTAGAATATCCTTTTTAGAGAAATTGGTTATAGCGGAAAACGTTGCAGATGAAAGTAAAACATGCGGGATGCGAGTCACTGGCATCCCGTATACAACAGAATAACTGCGAAACAATAGAAAAGCATCTTTTTTACCGGAAAGAAAACGTGTATAATCTATCTATAAATATCTGTAAAACGACGGAAAATGACAGACTTAACAGGACAGAAGAAGAGGTACATAGGTCATGAATATTAATGAAATAGCCAGACTTGCCGGAGTTTCCAGAGCTACGGTATCCAGATATCTGAACAACGGATATGTAAGCAGTGAAAAAAAAGAAGTCATCCGCAAGGTGATCCAGGAGACCGGATATCAGCCATCCTCCCAGGCACAGACATTGCGGACAAAAAAAACGAGTCTCATCGGTGTTATTCTTCCAAAGATCAATTCCGATACCATAAGCCGTGAGGTGGAGGGGATCAGTGACATTCTCACACGGAGAGGTTACCAGCTGATCCTCGCCAATACCAACAACGATGTGGAAGAAGAGCTGAAATATCTTTCTCTGTTTAAAGAACGCCAGGTGGACGGAGTGGTTTTTATTGCCACCATGTTTACCAGAAAGCATAAACAGATGCTGAAGGATTATAAGGTGCCGATCGTGCTTCTGGGACAGCATCTGGATGGATATCCCTGCATTTATCAGGATGATTATAAGGCAGCTTTTATGGTGACAGAGAAGCTTGCAAAGAAAGGAAAAAAGTTCGCTTACATTGGTGTCACAGATAAAGACGAGGCAGTTGGTGCACGCCGTAAAAAAGGTTTTATGGATGCGCTTCATAAGGGAAAGCTTGAGATCCTTCCGGAGAAGATGAAAACAGGAAGCTTCACCATAGATTCCGGCTATGAGATGGCGAAGGAACTTTTTGAGGAGGATCCATCCATTGATTCTCTGGTATGTGCCACAGATACCATGGCAGTTGGTGCCATGACTTATCTGAAGGAGATCGGACTTCGAATTCCCGATGATGTGCAGATCGCAGGGATCGGTGACGGTGTTCCGGGTAAGATCGTGGAACCGAAGCTTACCACGGTACATTTTTATTATAAGACCAGTGGAATGGAGGCGGCAGCCATGCTGGCGGATCTTATTGAGAACGATACCGGAATCAGCAAGGAAATCAAAATGGGATGTGAACTTGTGGAACGGGAATCTCACAGGTAGCAGAGAATATTCCCGCAGACAGAGGATAAAAATTATAAGTTATTGCGGAACAGGGGCAGATCTTTTGGGAGAAAAAGACCTGCTCTTTTTTGGCGGGTTTATGTGTTATGGCTGGGCAAGCACAGAAAAAGACCAGATTTTTTTGAGATGTCCTGACTGGCTTGTTTGTCTTGCGTATGTTCTTATGGAATATGTACAATTTTGACCGGAGAAATTTGTGAGATGTTGCGGATTTACAAATGAGAAGGCAGTGGTTATAATACAATCAAGATGTGAGAACGATTCCATATTAGAACACATAAAAAACATGAAAAACATGAAAAATAAGCAAAGAAATGACTGAAAAACTTATAAATACCAAGGCATTAGGAAAAACAGACATTTTAAAGATAGAAATAAATATGGAATCAATCTCATAAAAGAAACAAAAGGATCAGAAATCATTAACTTCCGGAAAAACAGAAAGAACAGACACAGCTGATCCGAAGAAATCAGTTTTGCAAAAAAAGGGAAAGCAAAAAGAGTCTACTGCCCGCAGGAAGGACAGTAAAAGAAAAGGAGGACGGACATGGATTACAGAAAGACCGCACAGGAAATCTATGATCATGTAGGAAAGAAAGAAAATATCATTTCCGCAGCACACTGTGCAACAAGACTTCGTCTGGTCATTGCGGATAATGACAAGGCAGACAAGGAATATGTAGAGAACATCGACGGTGTGAAGGGTGTATTCTTCGCACAGGGACAGATGCAGATCATCCTGGGAACAGGAGTTGTAAACAAGGTTTACGATGAATTTATCCAGATCGCCGGAATATCAGAGAGTAGTAAGGATGAGCTTAAGAAGGTGGCAGCATCCAAGGCTAATCCGATACAGAGACTGATCAAGACACTGGGAGATATTTTTGTCCCGATCATCCCAGCTATCGTAGCCAGCGGATTCCTGATGGGAATCATGGAAGCTCTGAACTTCATGGTAAACAATGGCTTCCTGAATATCAATACCAGTGGTTCTATTTATGTGTTTGCCCAGCTTTTCAGTAATACGGCGTATACATTTCTGCCGATCCTGATCGCTTACAGCGGCGCGAAGGTATTCGGAGCCAATCCTTATCTGGGAGCGGTCATCGGTATGATCATGATCCATCCCAATCTGCAGAATGCCTGGACTGTGGCTACAGAAGGTGTGCAGGCAACACAGAAAGTATGGTTCGGACTTTATTCGATTGACATGGTTGGATATCAGGGACATGTAATCCCGGTTATCATTGCAGTATGGGTACTGGCACAGATCGAGAAGAGACTTCATAAAGTTGTACCAGCAATGTTCGACCTTTTTGTAACACCACTTGTCAGTGTTTTTGTAACTGGTTATCTTACTCTTTCCATTATCGGACCGATCTTTGTTGCCGTTGAGAACGGACTTCTGGATGGAATCCAGTGGCTGATTGCCCTGCCGTTTGGAATCGGAAGCTTTATCATGGGTGCTTTTTATGCGCCGACAGTTGTTGCAGGTGTTCATCACATGTACACCATCATTGACCTTGGACAGATCGCCAAATTCGGCGTTACCTACTGGCTGCCACTTGCATCCGCAGCCAACGTTGCACAGGGTGGTGCAGCTCTTGCTGTAGGCCTGAAATCAAAGAACCAGAAGATCAAATCCATGGCTGTTCCGTCTGCTTTAAGTGCATGCATGGGAATCACAGAGCCGGCGATCTTCGGCGTAAACCTCCGTTTCGGAAAGCCGTTTATCATGGGCTGCCTCGGCGGTGCATGCGGAGCGCTTTTTGCCTCCATTACAAATCTTGGTGCTACAGGAACAGGTGTTACCGGTATCTTCGGAATCCTGCTGTGCCTGAATAACCCGGTTGCTTATATCATAATGTTTGCCATCGCGTTCGGTGTGGCTTTTGTGCTCACCTGGATGATCGGATATAAGGACGAGGTACAGGAAACAGCTGAAAAAAATATCAAAACAGAGAAAAAAGCAGATGCTCCGGCAGAAATTGCCCAGGAGAAGCCAGCAGAGGAGAAAACATCTGAGACCGGCGCACAGACCCTCTACAGCCCGCTTGAGGGAACCGCGATCCCGCTTTCAGAAGTAAAAGATGCGACTTTTGCATCAGAAGTCCTTGGAAAAGGCATGGCAGTGATTCCGTCCAAAGGTGAGGTAAAAGCACCTTGCGACGCTACCGTTTCTACAATTTTTGACACAAAACACGCAATCGGTCTTGCAACAGAAAGCGGCCTGGAACTGCTGATCCACATCGGCGTTGACACCGTTGAGCTTGGCGGAAAATTCTACACCGCACATGTAAAAGACGGCGACGAAGTGAAAAAAGGCCAGACGCTGATCACATTTGATATGGATGCCATCAAGGCAGCAGGTTACGATGTGACCACACCGCTGATCGTAACCAATACTGATGATTATGAAGAAGTAAAAATGCTTGCAGAAGGAACCGTAAATAACAGTTCTGAAGTACTGGAGGTAAAATAAATGAGTTCTCTGACAAAGGTGCTTGCGGAGGAAGTTCGAAAAATCGAGGAAACGGCAGCAGTGGGAAGGGCAATGCAGACAAACCGTCTGACCCATCACCTGATGCCGCCCACCGGATGGCTCAACGATCCAAACGGATTATGCTGGTATAAAGGAAGATATCACGTGTTTTTCCAGTATTCTCCATTTGAGTCCAACGGTGGACTGAAATTCTGGGGACATTATTCCAGCGAAGATATGATCAGCTGGAGATATGAAGGTGTTCCGCTTCTGCCGGACAGCATTTATGACTGTCATGGTGTTTACTCAGGCTCCGCCATTGCGGAAAAAGACAAGCTCCATCTTTTCTACACAGGAAACATCAAGATGGATGGAGATTATGATTATATCAATAACGGAAGGCAGTCCAGCACTCTCCATGTGGAGAGTGAGGACGGCGTTCATTTTGGAACAAAAGAAGTAGCCGTTTCCTGGGAGGATTATCCGAAGAATTACACATGCCACATCCGTGACCCGAAGGTCTGGAAAGATGGAGAGGAGTATCGCATGATCCTTGGCGGCCGTCAGAAAAGCGACCAGGGTGCCGTACTTTTTTATAAATCCGAAGACCTGAAAAACTGGAAATTCGACCATGAGCTGACCACAGAGAATGCTTTCGGATACATGTGGGAATGCCCGGATTATTTTACCCTTGAGGGACAGGAAGTACTTTCTGTATCTCCACAGGGACTGACAAGGGAAGAGTTCCGTTTCCAGAACATCTATCAGTCCGGATACTTTATCCTGAAGGACGGAAAGCCGGAGGAAAAAGATTTCCGGGAATGGGATCACGGTTTTGATTTCTATGCACCCCAGACATTCCAGGATGGAAAAGGCAGACGGATTCTCATCGGCTGGATGGGAATGCCGGATGCAGATGAAGAGTATGTGAATCCTACTGCAGAGAGCGAAGGCTGGCAGCATTGTCTGACGGTTCCAAGGGAAGTTACGTATAAGAACGGAATGCTTTATCAGTATCCGGTGAAAGAACTGAACGGGCTGAGAGAGAATGGGACTTCCATCAGCGGTTCCAGCGTGGAGCTTCCGGTGAACGGACCATTTGATCTGGATATTCAGGTAAAAGGTGACCAGGGCAAGGTAAGTCTTGGGGAAAATCTTTTCCTGGAGTATCAGGGCGGAGATGTGATCTTAACTCTCTCCGAAACAGCCGGTGCCGGACGTAAAGTACGTAAAGCACATGTTCCATCCGGTAAAGTTGAAAGTCTCAGGATCCTTGCGGATACTACAGCTGTGGAGATCTATGTAAATGGCGGAGAAGTGGTTTTTTCCACCAGATATTATCCGGAAACGCAGGCGCAGGCTGTGAAAGTGGAAGCAGCGGATGTTGATGGAAAGATTTATGGGCTGAAGAATTATGTGATGGAGTAGGTCTTCTGCTTCGGAATTTTATCGAATCAACAGCGAAGCAGTTATTCGGAGTAGAGCTGCGTAGCGAATGCGGATTGCGAATATCCGCTTGACTATTCACAGAAATAAGAAATAAACGTATAATAAAGCAGGTGGGAAAATTCGCAGCCGGAATCCCAGCCTGCTTTATTTTTTGATGTAAGTGAAATACATGAACTGTGCCGGCTGCTTGAGTATAGAAGGACGGCTGCTGAAGAAATGTTGGTGGCTGTCTTTACATAGAAAGATGCTGGTTGACGGGATATTTGCTTTACAGGATGGCAGTTATTCGGTGTAGAGCTACGTAGCGAATGCGGATTGCGAATATCCGCTTGACTGAAGATGCACTGGCATATTGGCATTGTATTGCGGGAATTTTTTACAGAAGAGGAGACAAATATGAATTACACGTATATCGTGCAGTGTGCAGACGGCACACTCTACACCGGATGGACAAACTGCCTTGCCAGGCGGATGAAAGCCCATAATGAAGGCAAGGCAGGCGCCAAGTATACACGGGCCAAGAGACCGGTGAAGCTGATGTATTATGAAGGCTTTTCCACAAAGGAAGAAGCCATGAGCCGGGAATACCGGATCAAGCAGCTGACCAGGGAGAAAAAGCTGGAGTTAATGAACTTCTGAATGTCGATAAGCATTTCGATACTTCAAGTGACTTCAAAGGTGTGGAGCATTATGCAGCGTAATTGAAAGATAAGGATATGTATGTTCTGCTGAATCTTATTGGTATCTCAGCATAACAACTGAATCAAAGGTATCCCCATTGTCGATCCACTGACAGCTACCATCGTTTTTTGCACAGATATCTTCAATTATGGACAGACCGAATCCATGGTTGGGGATATCTTTTTTTGATGTTTTGTGGTTGAATGGTTGTGCCGGATCTTTGCTGTTTTGCATGTGGACAGTGAGAAAACCGGCGGACATTTTTGAGGTTACAGAGATAAACGGTGCTTCAGAACCGGAAGCGTTGCAGCTTTCGATTCCATTATCCAGCAGGTTAAAAAATATACTGCTCAGTTCCGAAGAGGGAATGTTGGATCTCTCTGGAAGAAGAACTTCGTAGGTAACTTTGATATTTTTCTGCATGGCAAGAAATCTTTTGTCCGCAAGGATGGCATTGATCAGGCTGTCCTGACAGATAGGGTGGAAACGTTCCTTCTGAAAATCATTGGTGATGGCGGGAAGATAGTCCTGGATCTTATCATATTCGTTTGTTTTCAGGTAATTTTGAAGTGTCTCAAGTTTCTGAATGGTAGCCTGCTGAAATGCAAGAGTCTCCTGTTTTCTGGAAACAAACAGCTGCTCCTGTTCTTTCTGTAACTGTTCCTGCTTCTGAAGAGCCTGAAACTTTGCTTCTTCCTGAGCATTTTTGAGCGATCGTCTGGCAAGAAGGTAGATCCTGCGGTAAGTGAGGAACAGAAAAAAGAGGAGCATTATCTGGCAGAACAGAGCATATTCCTGCAGCAGAGCCTCCAGGAAAAGAGATGCCTGAACACAGAAAAGTTCTATAAAAAGAATAACAAAGCCTCGTTTCATAAAGTCCTCTTTTCCGGCGGAAGTTCTGAAAGAATTGTTTTCAGATATGCATCTGCCTCATGATATTTTTTTGCGCGGATCAGATAATTCAGTGAAAAGAGATGGTTTTCCATATCGTGATTCCATTTTCGCACAGATCGATATTCCTGTTCCATATCTTTTGTATATTCCAGCTGTTTCTGAAGAAAGCTCATTTGCTGAATCAACAGTTCGTGTCTTTTTTCTCTGACAGAAATGTTGTGAAAAGCCCTGGCTATGATCAGACAGCAGAGAAGATTTAGAAACCAGTATAAAATGATCAGCCATTTTAACCAGGGAGAATTTTCCCGATATAGCAGTATTCCCATAAAAAGTGAAGACGCCTGTATGGGAAAAAGGAGCTCAGCAATGGTGGTCAGATGAATACTGTGGGAATAATTCCGGATCAGAGGAACCAGTTTTTTAATAAAAAGCAATGCAACGAAGAAATCTATGGTCGCTAAAAAAAGCGTTTCACCGGATGTATAAAGCAAATTATAACGAAATGATTTTTCATGGTGTATAAGAGTGTAGACCGACAGGGTAAACATTACAGCGATATTTTCAGAAACTGCCAGAATACATATTAGGATCAGAAATGTGGAAATCTTTTTTTTCAGAGGATCGGAAAAATAAAAAACTGTCAGGAGAAGAAGTGTCAACTGGATAAGCCAGGAACCCATACTGGGAAACCAATATTTTGACATAAAGGCAGCTGTTATGGGCAACATAAATGAGATAAAAAAACGGATATGGTTTTTTGAAAAAAAGCTCCGGGATGGCGTAAGGATACCAGTGCAAAATCGGACACAGATATAGGAATTTATGAAAGAACTCGGAAGAAGAGCGTATAAAATAAATTTCAGAAACTGTGGCATGAGAGTACCTTCTTTCTTGGAAATGTTATAGGATATCAGAGCAAAATACGAAAGTCAGTCTTTCGGAATCACAGCATCAGCAGAGAAAAAGATTTTTTAACATCTTCATAATGTGCGCGGCTGACAGGAATCTGCTGACCGGTGGTCAAAGTAATTTCTGTATGCTGGAGCCTGGAAACTGCATGAAGGTTCACAAGGAAACTTCTGTGGCAGCACACGAAAAAATCTGGAAGCTGTTGCTGGAGAATATTCAGTTTGTCCCGGACTGTATAAGTTTCAGATTTTGTATAAATAAATGTTTCACGCAGATTACGCTCCAGAAACAGGATATCATTTACCGGAATCCGGTGATGTGATTGCTTGATTTTAACGGTAAGAAAAGGTTCCTTATCTGTCTGAAGATTCTTAAGAGCAGCATCCAGTGCAGCCGGCAGATATTCGTTAAGCCGGTTTTTGTAAATGAAGTAGGTGTGCTTCGTAGAATAGACATCGGAGGCATATTCCAGATACTGACTGATAAAGATCAGCTGTGTCCGTGGATTCTCTCCGTTTATTATCTGGCCAAGTTCAATTCCGGAAACCGTTTCCTCTCCCAGAGAAATATCCAGAAAAACAATATCATAAGGACATCCCATCTCCGGCAGAGAAGTCATAAATTCCTTTCCGGAAAGGAAGGGATGCAGTTCATAAGGTACTTTCAGAATAGTTTCGATATTTTTCTTTATAATCTCCACAAAGATCTCACTGTCTTCGCAGATTGCAATTTTCAACATACGCATACTCCAGAAAATTATTCGGCTGCCCGAGACAGCCGTAGTGTCGTTATATGTCAAATATACATGAAAACAGGTGGAAAGTCCAGTGAGAGGGAAAAAGCAGCGTACACAGACAAAATGTGAAAGTATGTTATATTACACTGGTAATTGTAAAGAACAGAAATAAGAATGAAGTTATTTATTACCACTTTTGGGCTATTTATGCAGAATGGTTGAAGTAAGAAGGTTCAGGATGTTATGATTAATTAATAATAGTCAAGGAAGCACATGCTCATTTTTTAAAGAAGTATGTGCTTTTTTAGTGCAGATTTTGTCGAAATGTTTTAATTGCGTTTTCGCCCATATTGTGCTAATGTAAAGAAAAAGCATTTCATTTCTATTGATCTGTGCGGAACACTTCCGTATCTGTAATTCACCGGCCATTCGGCTTTTACAAAGAAATCTCAATGCTTAAATCACATGATCACGCAGGGAGATTTCCGGAAGCTGTTTTTACTGTAGGATTCTCCCGACTGCCCAAGAAGGAGGATACTACATGGGAGAAAGTAACATCGATGTATTAACTGCAAACCGGATGTATAAATCCCGGATCTTTGCAATGTTGTTCAGCGACAGGAATGAATTGCTGAAACTTTATAACGCAATTAACGGAACCAGTTATGATGACCCGGATCTTCTCCAGGTGAATACGCTGGAGAACGCTGTGTACATGTCCATGCAGAATGACGTTTCATTTATCATTGATATGCGGCTGAACTTGTATGAACATCAGTCAACTTACAGTCCGAATCTGCCAGTCCGGTATCTGCTGTATGTGGCGGATGTGTATTCGGATTATACGAAAGATATGAATCTTTATGGAACGAAAGCTGTGAAACTGCCGACACCGAGGTTTGTGATCTTCTACAACGGCCAGGCAGAACAGCCGGACCGGAAAGAATTGAAATTGTCGGAGCTCTTTTCAATTCCGGATGCAGACCCGTCTCTGGAACTGAAGGCAGTCATGTTAAATATCAATAAAGGTCATAACCGGAAACTGATGGAAACCTGCCGGACCCTCCAGGACTATGCGGAATATACCTTCCGTGTAAGAGAATACGCAGCGGAAATGCCACTGGATCTTGCAGTAGAGCAGGCAATCACAGAATGCATCAGCGAAGGGATACTGGCAGATTTTCTGAGAAAAAACCGAGCGGAGGCGAAGAAAGTGAGCATATATGAGTACGATGAAGAACGGCATATGAGACAGACTCGTGAGGAAGGTATGGAAGAAGGATATGCCAATGGGTTTAGTCAGGGAATTGAACAGGGAATTACGCAGACGGTAATTAATTTACTGAAGTCGGGGCTTTTAACAGACATTCAGATCAGGGAGATAACAGGACTTGATCAGGAGCAATTGGATGAATTGAAGAAGAGATGAAATAAAAATATTGTAAGACTCATCAGTTAATAATGGTGAAAGAAGCACATACTTATTTTACAATTTATTTTGTGAAGAAGTATGTGCTTTTTTATTCAAAAAATCAGTGTATACAGACAAAATGGAACAAATGTGAAAGCATATTATATTACACTGGTAATTGTAAAGGACAGAAATAAAAAAGAAGGAAGTTATTTATTACCACTTTGGGGCTATTTATGTAGAATTGTTGAAGTAAGAAGGTTCAGGATGTTATGATTTAAAAAATATATGATTATAATTCAGATATAGGAAGAGTTATTTGTTTACGGATATATTCATCACAATGACTTATATAATAACAGAGGAAAACAATGAACAGTATATATTTGATCCTGATGATCATAATTGGAGCAACAGGCATCGCACTTATTGGCAGTATATTTTTTTGCTGGATTCCGAGTGCGCATTTCAGAAAAGTTTATCATGTGGGGGTAATTCTGTGTGAGTTTTTATTTCTGAATTTTTTCATTGCCGGATCGATTTTGAGCAGGATTCACAGTGGATTAAGTATGGGAATGTTGTCAGGAGCACTGTTTGGCATTTGCATGAGTATTTTTATCAATTTGAATGAGAATGGAGGCGGATCTGATCAGCTTCAGATTATCCTTACCATTATTACAGCAGTACTTGTGTGCGGACTATCTGTACTGCGACTGAGAATAAGTACAGCATTGAATATTTTTATGGGTTCGTTCGTTATTTTGTTTTTGCTCTTTTGTATGTTTTTGCAGGGAAGAGTACAGTCAGGAATAATGCTGATAATTACGCTGATCTTAGCAATGGGACTGGCAGTCCTGGGATATCTGCAGCATTCTTATGGTTTTATGATCGTGACAGCTGTTTTGGGTGGCTTTATTGCAATGATTGGAGTTTCCAGTATAAGTGCAGATTCGAATCCGGGGTATATTATTCTGACACTTATGACAGAAGCATCTGAAACAGAAAAAATCCTGCTTCTGGCAGGAAGCGTGTTGCTGGCAGTTTGTGGGATCGTGGTTCAGATGCAGTCAGATACCTGGAGAAATCCGGAGGCGGAAACGAAGCAGATATATACACTGATCTCTTATATAAACACATTTCTGGATAATGATAATGTAAGCCTGATCGCCAGTGTACTATCCCTTATTGCGATTCCCTATTGCGGATACATGTTAAAGAATAATATGGGATATATGCTTACAGGAATTGCGTCAGCTGTTTCTGTATTTATCCTGATACAGTGGACAAGAAAACGGGAATATTTGAAAATTATGCTTTTTCAGGTTTTCTATATGGCAGGATATCTGCTGGTGGAATATGCAGTATATAATGGAATGTATGTAAAAGGACAATACCTTGCTACCTTTCTGTATATCTGGAAATATATGGCTGCCTGGGCTGTACTGTATCTGGAATATGAGATCCTGGGAATCAGGAACCGTTTGTCAATGGTTCTTATCGCCGGATTCTTTTCCAGATATCTTGTACGGATGATCGTTACTGGAAAACCGGAGATCATGATGTTTACCGGTGATATTATATTCTGGTTTGTATCTTTTGTTCTGTATGTGATCGTCTGGTGGAATGAAGACGAAATAAGTACAAATTGAAAAATCCGATCCACAACGCAAGTGGATCGGATTTTTTGTGCCGTATGGAAATATGTGCGATCAGTGGATCCCCATCCCCGCAACAAAGAAATACATCACAACAAAGTGGCATACACTTCCCAGCATAACAAAGATATGGAATACTTCATGGGAACCAAAGTTTTTATGTTTCGCATTGAAGATCGGAAGCTTCAGTGCGTAGATCACACCGCCGATAGTGTAAATAATACCGCCTGCCAGAAGCCATCCGAAACCTGCCCGCGGCAGATTGTGGAAGATCGGTACAAAAGCCAGGACACACAGCCAGCCCATTCCAATATAGATTACGGAGGAAAGCCATTTCGGGCAGTTGATCCAGCAGCCTTTGAGGATCATGCCGATGATGGCAACAGTCCATACCAGTGCACAGAGGATGTAACCGGTGCGGCCGTGAAGGACGATCAGGCATACCGGTGTATAGCTGCCTGCGATCATCACGAAGATCATCATGTGATCCATTTTTTTCAGGCGGCGGTTCACCTTGGCGGTGGAATTTACAGAATGGTAAAGAGTGCTTGCCAGATAAAGCAGGATCATGGTGAGGATAAAAACACTCACTGCAAAAACGTGAAGGATATCTGCGCTTCTGGCAGCTTTCACGATCAGCGGAGTAGCTCCGGCCACTGCGAGGAGCATGGCGATTCCATGAGTAATGGCACTTCCAGGGTCTTTTAATTTAAGTTTCATATAAAAAACACCTCCTGTATGATATTCCGCAGGAATCTGTTGTACGGATGCGGAATAGCAGTCAAATAACAATGTAGAAATTGATAAAATAACATGTAGTATTAAAAACTATATAATAAGTATACAAATACTATACCACTATTATTCGAAAATGCAAGCCTTTTTTTCGCTGAAAATTTAATCGGGATTTTACAAAGTCTTGCACTGAAATAAACATTGGATAGCTATACTGGTAGCATTGCAGGCAAATTCCGGGCAGATCAGGGGAAAAGCAGATATCGCGGAACAAATGCCGGCGTTACAATAACAGAGCCTGCCGAAAAAGAAAAATATACGGTGGCACAGGAGGAGAAAATGGCAGATACAATATACATGAACAGGGAATTATCCTGGCTGAAATTTAATGAGAGAGTACTTGAGGAAGCTGAGAATCCGGAAAATCCGCTGTGTGAACGTCTCACATTTGCTTCGATCTATCAGAGCAACCTGGATGAATTTTATATGGTACGTGTGGGATCTCTTGTGGATCAGATGCTTCTTGCAAAAGATATCCGTGAAAACAAAACCAATATGACACCAAAGGAACAGTTGGATGCAATCCTTGCAAGAACCAAAAAGCTGAACCGGAAAAGAGATGTGGTCTATGAAGAGATCATGGAAAGCCTGGAAGAATATGGCGTACATATGCTGAATTTCCATAAGATCGAAAAAGAAGACCGCAATTATCTGGAACGTTATTTTGAGGCAGAAGTGGCTCCGGTTATTTCTCCGTCTATCGTCGGAAAAAGGCAGCCGTTTCCATTTCTCCGAAATAAAGAAATCTATGCAGTAGTAGTTCTGGAAACAAAAAAAGGAAAGGAAAAACTGGGTATCATTCCGTGCAGCAGTGCAGGCATCCAGCGCCTCATCCCGGTTCCCGGAAAAACAGGCACTTACATGCTGTCTGAAGAACTAATCCTTCACTTTGTTTCAAAAATCTTCAAAGGCTATCACATCAAGGCAAAATCTCTGCTCCGTATTACCAGAAATGCAGATATTGACGCAGACGCTCTTTACGATGAAGATCTGGATTACCGTGAATTTATGGTAGAGCTGATCAAGGCAAGGAAGAAACTGGCACCAATCCGTCTGGAACTGTCAAGAGAAATGGACGGAGATGTTGTTGAAACACTTTGCGAGTATCTGGAAGTGGACAAGAATTTTGTATTCCGTGGAGATATCCCGCTGGATCTTTCTTTTGTATTCCAGATCCAGGACGGCCTGAGAAAAAGAACAGAGCTTTTTTATGAAAAAAGGATTCCTCAGAAATCACCAATGTTTAACAGCCATGAACCGATCCTTGACCAGATCGCGAAAAAAGACCGTTTTCTTTCCTATCCATATGAGAGTATCAAACCGTTTCTTACAATGCTTCATGAAGCAGCCAATGATGAGGATGTCGTTTCCATCAAGATGACTCTTTACCGTGTAGCGAAACAGAGTAAGGTTGTGGAAGCTCTGATCGAAGCGGCAGAAAATGGAAAAGAAGTGTTCGTTCTGGTGGAGCTGAAGGCACGTTTTGATGAGGAAAACAATATTGGATGGTCCAGACTTCTGGAAGATGCGGGCTGTCATGTGATCTATGGTCTGGATGGTTACAAAGTACATTCCAAACTTTGCCAGATCATGAAGAAAAAAGACGGAAATGTGGAATATTATACACAGATCGGAACTGGAAACTACAACGAAAAAACAGCCCGTCTGTATACAGACCTTTCTCTGATGACTGCTGATCCGAAGATCGGAACAGAAGCAGCAAGAGTATTTCAGGCACTGGCAATGGGAGAAACGGTTGAAGATATGGACCATCTTCTTGTGGCACCAAAATGTCTCCAGAACAAAGTACTTGCCATGATCGATGAAGAGATCGAACATGCCAAAGTTGGAGAACAGGCATATATCGGGCTGAAAATGAATTCTCTGACAGACAAGCGTATTATGAACAAACTGGTGGAAGCATCCTGCGCGGGAGTACACATTGATATGGTTGTCCGCGGTATCTGCTGTCTGATCCCGGGAGTAAAAGGTCAGACAGAAAACATCCACATTATCAGTATTGTAGGACGTTTTCTGGAGCATTCCCGTATTTACATTTTCGGAACACAGGAGAGGGCAAAGATCTATATTTCATCTGCGGACTTTATGACAAGAAATACTCTTCGCCGTGTGGAAGTTGCAGCTCCTATCGAAGACCCGGATATCCGGATGCAGATCCAGGAAATGTTCGTGACAATGCTCAGTGATAACCGCAAAGCGAGGACCATGAACAATAAGGGAAATTATAAGATCGAACCATCCGATAATGCTCCATTGAACTCCCAGGAAGTATTTCTGGAGCAGGCATACGACAACGCTGCTCCTGTAGTTATGGAGAAATAAGAAAACAGAATGTAAAAAGCGGGGTTTTTCTTTAATAATATGTCTGTACTGTGATAAGATAAAAACAGTGTTCCTGCAAATGAGTGCAGGCGGAAGAAATGAATTTATGGCACACAGGAAAGTAGTGCTCTGTCTGTTAGGCGCGACTCTGGCAGCATCCCTGTTCAGTGGATGTTCCGGAAAAAAGTCGGACCCTGTTACAGTTACAGTATGGACATATTATAATGGCGATCAGCTGGATACTTTTAAAGACTTGACAGAGAAATTTAATGACACAGTTGGAAAGAAAGACGGCATCACCGTAGAAACCAAGAGTCTTGGAACCGCAGAAGATCTGGAACAAAATGTCCTTGCTGCAGCGGATGGTGAGGTAGGGGCGTCCGAAGTACCGAATATTTTTTCGGCTTACTCAGATACAGCCTATACCATGGATCAGAAGGACATGCTCGTAGACCTTTCCGGTTATCTTACAGATAAAGAAAAAAGTGAATATGTAGAAGAATATCTGAAAGAGGGAGATTTCTCGGACGACGGAAGTAAAATGTTCTGACGTCCAATCAGGAGCTGTCAGCTTTGCAGGAATATGTCAATGAGGAGGCACAGAACCTTATTGATTCCGGACAGATCCGAATTGAAGATATCGGAAATAATAAAGAATCTTATCTGCCGCTGATGGAAAATATCTGCAGCAAAACCGTCCGGTAAAGAAACTTTCTGATGAGGTAGAAGAGGCACAGAAGAATAACAGCACTTCGCTCCGCTTTTCCGACACGGGAATCCGGGAACTTGACCAGTTTGCCGGAGCAATTACGCAGATGAACCAGGACATGCTTACCATATCTACGAAATTCTTAAGGATCATGGAAATGGCAAGTGTAGAACTTGGAGGTTTTGAAGTTCGATCGGAGAATGAAAGCGTTTATGTAACAGATAACTTTTTTTCTATGCTGGGCAAAAAGGAACTGTCGGAAAAATCAATGACAGGAAAAGATTTTATGGAATTTTTGGATTCCTATAATAAAAGCTGCCATCACACGGTTAGAGGAGATGGTTCCAGAGTTTACAGTGTGATCCATAATAGCGGAGAAATACGATATGTCCGCATGGAGATCAAGACAGAACCGGATCGGCAGATCGGCCTTGTGGAGGATGTTACAAAAGTTACCAGGGAGCGTATGAATATTGAACATGAAAGGGATTATGATACGCTTACAGGACTTTACAACAGGCGGGCATTCCAGAGAGAAAGTGAAAAACTGTTCCGTGAGCATCCGGAGAAACACAACTGCGAAAGCAGTTTTTGCAGTTGATGAAGAGGGAAGATATTGCCTATTATTATCAGCCTATTGTATCGGCGGTTACAGGTAAGATCAGAGCTCTGGAAGCATTGATGCATGTAGAAATGTCAATGCTGAAATCCCCGGAAGATGTATTGCGTCTTGCAAAAGAAGAAAAATGCCTTCATGATCTGGAAAGAATCACTTTTTTCTGCGCGGCAGAAGGATATTGCAGACTTCGGGCAAATGGAAAAGTAAGAGGTGATGAGCTTCTGTTTGTAAATTCCATTGCAAGTGAGTACATGACAGATGAGGAATGCAGAGAATTCAGGCAGAGATATTTGGATATCCGGTCTCAGCTGGTTCTTGAGATCACAGAACAGGAACTTCTCAGCAAAGAAGCTCTTGAAAGAAAAACGTCAAAAGGATTTCTGGGTGCGGTCGCTCTGGATGATTATGGAAGCGGATACAACAGTGAAAAAAGTCTTCTGGCACTTTCACCGAAGTATATTAAGGTGGATATGGTGATCATCCGTGATATTGATACGGATATAGATAAACAGCAGATCGTAGCAAACATTGTGAAGTATGCACATCAGCGTGGAATGTATATTGTTGCGGAAGGCGTGGAGACAGCGGAAGAGCTTAAAAAAGTTCTTGAGCTGGAGGTAGATCTGCTTCAGGGATATTATCTTTCACGGCCGGCAGCAACGCCTGGAGCGATTAATCCGGATGCTTTGAAGATCATTGAAGAAAACAGGAAAAGATAAAAAAGAAAGTCGGGAAGAGCAGGTTTTCCCGGCTTTTTTTATACATATTTCTCCCAGTTTTTCACATAATAACCATACGGATAAAAGATAAACAGATAAAAGATACAGGAGGAATATTAGAAGATGAAAGCAACGGGAATTGTTCGTCGGATCGATGACCTGGGCAGGGTGGTGATCCCGAAAGAGATACGTAAAACGCTGCGGATCAAAGAGGGGACACCGATGGAGATCTATACAGACCGGGAAGGACAGATCATTCTGAAAAAATATTCGCCCATCGGAGAGTTGAATACTTTTGCCCGGGAATATGTGGAGGCACTGGTGCAGACTACCGGGCTGGCGGCATGTATCACAGATCGTGATCTGGTGGTGGCGGCAGCAGGAAGCGGAAGCCGGGAACTGGAAGGAAAAGAGATCAGCCGGGAACTGGACATGGTTATATCCGGGCGGGAAGGAAAGATGATCGATGGAAAAAGTCGGGATAATATATCGGTCATTTCCGGAGATATGGATTCTTACTGCGGAAAAATGATACAGCCGATCCTGTGTGCCAGTGATGCCATCGGTTCCGTGATCCTTCTTGGAAAAAATGAGAAAACGATCCTGGGGGATAAGGAACGGGTTCTTGTCCGCACAGCGGCCAGTTTTCTGGGACGGCAGATGGAGCAGTAAAGCAAGTCTGCTGTGCAGATGTAATGTTGCTGTTCAGGGTGGCGGCGAACATCTCGCGGGAAAGTTGTGGTATTCTTCCAGAGTCAGGTTGGTGATGGTAAGCCAGGAGGCCAGCGGTTTTGTCACATAGCGGATATGCCAGGGCTCATAGGGGACGCCAGTGATCTCCTCCCGGTTTTTCGGATACCGGAGAATAAAACCGTAGAGCGGAGCGTTCTTTTTCAGCCACCTGCCTTCACCGGTTTCGGAAAACTTTTCGGAGAGTTCCATATGGATGGAAGGGCAGGAAACGTCCAGAGCAAGTCCGCTCTGATGCTCACTTGTTCCTGGCTTTGCCACAAAAGGGCTTCCTGTAAAAAGTTCCTGTTGCCGCCTGAAAGAGCGGTATCCGGAAACTGCCCACAGATTCAGGCCACATCGGTGGCAGGCGTGAAAAAGCTGGGAGGCGGCTCTGGCGGCCTGACATTCCAGCAGCCGTTTGGGATCACCTGGAGCTGCCTCAAATGGCAGGCCAATGTCAATGAGATGTTCCGGTACAAAGGATTCCGGCAGAGGATGCTCCCGGTTGATCAGACGGGTGTAAAAATCTCTGTGCATAAAAAACCCCCTTTCCTTATCCATAAGCTTATGAAAAGGAGAGGGGATTTATGATTGGAGATTTTTTTAAATTAGAGAGCTTTTTCACTCATTTCTTCCAGCAGGGCCTTTTTCATGTCATAAAGTGGCTGGGAAAGATCTACATATACTTTCTGCGGATTTACAAAACGTCTGGACTCATCCCACAGTGTGTTCTGCTCCTGTTTGCAATAGTCGCGGAGTTCCATGACAGATGGAGATTTGTAAACGCTCTTACCACCTTTAATTACCGGAACAAGAAGCTCACGGAGTTCGTAGGTTCCGCCCAGAACTTTGGTCTTTTTCCAGGTGTCAACCGGGTCGAAGATAACCATGGTTTCTTCCGGATCAAATTTCTCATCTGCAAGGCAGATCAGATCAGCTTTGATCTTGCCGGTTTTCTTGCTGTAGATACGGTATACGGTCTTGTTGCCCGGGTTGGTAACTTTTTCTGTGTTTTCGGAAAGTTTGATCTTCGGCTGGAAGGTATCACTGTCAGCGTCTTTTACAGCGGCAAGTTTGTAAACGCCGCCGAATGCCGGGTTGTCATCGGCTGTGATCAGCTTGGTTCCAACACCCCAGGAATTGATCTTGGCATCCTGGGCTTTCAGGCTCTCGATAAGATATTCATCAAGATCGCTGGATGCAGAGATGGTAGCATCGTCAAAACCGGCAGCAGCCAGCATCTTGTAGGCTTTTTTGGAAAGGTATGCAAGGTCACCGCTGTCGATACGGATTCCGTAGTTTTTCAGCTGGATACCCTCTTCACGCATTTCTTCGAATACACGGATTGCATTGGGAACACCGGATTTCAGGACATCGTAGGTGTCAACCAGAAGAGTACAGGAATTCGGGTAAAGTTTCGCATAGGTCTTGAATGCGGTGTACTCATCCGGGAAGCTCATGATCCAGGAATGAGCATGGGTTCCAAGAACAGGAACGTTAAACATCTGGCCGGTCAGTACGTTGGAAGTACCGGCACATCCGCCGATCACTGCAGCTCTGGCACCGAAGATTCCGGCATCCGGACCCTGGGCACGGCGAAGACCGAATTCCATGATCGGATCACCCTTGGCTGCGTGGCATACACGTGCTGCCTTGGTGGCGATCAGGCTCTGATGGTTCATGATGTTCAGGATTGCGGTTTCTACAAGCTGAGCCTCCATGATCGGTGCGATAACTTTGACCATTGGTTCTCTCGGGAAGATTACGGTTCCTTCCGGGATCGCGTAGATATCACCGGTGAATTTGAAGTTGCTTAAGTACTCAAGGAAATCTTCCTCAAAGATGCCAAGGCTTCTCAGATAGGTGATGTCTTCTTCTGCGAAACGGAGATTCTCGATGTATTCGATCATCTGCTCCAGTCCGGCACAGATAGCAAAACCACCGCCACATGGATTGTTGCGGTAGAACATATCAAAGATAACAGTCTGGTTGGTCGGGTTTTTGAAATAGCCCTGCATCATGGTAAGCTCATAGAGGTCCGTGAGCAGAGTAAGGTTATTTGCTCGCATAAAGTTCTCCTTTAAGTGCCTCCGGATATTGTGACCGGAGGAAAATACACGGTAGTTTCCGTTCTTTTTTTATAAGGCTTATTATAACACAAAGGAGGGGATTGTAAAATTTTTTTTACAGAAGGGTCAGATTTTTTGATGTGCATAAAAATGGATAATTTTCATACTTTTTTTATTAGAAAAAGGTTACATAAAATTGACACCGGAAAATGAATGGATTATTATAAATGTATAAAAAATTTGAGCAGGAGACGGCAATGGGTGATAATATTTTTCTGAAGGAAATGAAAGAAATCCAGTTTGAGGATTATTTTAAATATGATGCCAAATGCAGAGGAAATCTGGGAGATGAGCTTCCGGTAATGGTATATCGGATGCTGGAGTATTCCCTGAAAGACGAACTGAAAAACCGGTTTGGAAAAGAGGTTCAGATTGAGGTATTCCGGAGTGCAGGACGTAAAGCCGGAGAATATTTTGCAAAAAACATGCTGGATCTGGATGTGCCGCTGGATCAGTTTGTCAATGAACTTCAGAAAAAAATGCAGGAGCTGAAAATCGGGGTTCTCCGTATTGAGGATGTAAATGAAGAAACCGGAAAAATTATCCTGACCGTTGCGGAAGATGCAGACTGTTCAGGGCTTCCTGTTCTCGGGGAAACCGTATGTAATTATGATGAAGGTTTTATAGCAGGAATCCTTTCTCTGTACTCCGGAAAGCCGTACACGGCGGTAGAAGTTGACTGCTGGGCAACGGGAGACAGAGTTTGCCGTTTTCATGCAGATGTACAGGAATGATCGGAATAGAGGTTTGATAAATGGAAGACAGAAACTGCGAACTGTTATTTGAATATCTGAGATCAATTTTATACGATTCTGAAGTGAAAACTCTGGAGATAGACAGCCTGGATGAGCCTTTTCGAAAACTTGGAATGGGTTTGCAGTATCTGGAAACGGCAGTAAAGGAAATGAAACAATGTTCTGCCGCATTATCCAAAGGAGACCTTTCCAGCTTTAAGCCCGCCAGAGAGAATTTTCTGTGTGAAAATCTCAAAAATATCCATGCGAACCTGAATCATCTGACCTGGCAGGCCAAGCAGGTAGCCAAGGGAGATTATTCTCAGACCGTTTCTTATCTGGGAGAATTCTCGGAGGCTTTTAATACCATGACGGAGCAGCTTCGGGAGAGGGAAAGATCTCTGAAACTTATCGTCGAGCAGGAAAAGAAACATGCGGAGATGGCAGAGAGTTACAGTCAGCTTCTGATGGAACTGATCGCAAGAAGCGAAGAAGAAATCCTGGTGATCAGTCTGGACGGACAGAGCCTTCTGTACAGTAACCGGAGAACGGAAGATGAAGTACGGAACTGGGATGTTTATAAGCAGTGGATCAGTCAGATTGAACAGAAAACGCAGAAGAATAACAGACGAAAAGAACTGTATGAGTGGAAATGGGAGGCAGAAGATTCCACCCACAGATTCTATGCCATTACTACCGGTAAGATGAAATGGCAGGGTGAATGGGCTTATGTGAATATTGTTCAGGAAGTTACAGAGACGAGAGTCAAGGAAGAACAGCTGAAAGCGGAAGCATATCAGGACATGCTCACCAGAATTGGCAACCGTTTTTATCTGAAAGAAAAAGCAGAAGAGATTTTGAAGACAGGGGAGCCGGTTTCGGTCTGCTACTGTGACCTGGATCACCTGAAATATATCAATGATACGTTTGGACATCAGGAGGGTGATGCATATATCCGCTTTTTTGTCAGGATCGTAAATGAAAATATCCGTGAAGAAGATATTTTTGCCCGGATTGGTGGAGATGAATTTTGCATTCTGATGCGGGACTGTGCAGGCGATGATGCAAGGAAGCGCCTGTCAGATATTCAGAAACAGTTTGTCCTGAGAGAAAAAACCAATTATGCCCGCAGCTTCAGCTGTGGAATTGTAGGAGTTCCCCGGAATCATAACAGGGTGGATCTGGATACATTGCTTCATGAGGCTGACGAAGTGATGTATGATCAGAAGAGGGAACATAAAAAAGAATATCAGAGTGAACTTGGAATATAAATATTTGTTTTACTGTATAACTGAAAAATGCCGGGAAGCCGCATAAAATAAGGCTTCCCGGCACTTTGAAAAAGTTTTTTAGAAAAAAATAAAAAAATTTGAAAAAAGGGGTTGCAATTTTAAAAAAGCTGTTATATAATATCATTCGTCGCAAGCGATAAGGCAAGCGAAACAAAAACACATAGGGCTATCGCCAAACGGTAAGGCAACGGACTCTGACTCCGTCAGTTCAAGGTTCGAATCCTTGTAGCCCTGCTTCTTGAGCACCTCGATGAGAGGTGCTTTTTTGTTCTATGAAATAAGAGAAAAAACAAGTGTGTTTCTTTAGAACAAGTGATACAATAAATTTGCAGACAGTATAACAGGAGGCACATTATGAGCTACAGTTTTGAAAGTCGCGTAAGATTCAGCGAGATCGGAGAGAAGGGCTGCCTGACGCTGCCGGGAGTTCTGGATTATTTTCAGGACTGCTGTACCTTTGAATCTGAACAGACAGGTCTCGGAATGGAAGTATTAAAGGCACAGAAAAGAGCCTGGGTACTTTCCGCATGGCAGGTAATTGTGAAGAGATATCCAAAGCTTGGTGAAAATATAAAAGTAACAACAATTCCTTATGGATTCCGGGGCTTTATCGGAATGCGTAATTTTATTCTTGAGACAGCGGATGGCGAGAGACTGGCCTGGGCGAATTCTTACTGGTCCTTTATCAACACAGAGACAGGACTTCCGGAAAAGCTGACACCGGCGGACACCGATCCTTATGATCTGGGAGAGAAGATGGAAATGGATTATGCACCGAGAAAGATCGCGCTTCCGAAAGAGCGGAAACCGAAGGAATCTTTTGCCGTACAGAAACATCATCTGGATACGAACCACCACGTAAACAACTGCCAGTATATCCGAATGGCAGCTGATTTTCTGCCGGAGGATTTTGCGGTCCATCAGCTTCGTGTGGAGTACAAGAGACAGGCTGTCCTTGGAAATGTAATGATTCCGGAAGTATATATGGAAGCAAATAAGGCAACGGTAGTTCTCAATGCGGAAGATCAGGAACCCTACGCTGTGGTGGAATTTACAAAGTAATCAGAGCTGTTTTAAACAGCATGGATATATTACGAAGAGGATTGTAAAGACACTTTATAAAAGGGAGGAAACGCAATGCTGGAAAAATTAAAAGAAGAAGTTTACAGAGCAAACATGGATCTGCCGAAATATGGCCTGGTTACGTTTACCTGGGGAAACGTCAGCGGTATCGACAGAGAGAAGGGACTTTTTGTCATCAAACCAAGTGGTGTGGATTATGATAAACTGACGCCGGAAGATATGGTTGTAGTCGATCTTGAAGGAAATAAAGTCGAGGGCAAATACAATCCGTCTTCTGATACTGCCACACATGTGGTGCTTTACAATGCGTTTCCGAAGATTGGAGGTATTGTGCATACCCATTCATCCTGGGCTACAAGCTGGGCACAGGCAGGAAGATCCATTCCATGTTATGGAACAACACATGCGGATTATATTTACGGAGAGGTTCCATGCGTGCGTAACCTGACAAAAGATGAGATCGAGGAAGCCTATGAGAAAAATACCGGTATTCTCATTGCCGACTATTTCAAAGATAAAGATTACGAAGCAGTTCCGGCAGTCCTCTGCAAAAACCACGGACCGTTTACCTGGGGAAAAGATGCACATGAGGCTGTTCACAACGCAGTTGTCCTGGAAGAAGTTGCCAAGATGGCTTCCCGCTGCGAGCTGATCAATCCGGATGTAAAACCGGCGCCGCAGGAGCTTCAGGATAAACATTACTACAGAAAACATGGCGCAAATGCCTACTATGGACAGGGAAATAAATAAGAAAAAAAAGAAGCAGAAGAATGTCACATGGAAAAGTGTGGCATTCTTTTTTTGTGGAATATAAATTGTGGAGAGGTGCCGTTTACGGGCGGGCAGTAATTCAGAATGGAATAACTGTTTTACTGATACAATAGTGTCCTGTAAAAGATACTATCCAGGGTAAAACAATGAAGAAATGTTCATTTTTTGTCGAAAAAAACCAGATTTGCTGACCTTTAACACAGGTGCCACCAAAATATGTGCTAATGTCAAGAAAAATGCAGAACATTAACACATTTTGGAAAACAGGTGGCAGGATGAAAATTTACACTTATCAGGGAAGAAAGAACGTTTCCGGAGAAAAAATACGTCAGATGAGAAATATAAAACGGATGTCACAGTCAGATCTGGCGGCAAAAATGCAGGTGGAAGGTGTGATGCTGGAACGTGACAGTATCAGCAGGATCGAAGGCGGAGAACGTTTTGTGGCAGATTATGAACTGAGAGTGTTTGCAAAAGTGCTGGGTGTGGATGTGAAGTGGCTGCTGAACGAAGAGTGCTCCTGAGATCAGCAGTATGATAATTGGTATGACTGATATTTATACAGCAAACTACTTGATATTTATGTCGGAAACTGCTACAGTATAAAGAAAAAAGGCGACCGGGAAACCTTGCGGGGGTAAACGGTCACGGATAAAGAGATAGAGGCGCGGATTTTATCAGTATTTATGGACGAGAGGCCCTGGCAGGCTGTCCATAAAGAAAGGAAAATCTGCCGAAGTGCTCTGAAAGGCCAGATGACAGGGTACTGGGATAACGCAGAATATGCGTTGTACTGTCACGGATGTGGAGCGCTATCGTAAGTTGAATAAAGAAGATTATTTAACCGGAGGTGTTCTTAAGAAGGGACAGCCTCCGTTTTTTTGTCCCCGAAAAGGGAGGAGAAAAATGAGTAAAAAAGCAGGAACAGCATTGTCTGTTATGGCAATGGTATTCATGGGCGCACTGGCAAGTCCCCTGACTGTGCTGGCTGCGGATGCGGAGGAGACTTATCAGCCTGCTCTGTATGCAACAATCTGGGCGCTGCTTCCACCTCTTGTAGCGATCATCCTTGCGTTGATCACAAAAGAAGTATACAGTTCTCTGTTTGTGGGAATTGTAGTAGGAGCACTGCTTTATTCCGGATTCAAATTCGAAGGAACCGTAACACAGATTTTTGAGGGAGGAATCATCAAGGTTCTTTCTGACAGCTATAACGTAGGAATCCTGATCTTCCTGGTTATCCTGGGATCTGTGGTATGTATGATGAACAAGGCCGGCGGCTCCGCCGCATTCGGACGATGGGCCAGCAAAAAGATCCACACACGTGTAGGTGCGGAACTTGCCGCAATTGTGCTTGGTATTCTGATCTTTATTGATGATTATTTCAACTGTCTGACAGTAGGAAGCGTTATGCGTCCGGTAACAGACAGACATCATGTATCCAGAGCAAAATTTGCATACCTGATCGATGCGACAGCTGCTCCGGTATGTATCATCGCACCGATCTCATCCTGGGCTGCAGCAGTCAGCGGATTCGTAGAGGGACAGGACGGACTTGCGATTTTTGTAAAAACTATCCCGTATAACTTTTATGCAATCCTTACGATTGTAATGATGGTTGGCATGGTGCTGATGAAAACCGAATTTGGTGCCATGAAAACACATGAGATCAACGCACTGAACGGAGATCTTTATACAACATCTGCAAGACCCTATGAGAATGCAACGGATGATGAGACACCGAATCCGAGAGGAAGGGTGATCGATCTTGTGATCCCGATCGTTGTGCTTGTTATCTGCTGTGTCATCAGTATGATCTACACAGGAGGATTTTTCAGCGGAACAGATTTTGTTACCGCATTTTCACAGAGTGATGCCTCTACAGGCCTTGCAATGGGAAGTGCTTTTGGTCTGGTGTTTGCCATTATTTTCTATATGATCCGACGTGTGATCAATTTCAGAGATTGTATGGGATGCATCCCGGAAGGCTTCAAGGCCATGGTACCGGCGATCATGATCCTGACCTTTGCATGGACACTGAAGGCTATGACAGACTCACTTGGTGCTGCGGTATTCGTAGAAGAGGCAATGCGTTCTGTTGCAGGTGGTATTGAGGTTATCCTTCCGGCCATTATTTTCCTGGTTGGATGTGGACTTGCATTTGCTACCGGTACATCCTGGGGAACTTTTGGTATCCTGATCCCGATCGTTGTTGCGGTATTTGAGAAATCCAGTCCTGAGATGATGATCATTTCCATGTCTGCCTGCATGGCAGGTGCAGTTTGTGGAGACCATTGCTCACCGATTTCCGATACAACCATCATGGCTTCCGCAGGAGCACAGTGTGATCACGTAACTCACGTTTCCACACAGCTTCCGTATGCGATCGTAGCTGCGGCAGTATCCTTTGTAACTTATATTGTTGCAGGCTTTGTAAAAACAGCATGGATCGCTCTTCCGGTGGGAATCGTGCTGATGCTGATCGTACTTTTTGTCATTAAAATGATGAACCCGATGCCGGTTGAGAAACCAACAGAATAAATTAGTAAAAAAACAGATGGACCGGATGCGGATCACAGATATCCGCATAACCGACCGATAAAAGGCAGTGACGGAAAGAAATTTCCAAAGCTGCCTTTTTTGTGCTTTCTATAATAATTCTCTTATGTTATAATGCAGGACAGACAGCAAACAGTAAATGAACATATATATTTTTTAGGAACAGGAGTAAGAATGATAGAATTAGGTAAAAAACAGAAATTACTGGTTGTAAAAACCGTAGATTTCGGAATATATCTTGGAGAGGACCGAAATGCACCGCAGAACGAGCGTGTGCTTCTTCCATCCAAACAGGTACCGGAAGGAACCAAAGCAGGTGATGAGATAGAAGTATTCATCTACAAAGATTCTCAGGACAGACTGATCGCTACCACCCGTGAGCCGATGCTTCAGGTGGGACAGACAGCAGTCCTTAAGGTTAAACAGGTCACCAGGATCGGTGCTTTTCTTGACTGGGGACTGGAGAAAGATCTTCTTCTTCCGTATCATGAGCAGACCAACAGAGTCCGTGAGGGGGAAGAATGTCTGGTAGCTCTTTATGTAGATAAGAGCAGCAGACTCTGTGCAACCATGAAAGTATATCATTATCTTTCAACCAGAACTCCTTATGTACCGGGAGATATGGTAAAGGGCCGTGTCTATGAGATCAGCGGAAACTTCGGTGTTTTTGTTGCGGTAGATGATAAATATTCCGCACTGATCCCTGCAAGAGAGGCAACCGGCAAATACAGACCGGGAGCTATTCTTGATCTTCGTGTCACTGAGGTAAAAGAGGATGGCAAGATGAATGTCAGCGACCGTCAGAAAGCCTACATCCAGATCAATGAGGATGCAGAGAGCGTACTCAGCGTAATCGAGGAATTTGCAGGCGTGCTGCCATTTGATGATCATGCTTCACCGGAAGTCATCAAGAGAGAGTTTGGTCTCAGCAAGAACGCATTCAAGCGTGCGGTCGGCCATCTGATGAAAGAAGGAAAAGTAGAGATCCGTGATAAGAGGATCTACATTAAAAAATAACAAGGTGTTGACCGGCTCCGGATCAGACACGCTCCGGCACGTTCCGAGAAAAGTGCAGAGCGGGGAGGATCCGGAGCCCTGTTTTTACAGTAAGGAGAGAAGGATTTGGAGTTTACACATTTACATGTCCATACAGAATACAGTCTTCTGGATGGCTCCAATAAGATCAAAGAGTATGTAGCCAGAGTAAAAGAACTGGGAATGGACAGCGCGGCGATCACCGATCATGGCGTTATGTATGGTGTGATCGATTTTTACAGGGCTGCCAGAGAAGCCGGGATCAATCCCATCCTGGGATGCGAGGTTTATGTGGCTCCGGGTTCCCGCTTTGACCGTGAAGTGGGAAGTGGCGATGACCGTTATTACCACCTGGTTCTGCTGGCCGAGAATAATCAGGGCTACAGCAACCTGATGAAGATTGTATCCAAGGCATTTGTGGAAGGCTTTTATTACAAGCCACGTGTGGATCTGGAACTTCTGGAAAAATATCACGAGGGGATTATTGCCTTAAGTGCCTGCCTGGCAGGAGAGGTCGCAAGGTATCTTGCCCGTGGAATGTATGAGGATGCAAAGATCGCAGCCCTGCGTTATCAGGATATTTTTGGAAAAGGAAATTTCTTCCTGGAGCTTCAGGATCATGGAATTCCGGAGCAGCAGACGGTAAACCAGCAGCTTCTCCGCATGCACAGAGAGACAGGAATCGACCTGGTTGCTACCAATGACGTGCATTATACCATGGCTGAGGATGCGGAGCCCCATGACGTGCTCCTCTGTCTGCAGACCCAGAAAAAACTCAGCGATGAGAACAGAATGCGCTATGAGGGCGGCCAGTATTATGTGAAATCTCCAGAAGAGATGGCGAGACTTTTTCCATATGCTCTGGAAGCTCTGGAAAATACCCACAAGATCGCGCTGCGCTGCCACGTGGAGATCGAATTCGGCGTGACCAAGCTGCCGAAATATGATGTGCCCGACGGACTGACCTCCTGGGAGTATCTGAACAAGCTTTGCCATGAAGGGCTGGAACAGCGTTATCATCCGGTAACCGATGCGCTGAAAAAACGCCTGGATTATGAGCTGTCCACCATCAAAAACATGGGATATGTAGATTACTTCCTCATTGTGTGGGACTTCATCAAATATGCCAGAGACAATGATATCATGGTCGGCCCGGGACGAGGTTCCGCCGCAGGAAGCCTGGTTGCCTATACACTTGGGATCACCCAGCTGGATCCGATCCGGTATGATCTTCTCTTTGAGCGTTTCCTGAATCCGGAACGAGTATCCATGCCGGATATTGATGTGGACTTCTGCTTTGAACGAAGACAGGAAGTTATCGATTATGTACGGCGGAAATATGGCGATGACTGCGTGGTTCAGATCGTTACCTTCGGTACTTTGGCAGCCCGCGGTGTGATCCGTGATGTAGGCCGTGTTCTGGACATGCCTTATGCCCAGGTAGACACCATCGCCAAGATGGTTCCACAGGAGCCAAATATCACCATTGATAAGGCACTGGGAATGAATCCGGAGTTCCGGAAAGCCTATGAGGAACAGGAAGATATCCACCGCCTGATCGACCTTGCCAAGCGTCTGGAGGGTCTGCCAAGACATACTTCCATGCATGCAGCAGGTGTTGTGATTAGCCAGAAAGACGTATCGGAATACGTACCTCTTTCCAGAGCCCAGGACGGTTCCATTGTCACGCAGTTTACCATGACAACACTGGAAGAGCTGGGACTTCTGAAAATGGATTTCCTGGGGTTACGTACCCTGACCGTTATCCAGAATGCAGTAAAAATGATAGAACAGAGTACAGGCGTTCTCCTGGATATGCAGAAAATTGATTACAACGACAAAAAAGTACTGGATTCTCTCGGAACAGGACGTACTGACGGCGTGTTCCAGCTCGAGAGTGCCGGAATGAAAAACTTCATGAAGGAACTGAAGCCTCAGAGCCTTGAGGATGTCATCGCGGGAATTTCCCTTTACCGTCCGGGTCCCATGGATTTCATTCCGCAGTACATCCGCGGAAAAAACCGTCCGGATACCATCCGTTATGACTGCCCGCAGATGGAGCCCATCCTGAAGCCGACCTATGGCTGTATCGTATACCAGGAGCAGGTTATGCAGATCGTCCGTGATCTTGCAGGCTATACTCTTGGACGAAGCGACCTGGTGCGCCGTGCCATGTCCAAGAAGAAAGCTTCTGTTATGGCAAAAGAGCGCCAGAATTTCGTTTACGGAAATGTGGAAGAGGGGGTTCCGGGCTGTATCGCCAACGGCATTTCCGAGGAGATCGCAAACAAGATCTACGATGAGATGACAGACTTTGCGAAGTATGCTTTCAATAAGTCTCACGCTGCCGCTTATGCGGTGGTTTCCTATCAGACCGCATATCTGAAATACTACTATCCGGTAGAATTCATGGCTGCGCTGATGACGTCCGTTGTGGAAATGCCAAACAAGGTAGCGGAGTATATTTCCGTATGCCGTCAGATGGGAATCCAGATCCTTCCGCCGGATATCAATCATGGCATGTATGGTTTTTCTGTTGACAATGGTTCCATTCGTTATGCACTTTCTGCCATCAAGAGTATCGGCCGTCCGGTAATCGAGGGGATTGTGCGGGAGCGTGAGGAGCACGGGGAATATACTTCCCTGAAAACTTTTGTGGAGCGAAATATTGATCAGATCAACAAACGTGTTGTGGAAAATCTGATCAAGGCCGGAGCACTGGACTGTCTGGAAGGAAACCGGAAACAGAAGATGACCATATATACGCAGATCATCGACAGTATCAACCAGGACAAAAAGCACACCATGGCCGGACAGTTGAGCCTTTTTGATATTGCTTCTGAGGAAGATAAAAAGGAATTTGAGATCCGTATGCCGCAGGTTGAGGAATATCCGAAAGAGATCATCCTGACCTTCGAAAAAGAAGTTCTTGGCATTTATCTCAGCGGCCATCCACTGGAGCGCTACCGGAATATGATGGAAAAAATAATCTCTGCAAAAACGTCGGATTTCCAGCCGGATGATGAAACCGGAATTCCGGAAGTCTACGATAACCAGAAAGTGATCGTAGGCGGAATGATTACGGATAAAACCATAAAATATACAAAGAATAATAAGGTAATGGCGTTCCTTACCGTAGAAGATCTGGTAGGCACCGTGGAAGTTGTGGTATTTCCGCGTGATTACGAAAAATGCCAGATGTTCCTGAACGAAGATGCCAGACTTTTCATCCAGGGAAGAGTATCTGCGGAAGACGACAAAGCCAGCAAACTGATCCTGGAAAAAGTCCGTACCTTCGATGATATGCCAAAAGAACTGTGGATCCAGTTCGAAAGCCGGGAAGACTACGCAAAAGCCGAGACCGGTCTGGTAGATGATCTGATGTCATCCAGAGGAAACAGCAGTGTGGTTATTTATCTCAAAGATGTCAAGGCAATGAAGAAACTTCCGCCTGCCTATCAGGTCCATATCGAGGATTCCTGGCTGGAACACATGTGTGAAAAATATGGAAGTTCCAATGTTAAAATTGTGGACAGAGTATTGAAAAACTTATAAAAATGCTATAAACTATATCCGAATATGTGTATTACAATAGGTTGTTTCATAAGATGGAGGATAACAATATGGCAGAGAACAAAATCAAAACGATCGGCGTTTTGACCAGTGGCGGTGACGCACCTGGAATGAATGCTGCAATCCGTGCTGTTGTCAGAAGAGGATTAAGCAGCGGACTGAACGTAAAGGGAATCTATAAAGGATACAGCGGTCTCTTAAATGAAGAGATCAGAGACATGACAGCAAGAGATGTTTCCGATACGATTGAGCGAGGCGGAACAATTCTTTATACTGCCAGATGTGCAGAGATGAGAACAGAGGAAGGACAGCAGCAGGCTGCAGAGATCTGCAGAAAGCATGGAATCGACGGCCTTGTTGTTATCGGTGGAGACGGTTCCTTCGCAGGTGCTCAGAAACTTGCGAACCTTGGAATCAATACCATTGGCCTGCCGGGAACCATTGACCTTGATATCGCATGTACCGAGTACACCATCGGTTTCGATACAGCTGTAAACACAGCGATGGAAGCCATCGATAAGGTACGTGATACATCCACATCCCATGAGAGATGCAGTATCATCGAGGTTATGGGACGTAACGCCGGATACCTTGCAGTATGGTGCGGTATCGCAAACGGTGCTGAGGATATCCTGATCCCGGAGAAATATGATTACGACGAGCAGAAGCTTATTGACAATATCGTAGAGAGCCGTAAGAAAGGCAAGAAACACCATATCATCGTAAATGCTGAGGGTATCGGCCATTCAGAGGCTATGGCAAAACGTATCGAGGCTGCAACAGGCATCGAGACACGTGCAACTATCCTTGGTCACATGCAGCGTGGTGGAAGCCCTACATGTAAGGACCGTGTATATGCGTCCATGATGGGTGCTCTTGCAGTAGACCTTCTTGTTGCCGGTAAACGCAGCCGTGTTGTTGGATATCGCCACGGTGAGTTCGTTGATTTTGACATCAATGAGGCTCTTGCAATGCAGAAGAATGTAGATTCCTACATGTGGGAGGTTTGCAATTCTCTTTCTCACAACTACAGTAAATAAAAAATATGAACTTGAAAAAAGTTTCAGACGGATTGCATAAACTGAATACGTCACAAATAATTGCCCTCGGCTTTGCGGGGGTGATTTTTGTAGGCGGATTTATTTTGTGGCTGCCGTTCTGCAGTGCACCCGGGCAGGCTGTTACCTTCCCGGATGCTGTTTTTACAGCGGCAACCAGCGTATGTGTGACGGGACTTTCCACAGTCGTTATGGCAGTCCAGTGGAGCCCCATTGGAAAAGCGGTTATCCTGTGCCTGATACAGATCGGCGGGATCGGACTGATCGCACTGGCGAATATGATATTCATCAGCCTCCGGCGGAAAATTTCCCTGAAAAACCGGCGGATCATCAAGGAATCCTATAACCTGGATGAAATGGGTGGAGTCGTGGCTGTAGTCCGCAGTGTGGTGAAATGCGTGTTTCTTGCAGAAGGAATCGGTGCGGTCCTGTATGCGTTTTGCTTTGTACCGGAATTTGGAATAAAAAAAGGTCTGGTGCATGCCATATTTCTGGCGGTATCTGCATTCTGCAACGCAGGGATCGATCTTTTCGGGGAAACAAGCCTTTCGGTATATGTGAGCAATCCGCTGGTCAATATCACTACGATTGGCCTGATCATTGTGTCAGGTCTTGGATTTATCGTCTGGTGGGATCTGTGGGATAAATTCCGCAAGGTTCTGAGAAAAGAGCTCTCCCCATCCAGAGTTTTTCGTGTACTGCGGCTTCAGAGCAAGCTGGTCCTTACGATGACCGGGATCCTGGTATTTTCAGGAGCATTTCTGGTATTTATCTTTGAATCCGGAAACCCTTCCACGCTAAAGGGGGCACCACTGGGAACAAAGCTCATGGCATCCTTTTTCCAGTCAGTGACAACACGTACGGCGGGATTTTATACCATGGATCAGTCGCTTTTGTCCACACCTACCGTGATCATTTCCCTACTGTGGATGTTTATCGGAGGATCACCCATGGGCACTGCCGGTGGTGTGAAGACTACTACCATTGCGGTTCTGATCCTTTCTATTGCAGCATATCTTCAGGGAAAAAAGGATGTAGAGGTATACGGCCGCAGGATCCGTGAGAGCTATCTCCGTTCTGCCATGGTTGTTGCAGGAACCAGTGTGTTGATCCTTTTTACCATGACGGTGCTTTTGTCCGCAGTAATGCCGGGAGTGGATCTGGCAGATGTTTTATATGAGATCACTTCTGCGGGGGCTACAGTAGGACTTTCCAGAGGACTGACACCTCAGCTGAATGTGGCAGGCAAGTGGATTGTGATCCTTACCATGTATCTGGGACGTATCGGACCACTGACACTGGGAACTGCAGTTGTGGTGCGTGTGCGTAACAGGCCGGGAAGCACGACTCATCTCGGGGAAGAAGATATCATGATCGGTTAAACAGGAGAATAAAATGAAAAATAAATCTTTTGCTGTGATCGGGCTTGGACAGTTTGGAATGACTCTGGCGGTGACGCTGGCAGAGTCCGACTGTGATGTCCTTGCCATTGACGACAAAGAAGAAAATATCGAAGAGATTTCCGAAAAAGTAACCTACGCGGTGAAAGCAGATGTCCGTGAACCTGGAATCCTGAAAGCACTGGGAGTTCAGAATGTGGATGTGGCCATTATCGCAGTTGCCGAAAATCTGGAAGCCAGCATTTCCGCAACCATGCAGGCCAAGGATCTGGGAGTTCCCTTTGTAGTTGCAAAAAGCATGAATTCTCTTCATGGACGTATTCTTGACAAAATCGGTGCAGATAAAATCATTTATCCGGAACAGGCCATGGGACTCCGTGTTGCCAGAAATCTCCTGTCCGGCGGATATCTGGATGTATTTGAACTTTCGGCGGAATTCAGTATGGCGGAGTTTTCCATTCCGGAGTCATGGGTTGGAAAAAGCCTGATAGATCTGAATGTACGTGAGCGTTTTCACATCAATATCATTGGTATTAAACAGGGCGAAAATGTCACAGTAGATCTGAAACCGTCCGAGCCGCTTCCGGACCGCTGTTCCATAATCGCCATTGGAAAAAATAAGGATCTTAATGCGGAACCGGCGTTTATGAAGTGATTTTTCGAAGATTCCGTAAACAGGATAAGTGCAAGGAGTAAGATAAAAAGTATGATAACCAGCGTATCAAATGCAAAAATAAAAAATGTCATGCAACTGAACCAGAAGGCAAAAGCCAGAAGAGAACAGGGACTTTTTGTGGCAGAAGGCCGGAAGATGTTCCTGGAAGCACCGGAAAACTGGGTTTTTCAGGTGTTTGTCTCTGAGACTTTTTCCCAGGATGGGGAACTGATGGCTCAGGTAGAGAAATATCCTTATGAGATCGTGAAAGATTCCGTATTCCGTCAGATGTGTGATACCAAGACTCCCCAGGGAATCCTTACCGTTCTGAAACTGCCTTCCTGGAGCGAGGAAGAAGTACTGGCAGGAGAAAATCCTCTGGTCATGGTCCTTGAAGATCTTCAGGATCCGGGAAATGCGGGAACCATTCTTAGGACCGGTGAGGGTGCCGGCGTGAGCGGCGTTTTTCTTACAAAAACCTGTGTGGATATCACAAATCCCAAGGTGATCCGTTCTACCATGGGCTCCATTTACAGAATGCCTTTTCTATATGTGGAAGATGTGGTATCATTAGAAAAGAAGCTGAAAGAAAAAGGAATCCGCAGTTTTGCAGCTCATCTGAAAGGTGAGAATTCCTACGATCATGAATCCTATAAAGGTGGTACCGCATTTTTTATCGGAAACGAGGGAAAAGGTCTTACAGACCAGGCTGCGGACGCAGCAGACTGCCTGATACGCATCCCGATGTGCGGAAAAGTAGAATCGCTGAATGCTGCTATGGCATCGGGGATTTTGATGTATGAAGCTGCAAGACAGAGAAGAGAATAAGAGAGGAGGGGTTTTATGACACCTTTGGCCTGGCTTGGAATACTGGCAATTTTACTGGTAATTGAAGCGATCACGGTAGGACTTACCACTGTCTGGTTTGCAGGCGGTGCTCTTGTGGCGTGCATTGTCTCGTGGCTCGGCGGGGGAATTGTTGTACAGCTCCTTTTATTTTTCGGAGTTTCCGTGGTGCTTCTGATCTTTACCAGACCTCTGGCGGTTCGCTACATGAACAAGGGCGTGGAGAAGACCAATGCAGAGAGCCTTCTGGGAAAAAGGGCCGTAGTGATACAGCCAATCAACAACCTGGCTCAGACCGGGCAGGTGCGGATCAATGATATCGAATGGACGGCACGTTCAGCCGACGAATCGGTTGAAATACCGGCCGGTGCAGTAGTTGAGATCAAAGAGATCCGCGGAGTGAAGCTGATCGTAAAAGAAGATAATAAGGAGGGCTAAAATTATGGGTGGAGTTATTGTTTTGCTTGTAGTCATCGTTCTTGTATTGTGGGTACTTGCATCCTGCATCCGCATTGTGCCGCAGGCTTATGCTGTGGTACTGGAACGTCTTGGCGCTTACAAAGCTACCTGGAGCACAGGTATTCATTTCAAGGTTCCGTTCATTGAGCGTGTTGCAAGAAGAGTAAACTTAAAAGAGCAGGTTGTGGATTTTCCACCGCAGCCGGTGATCACGAAAGATAACGTAACCATGCAGATCGATACCGTTGTATTTTTCCAGATCACAGATCCGAAGCTTTATGCATATGGCGTTGAGAATCCGATCATGGCTATCGAGAATCTTTCTGCTACAACACTTCGTAATATCATCGGTGATATGGAACTGGATGAGACACTGACATCCCGTGAAGTCATCAACACCAGGATGAGAGCTTCCCTTGATGAAGCTACAGATCCATGGGGAATCAAGGTGAACCGTGTAGAGCTTAAGAACATCATTCCTCCGGCAGCCATCCAGGATGCCATGGAGAAACAGATGAAAGCCGAGCGTGAGAGACGAGAAGCCATCCTGAAAGCAGAAGGAGAGAAACGTTCTACCATCCTTGTCGCAGAAGGTAAAAAACAGTCCGCGATCCTTGACGCGGAGGCTGAGAAACAGGCAGCGATCCTTCATGCGGAAGCACAGAAAGAGCGTATGATCAAAGAAGCAGAAGGACAGGCACAGGCAGTTCTTAAAGTACAGCAGGCAACTGCGGAGGGACTTCGCATGATCAAAGATGCAGGAGCAGACGAGTCCGTTCTTACCCTGAAGAGCCTGGAAGCACTCACAAAAGTTGCCGACGGCAAAGCAACGAAGATCATTATTCCGTCCGAGATACAGGGCATTGCAGGGCTGGCAACATCCCTGAAGGAAATCATGACAGATAAACCGGCAGAGCAGAAATAAATCTGCAGCCGTGAGGAGGATATATTATGAATCTTAAAGGAAGAAATTTCCTGACACTGAAAGACTTTACACCGGAAGAGATCACTTACATGATCGATCTTGCAGCGGACCTGAAAGCAAAGAAAAAAGCCGGAGAGCTTCATGAGTATTACAGAGGCAAGAACATTGCCCTGATCTTTGAAAAAACAAGTACAAGAACACGCTGTTCCTTCGAAGTAGCTGCTCATGATCTGGGAATGGGTTCCACTTATCTTGATCCGACAGGTTCCCAGATCGGAAAGAAAGAGAGCATCGCAGATACAGCAAGAGTTCTTGGAAGAATGTATGAAGGAATTGAGTACCGCGGATTTGGCCAGGATATTGTTGAGGAGCTTGCAAAACATGCAGGTGTTCCGGTATGGAATGGTCTGACAAACGAGTATCATCCGACACAGATGCTTGCAGATATGCTGACAGTACGTGAGCATTTCGGCAAACTGAAAGGCCTGAAACTTGTATACATGGGTGATGCCCGTTACAACATGGGTAACTCCCTCATGGTTGTATGCTCCAAACTTGGTCTCGATTTCGTAGCCTGCACCAATAAAAAATATTTCCCGAATGATGAACTGGTAGCACAGTGCCAGCAGTGGGCAAAAGAGGCAGGTTCCACCATCACTCTCACAGAGGATGTAGAGGCAGGAACCAAAGATGCAGACATTATCTACACAGATGTATGGGTATCCATGGGCGAGCCTGACGAAGTATGGACAGAGCGTATCCATGACCTGACACCATACAAAGTTACGAAACATGTAATGGAGAACGCCGGTGAGAAGGCAATCTTCCTTCACTGCCTGCCTGCATTCCATGATCTTAAGACAAAGATTGGAAAAGAGATGGGCGAGCGTTTCAACCTTACAGACATGGAGGTTACAGACGAGGTATTCGAGTCTCCGCAGTCCAAGGTATTTGACGAAGCAGAGAACCGTATGCATACCATCAAGGCTGTGATCGTTGCTACATTAGGAGAGCCGGAGAAATAATGGCAGAGTTATTTAATGAAGAAATAATTTCACAGGCAACACATACAAAATGGGCGGGCAAAACCGTCCATTTTGCAAGAGAAATTGATTCCACCAACCTCTGGGGCAAACGTGCCTGGAAGGAAGAAGGAGCGGGACATGGTGAGCTTTTTGTGGCAGAGTATCAGTCCGCAGGCCGTGGACGTTTTACAAGACGGTGGAGTGCACCGCCAGACAGTGCCATCACCATGAGCATTCTTCTCTGCCCGGAATTTTCTCCTCAGAAAGCGCCGATGATGACACTTGTTATGGGACTTTCTGTTGCACAGGCAGTTGCGGATCTTGGTCTTGATGTAGGAATCAAATGGCCTAATGACGTGGTAGTTTCCCGCAAAAAAATCTGTGGGATCCTTACCGAGATGACCATGAAACAGGATAAGATCGGCTGTGCGGTCATTGGCGTCGGGATCAATGTAAATATGGACAGTTTTCCGGAAGAAATGGCGGACAAAGCTACCTCCCTGTATCTGGAAAGCGGACATCTTTTTGACCGGGCAGAGGTAACCGGACTTGTGATGAAGCATTTTGAGGAAAATTATGAGAAGTTTGTGGAGACAGAAGACTTAAGCGGCCTGAAACCGGATTATGAGAAACTTCTGGCCAATCTGAACCAGCCGGTACGTGTGCTGGATCAGAACGATCCGTACGAGGGAATCGCAAGAGGAATCAACGCCGGCGGGGAACTTCTGGTGGAACGTGCAGACGGCACCATTGAAGAAGTAAATTCTGGAGAAGTTTCTGTGCGAGGACTGTACAGCTATGTGTAAAAATAGAGAAATACAGATCGGATAAAATTTCCGGCAGTAGTTTTTCGGCAATGTTTTATGATGAATTTATGTTATAAATAAAGGAGTATTTATGTATCAGGATAACATTGTGCTCTGCGGAGCAAGCTCATATGAGCAGAAATATTATTTTAACCAGGATTTTGCGTCCCTTCCGGAAGCAGTAAAGCAGGAACTGCAGATCATGTGCGTGCTTTTCACAGAGGATGTAGGCGGAATCCTGACACTGGAATTTGACGAGGACGGAAGCCTGCAGTTCAAGACAGAAGCACTGGAGGCAGATGCCCGTTTTGATGAGATCGGAAGTGCGCTGAAGATCAAAGAGCTCCAGCGGGACAAAAGAGAGCTTCTGGAATCTCTGGAAATGTACTACAAAGTATTTTTCCTGGGAGATATCCCGGATGAGGAACTTAAGAAAAAAGCAGATGCAGTTGAGGACTGATCCATGAAGATGCAGTGGAAGATTGGAAATGTGGAGATCCCGAATCCCTTTGTGCTTGCACCTATGGCGGGAGTTACGGATCTTGCATTTCGAAGACTTTGCAAGGAGCAGGGAGCAGGACTGATCTGTATGGAGATGGTCAGCGCCAAGGCAATTTCTTTTCACAATAAGAATACAGAGGCACTGATGGAGATCAATCCAGGGGAGCATCCGGTATCCATGCAGCTTTTTGGCAGTGAGCCGGATCTGATGGCAGAGGTGGCAAAAAGTATCGAGGAGCGTCCTTTTGACATTCTTGATATCAATATGGGATGCCCTGTCCCCAAGGTGGTAAACAACGGGGAAGGCTCCGCACTTCTGAAAAATCCTAAACTGATCGAAGAGATCGTACGCAGTGTTTCCGGCGCCATTTCCAAGCCGGTGACTGTGAAAGTGCGTATCGGTTTTGATGATAAAACACCGGTGGATGTGGTGGAAATCGCCAGACGTGTGGAAGATGCCGGGGCAGCAGCCATTGCTGTACATGGAAGAACCCGCCAGCAGTATTATTCCGGACAGGCAGACTGGGATGCCATCCGCAGGGTGAAGGAAGCGGTGACGATTCCCGTGATCGGAAACGGAGATATCATTTCACCGGAAACCGCAGCAGCCATGTTTAAAGAAACCGGCTGTGATGCGGTGATGATCGGCCGTGCAGTACGTGGAAACCCGTGGATCTTCCGGGAGCTGAACCACTATTTTCTTACCGGAGAAAAACTTCCGAAACCAACCGTGGAGGAAGTTTGTGAAATGATCCTGCGTCATGCCAGAAACCAGATCGAAATCAAAGGTGAATATATCGGAATCCGTGAAATGCGGAAACATGTAGCCTGGTATACGGCAGGCATGCGGCACAGTGCCGGAATCCGGAGAGAATCCAACAATATTGCAAGTTATGAAGAACTGAAAAAACTTACAGATATGCTTCTTGAACGATAAAGAGGAAGAAACCGCCAGGGCTATTGACAAGGAACAGAACGCGTGCTACAGTCAGTGGGTCGGTCAGAAAACATAAGAGCTTTACAGGAGAAAAAAAGTACAGATGCCAGATAAAATAGCAGTTTTGATACCTTGCTATAACGAAAGTAAGACTGTAGCCAAGGTTATCCGTGATATGCGAAAAGCACTTCCGGAGTCTGTGATTTACGTATATGATAACAATTCCACAGATGGTACAGACGAGATTGCGAGGAAAGAAGGGGCTGTTGTCCGTTATGAATATCAGCAGGGAAAGGGCAACGTAATCCGCAGTATGTTTCGTGATATTGATGCACAGTGCTATCTGATGGTTGACGGGGACGACACCTATCCGGCGGAATTTGCGGCACAGATGTGTGAGAAAGTTCTGAAAAACGGAACAGACATGGTTGTCGGAGATCGCCTGTCCTCTACATATTTTACAGAGAACAAACGTCCTTTCCATAATTTCGGAAACAGCATTGTCCGTGGTTCTATCAACCGCCTTTTCAAAAGTGATATCAAGGACATTATGACCGGATACCGGGCAATGAGTTACCGCTTTGTAAAAACATTTCCGGTCCTTTCCAGAAATTTTGAGATTGAGACAGAAATGACGATTCATGCCATTGACAAGAACATGCAGGTAGAGAATGTGATCATTGAATACCGCGACCGTCCGGAGGGAAGCGAATCCAAACTGAATACCTACGCAGATGGATTTAAAGTGCTGAAGACGATCATGAGAATGTTTAAAAATTATAAGCCGTTGGAATTCTTTTCTATTATAGCAGCGGTGCTGTTTGTAGTCGGGATGGCATTTTTTATTCCGGTACTGATCCACTTTCTGGAAGTGGGAACTGTGAACAAACTGCCTACACTGATCGTAAGTGGATTTGTGATCATGACAGCGATTATCTGCTGGTTTTCCGGAATTATCCTGTCTACACTGGTCAATCAGCACAAGCAGGATTTTGAGTTCCAGACACAGATGGTAACCAACCGGTATAAAGACCTTTTCCCGGAAGAAAAATAAGAAACAGAAATAAGAAAAAATGCTGCGAAAAAACCGTGTGGAAATTTAAATTTTCCTGCGGTTTTTTCTACATTTTCAGGGCCCTTTTTTCGACGTGGAATGCTTGACAATACAGGGGCTTTTCGGTATAATACAGGAATTGTGAATATCCTGAGGTTTTTACGCCCTTTTTTAGGAAAAAGAGCTCTTGGGAATGGTAGCAACAGAAATATCCGAAGCTGTATTTTTTCAGAAAAAAACAGCGCGGTTTTGAAAGGAAGTAAGGCAAAATGGAAGAAGCAAAGAAGAACTTACTCACATACGCAGGACTTAGAAAACTGGAAGACGAGCTGCACGATCTGAAAGTTGTTAAGAGAAAAGAAGTTGCAGGAAAGATTAAAGAGGCCAGAGAGCAGGGAGACCTTTCTGAGAACGCTGAGTACGATGCAGCAAAAGACGAGCAGAGAGATATCGAGGCACGTATCGAGGAGATCGAGAAGATCCTCAAGAATGCCGAGGTTGTAGTAGAGGACGAAGTTGATCTTGACAGAATCAGCGTAGGCTGCAAGGTTAAGGTTCATGATTATGAGTTTGATGAAGACATGGAGCTGAAGATCGTAGGTTCCACAGAGGCTAACAGCCTTGAGGGTAAGATCTCCAACGAGTCTCCGGTAGGTAAGGCGCTGATCGGCGCTCACACCAACGATATCGTTGAGGTTGAAATGCCGTCCGGAATCATGAAATACAAAGTTCTTGAGATCCAGAGAAACGTATAAAACAGGTAACGGAGCGGATCGCACATATCCGCTGAACGATAGATAGATTAAGGAGGCCAACAAGTGGCAGAGCAGAAGAAGCAGGATGTAAACCAGCTGCTTAAGGTACGTCGTGACAAACTGGCAGACCTTCAGGCAAACGGCAGGGACCCGTTTCAGATCACAAAATTTGATCAGACACATCATTCCCTTGAGGTAAAGAAGCTTTATGAAGCACATGAGGCAGAGCTTCTCAAAGACCGCAAGGAGCTTGACGTAACAGGTCTTGATGAAGAGCAGGCAAAAGAGGCTCAGAAGAAGGATTATGAAGAAAGAAGAAGCATCATGGACGCAAGCCCGATCCACGTAGCGATCGCAGGACGTATGATGTTCAAACGTGTAATGGGAAAAGCTTCTTTCTGCAATATCCAGGACTTACAGGGTAATATTCAGGTTTATGTGGCGAGAGACGCCATTGGAACCGATTCCTATGCAGATTTCAAGAAATCTGATATCGGTGATATTTTTGGTCTGGAAGGATTTGCTTTCAGAACAAGAACAGGTGAGATCTCCATTCATGCAGAGAAGATGACTCTTCTTTCCAAGAGTTTACAGATCCTTCCTGAGAAATTCCACGGGTTGACAGATACAGATACCCGTTATCGTCAGAGATATGTGGATCTTATCATGAACCAGGACAGCAAGAATGTATTCATCAAACGTTCCCAGATCATCAAAGAGATCCGTAACTTCCTTGCAGGACGTGACTTCATGGAAGTTGAGACACCAATGCTGGTTTCCAATGCAGGTGGTGCCGCAGCAAGACCGTTTGAGACACATTATAATGCGCTGAACGAAGATGTTAAGCTTCGTATTTCCCTGGAGCTTTATCTTAAGAGACTGATCGTCGGCGGACTTGAGAGAGTTTACGAGATCGGCCGTGTATTCCGTAACGAGGGTGTTGACACCCGTCACAATCCGGAGTTCACTCTGATGGAGCTTTATCAGGCATATACTGATTATGAAGGAATGATGGAACTGACAGAGTCCATGTTCCGTTACCTTGCAGAGAAAGTCTGCGGTTCCACAAAGATTTCCTACAATGGTATTGAGATCGATCTTGGTAAGCCGTTCGCACGTCTGACCATGAACGATGCCATCAAGAAATATACAGGAATCGATTTTGACGAAGTAGCAGATGATGAGGCAGCAAAGAAACTTGCTGACGAGCATCATATCGAGTATGAGGACCGTCATAAGAAAGGTGATATCATCAACCTCTTCTTCGAGGAGTACTGTGAGAAAGAGCTGATCCAGCCGACATTCATCATGGATCATCCGATCGAGATTTCTCCTCTGACCAAGAAGAAACCTTCTGATCCGA
>ERZ1673702.441-NODE-441-length-60434-cov-17.806920_pt1 | contig 60434 bp, 66 predicted proteins | sample MGYA00580232_ERZ1673702 | MGnify/ENA primary metagenome ERZ1673702 (study PRJEB41218, sample SAMN15661792) | gut metagenome | host: Homo sapiens | place: Canada: London | collected 2015-08-20/2019-03-30 | study: EMG produced TPA metagenomics assembly of... | reverse complement strand
TCGCACCTGTTGCCCAGTTCGCACCCGTCGCCCAGTTCGCACCCGTCGCCCAGTTCGCACCTGTTGCCCAGTTCGCACCCGTCGCCCAGTTCGCACCCGTCGCCCAGTTTGCACCCGTCGCCCAGTTCGCACCCGTAGCCCAGTTTGATATTGCGCGCCTCAAATTCGGCGGCTAATTCAGAAAGTTCATTGTACTGAAAGGGTGTCCAGCCTTTGTCTGAAACCCAGAGATAAAGTGTTTTCATGGTGGGTATGTTTTGTGTTTAAAGTCCGTGGTTGTTAGCCCATATCACGAGTTCGGCAAGCGTTGTCGACCCTGTGCGACGCATAGCGTTTCGTTTGTGTGTTTCGACCGTCAACTGGGAGAGTGACAGTATTTCGGCAATCCGTTCAGTCTTATATCCCTCTTTATAGAGGCGGACAATCTCTTTCTCCCGCATTGTCAGGTTAGTATTAAACTCTGGGTTACAGATTACTTTATAGTATTTGCACTCCCCCACCAGCGGACAAGCAACATTCTCGAAGTTGAACCGGCCGAACTCGTCCATATCGGGTATTTTATCATACATCCCGAAGTTGCAGCGGATGAATCGGTGGGCACACCTGTATTTGAAGTAAGGGGCGTTCGCTTTGCTCTTGTTGTAAATCTCCGACAACGCCTTGAATGCCTTGGGGTAATCCAGTTCAATAACCGAGAACAAAGCATCCGTAAGCTCTTTATCTTCTTCCATGTAGGTGCGCACTCCCTTTTCATCGCGGATCTGCACCTCTCCTTCGGGTGAGTTAAAAAACTCTACGTTATTTAACCTTTGCATGGGTACCTTTGTATGGATAATCTTCTGGGAATAATGCGTCGCCGGGTAACCTATTTTCAGAGAATTTATATACACAGAATGCTATGTTATCCCTGTCTGACTTGTCAGGACGGGTGCGTCCGTGCGCCCAGCGCCATATTGTTGTCTTGTCCTTTCCTGTCACAAGCCGAATTTCTGCCCACAACTTACTTTTGCGAGTCTTCCCAAGTGTAGAAACATATTCTTGGAACGGCAACTTTATAGCGCGCTGATTTGCAGTATTCATATTCATATTATTTGTCCAGTATTGCCATGATCCGCTCAATGCAGGCGGCCTGCTCCTCGAGTAGTGCCGTCAAGCGGTCAGTCGATTGAATTACTTCGTTCATATTGCATCGTGCTTTAGTCACCATAGTACATTCCTCGGACACCATAGAAACCTGTCGGCACTTTCAGCAGTTCGGGGCGGTACTCCGTGGCCTTCGGCTGCTCCGTCGGGCGGTTCTCGATCTTCGCGGTCAGCATCGCCAACTTCTCGTTGCGCCAAGCCTTGCGCAGGCACTCCCCGAAACTCTTGCCCGGCTGTACCTTTTTAAGATACCAGGCGTTCTTCATGATCTTCGATTTGTCGTAAGTTGCTTTCATCGCGTTGTCCGTTTTTATTACCTTATTCAAGGTAAGTCTTCAAATTATCCGACTTTTACCTTGGCGTTGTCCCTTATAAACTGTATATTTGCCTTAACTGTTCGTTTTCACAATGCAAATGTAAGCATATTGAAATTAATTTGCAAGTAATTTGATGATTAATTTATGAGTTTCGGAGAAAGATTGCGGCAAGTAATTGAAGAAAAAGGCATTACACCTTATGAACTTTCCGCTAAGACCAATGTATCTCAGGCGACATTAAGCCGTATTTTCGCAAATTCAACAACAAAGCCCAGTATTAAGACTGTGGAAGTGATTGCAGATTACTTGCAAATATCGCGTGACTGGCTGCTTACGGGCAATGGTGATATGCGCGCTAAATCGAAATCCGATGCGTCACTATCCAACCTTTTAGAGCTAATTTCCAGTCAGCAGGAGACTATCCGCCTTCAAGCCGAAACCATAAAAAACCTGACATCAAAGAACCAATAAATAAGGTAGGAGTAAAACCGAGCTATAAGCGGAGGGTATATGCGCTCGCAATGGGAATAAAGGGGGCTCAAAGCGAGCAAGGGCGCAAGCTCTGATGTTTAACCCTTAAACATTTTGCATCATGCCAAAAATCCGCATCCGGGTTAGGACGCAGGTGCGCACGACCGTCCGAACGACGGTTAAGCCCATCAGCAAATAACTCTGAGAGGGCGGGCGTATCCCGCCCTCTCTAAATTTTACTCCCTACCTTATTTCAAAGAACCAATACCTTCAAAAAGGTACAATCGTCAAATATTCAGTCCCCACGCTTGCGTTTTTCATCTTAAATCGTATATTTGTATCAGCTTTGTGGGTTTCACATTGCAAATATACTAAACTATTTGAGTATATACCAAAATAATGAAGTATTTTTCAATCAAATAATATTATATAATTACAGAATATTATAAGTACAAACTCTTCATGGCTGATAAACTGATAGATAAGGCCGTAGAATTACTACGAAGCACACAAGACACTCCGTATAAGATCGCCAAAGCGACTGGATTGTCACAAACAATTATCGGCAAATGGAAGAAAGGAGAAGGCAAGCCGAGTAGAGCAAATGCCAGATATATACTCCAATATTTTGGCATATCCAATATGGAAGACCAACCTGTCAGCCAAGGAGGCGAAGACGTCACGCCAACGAAAGCTGAAATAAACAACTTAGATACTATGGAGAGAATGAAATTTTTTGAAGCTCTCGAACGGCGAGATCGGGAAGTATCCAGATTGATCACCATCATCGAGAAGATGCAAGGCATCACACCTGGGGCAGAAGCTGCTGCCCAAAAAAAAGAGGCATAGCGGTATTCTAATTAGCCTTGTACCTTCTCCATTTGAACGAGCGAGATGTAACAAAATAGAGCCATATGGTTCTGAAGTTATAAACAAATAAAAATACATTTAAAGGAGATTACGGTCTCCTTTAAAAATGACCGGGGCGTCGGAAGGCTAAAACATAAAAACTTCGGATTATTTCAATGTCGCAAACAAATTTAATACGTGATGGATTACTACTTCGAAGAACCAGCTCCCATAAAATACGATTTGCTATTCGAGGAAGTCGCAAGATATGCAGTCAATAATGGAGGCATATCGACAACAGAAATTCAGCGAAAATTTGAAGTTGGATTTAATCGGGCTGGGCGCATTATGATGCAATTAGAGAGTGCAGGCATCGTTGGTCAACAACAGGGCATCAATCCTCGAAAAGTATATTTTGATGATATTACATCGTTAGAAAAATACCTTGCGGCAGGTGATTATCATGAAGCTACCCTGCCAGCAGAAGAGCAGGAACGACGGAGGATATTGTTTCAACAAGAACAAGAAGAGCGTGAAAAAGCCGAGATTGCCGCGCGTATTAAAGAAAAATATCGCATACGTCAACTTGAAAAAATCGTACGGCAAGAATTGATCGACAGCGGAGAACTATTCGGTGATGAGCCAAAGCGGCCGCCAATTCCCAGGGAAATAGTAGATGCAGTATATAAGCGTGATGGTGGCCGATGCGTATATTGCGGATCCACACAAAACTTACAACTCGATCACATCATACCTTTTTCAAAAGGCGGAGCAACTACATTAGAGAACATGCAGTTGCTTTGCCAAAAATGCAATGTTGAAAAGTCAAATAAAATAGGATAACATATTTTAGCGGTGCGCATTTGAGCACCGCATTTGATTTCATAAAGAAACACAGTCATTTATGGATAATTATGTTAGTAATATATGGACAGCAACAAGTGCCATCGCCACAGCATTAATGGCAATAGCTACATTTGTTACTATATATTACAATGGAAAACGGTGGCGTAAAGAAGATAAAAAACGTGAATACGATGAAAGGCCTCGATTGGTTTACAGCATTTTTTGCCATGAAAACCTTTATTCGATAAAGATAATCAATGCCGGACTGCGAACTGCATACAGCATACAGTGGAGGATAAGTTCGGATTTCGATGATTTATTTTCGAATTATCAAGATATACAGTCGAACCTTCGTAGTAGCGACGTAAGCGGCAATATACATTTATGCCCCAACGAACACTTTTTAATACCGCTTTTCCCTATTAATCTTGCAGAATATTTGGCAAAAGACAAACCTACTAAAATTGAAAAACTATGTACCGTTGTCGATAGTGAAAAATATGATTCGATACAAAATGAGGCTTTGAATGGTACAATTCATTTACGAGGGCAATATAATCGTCAATACCCTATAGATGAAAATTTTGTTATTAAACAATATTTAAGATTAACCTAAGTATCTAAATATGTCGAAACAGTGGATTGTTCTTTTTTGGGACAATCCATTTTTTTTGCATTTTCGTCAATCTACCTCTTGTTATTAAAATGCCTGCTCCCACCTTTGCCCTGAGAGATTGTTTTTCATGGCAGAAGGGAAGCTGACGATAAAGCAGGAGAAGTTCTGCAACAAGTACCTCGAGTGCGGCAACGCATCCGAGGCGTATCGTTTTGCGTATGACTGTTCCAGAATGACAGATAATGTGATATCTGTCAAGGCATCTCAATTGCTTTCTAACGGTAAGGTTACGGTAAGGGTAAAACAACTTCAAGCCCAATTAGCCGAAAAAGAACTTATCACCAAAGAGGAGCTAATCCGGCTTAATGTATCCATCATTAATGCCGACGTACTCGACTTTGTCGATGCCGACATGGTTGATATGAAAACCGAATATGGCGTACGGCAGGTTCCCTCAATTTCTTTCCAAGACCTAAAATCTCTTCCGCCTGAAAAACGGCGTTTAATCCAGTCCATAAAGATTGACCGTTCAGGTAGCCCCGTCGTGGAATTGATGGACAAAAGCAAGGCGATAGAAACCATCAACCGCATGCTCGGATACAATGCCCCGGAGAAAACTGCCAACACTGACACTAAAGGTAATGACCTTCCGCAGCCGACATTCAACACAGATCGTTTCTTTCAATTAATACAAATGAGCAGGAGCGATGACTGATTATTCCAGTGTAGGTGACTTCTTGTTGAAGGAAGGGTGTTTGGCATTTACGTCCGTAATGTTCGAGGCTGTGAACAAACAACCTTTTCGGATTGCGCCCCATCATCGAATAATATGCCATAAACTCGACCAAGTACTCCGTGGAGAACACCCGACTAATAGGCTCATGTTTAACATTCCTCCGCGACATTCTAAAACAGAGTTAGCCGTCGTGTCTTTCTCTGCGATAGGATTTGCCATCAATCCGCGTTCCGAGTTCATGCATCTTTCGAGTAGCGATCAACTTACTACCCGGAATGTTACGAACATACGAAGGATCATGGAGGATCCCAATTACCGCGCATTCTTCCCAAATGTCGAACTGTCCAACAATGCCAAAGGAAGTATATCCACCTCAAGCGGGGGCGTAATGTATGCGGCTCCCTTTATGGGTCAAATAACAGGATTTGGATGCGGTAAACTGGGAGCACAAGAATTCAGCGGTGCAATGAGTATTGACGACCCAATGAAGGCGCAGGATAGCTACTCCAGTACTACCAAAGAGCGCATTGGCGAACTGTGGACTTCTACATTCAAGAACCGTCTTAATGACGTTCGCACCCCGGTCATTGTAACAGCTCAAAGGCTCGCTCCAGATGATTTTTGCGGATACTTATTGCAGCTTGAAGGCACGATAGAGGAAGGTGGAGAATGGGATGTTGTCAAATTCCCCGCAATCTTAGATGCAGGGCTACCTACCGAACGTGCACTTTGGGAGGATCGGTTCGCGCTTGATAAATTAAAGCGATACCAAGAAGCGGATCCCTTCATATTTGAGACCCAGTACATGCAGAATCCCAAGCCTCTTGAGGGATTAATGTATCGTGAATTCCGAACATACGACGTTATCCCCTACTCCAAAGATTGCACGCATAAGAATTACACCGATACAGCAGATACGGGAAGCGACTATCTATGTTCGATATGTTACGACGAATTACCCGAGGGAAATTATGTGACCGATGTGCTCTACACAAAAAAGCCCATGGAGTATACCGAACCCAAGACGGCCGAAATGCTTGCAAGGAACAGGACGGAATGGGCTAATATTGAAAGCAATAACGGAGGGCGGGGCTTTGCGCGCAATGTAGAACGCATCCTTCGCCAGATGAACATTACCCACACAACGGTTAGTTGCTTTTGCCAGACCGATAATAAGCAGGTGCGCATATTTACCAAGTCGGCAGACGTCAACAACATGACATTTTTCCCGACAAATTGGGACAAAAGGTGGCCGGAATTCTATCAGGCCATTATGGGATACATGAAAGAAGGGGGCAATGCGCATGACGATGCCCCCGATGCGCTGACCGGATGCTTTGAAAAGCGCAGCACACCGATACAAGACGATGATTTAAGTGATATTAATATTTGGTAAACAATGAACTTTTTAGATCGCCTTTTTACATTTTTCCAAAATAAAACGCTCAATGCATTAGGTGTTGAGCGGGATTTAATGGAGCTTATCAAGGCAAAAGACATCAGCCGGGCTATGTCTTTGATGGAAGATCATGATGTCGAAGTGTCCAAGGCCCTGTGCGAATACAATCCAAAATCCCACGCCGTAATGGGGCGTCGAGACAAAACGAGGAAGGGACAGGAAGATTACCGCACGGAGAAATTGCCCCGCACTCGTCAACGCTATATAAATGAGGTGGAATTGTTCTTCCTGCTTGGAAATCCGATAAAATGGAAGGTATCCGACGAATCCGGTGATGCCGATGCATTTTCGGCTTACAAACAATTCCTTCGAGAAATACGATTCGACAGTAAGATGCGACAGGCTAAACGGCTGGCCGGAGCCGAAACCCAAAGTGCAAAGCTGTATCACATTTACAGGGACGAGGCAACGGGGCTTCCTTGGGTGAAAATAGTTGTGCTGTCGAAGTCTAACGGATATACCTTGCGCCCCATGTTCGACCAATATGGTAACCTCCTCGCATTTGGATGTGGGTATTATTTGAAGGAGGGCGCCGGAACAGTAGAGCATTTCGACATTCATACACCCACTTTTATATTCCGGGGCAGAAAAGCCAAAATAGGTTGGGATGTGACCCCAGTGCTTAATCCAACTGGTAAAATTAACATCATTTATTACAAGCAAAATACGGCATGGGATGGATTGCAGCCCCGAATTGATCGGGAAGAAAGTATTGACTCAAAAACCGCAGACACCAACAATTACTTTGCGGATCCAATGTTCATTGCCACCGCAGAGGTTATCAAAAGTCTTCCCAAAGCTGATTCCCCCGGAAAGGGGATCAAGCTGTCAAGCAAAGATGATCGGTTTGAATACCTTAATCCACCTATGTCGTCTGAAACGAGGCAACAGGAAAAGTCGGATTTAAAAGAATCTATACTTTTCGATACTTTCACTCCGGAGTTCACTCCAGAGAAAATGGTCGGATTGGGGACTTTGTCCGGTGAAGCCATTAAGCGCGCAATGGTTCTCGGATATATCAAGCGTGATAATCGAAAAGAGATATATGACGAACTCGTCGACCGGGAAAAGAATCTCATTTTGGCGATTATGATGAATGTAACTCATATCCATATGAGAGACAAACTCGCCACCCTCAAGATCGAGCATGAATTTTCGGAGCCCTTCAACGAAGACATTACTGCAAGGTGGCAATCCATAGGGAAAGCCTATGCAGATGGAGTGCTTTCACTTGAGGAATCTGTAAAATTAATGGGTGTTGCAGATAATTACCAAGAGGAAATCGAAAGAATTAGGCAAATGAAAGAAGCCTCTGCCACAAGCATTTACCAGGATGCAAAAACAAACCTTTCGACCAAAAAAGACGAGAATTCAAGCATCAACACCTCGGCTGAATAAAACTTTTAGGACAATGAAGGCTATTATACATCAATTTGATCCGCAAATTTATCCTCGGTTAATTTGGGTGGTGATAGGTGAAAAAAGCGCATCTGCAATAAGCGATAGGTTTGAAAATATAACAGATATGGACGACACATCTGCGGCGGATACGCAGAGTACATACGACATCACAAATAAAAGGGGTGGAGTTCTTATCAGGTTCGCCACAAAGGCGAACGCTCAAAATATCCAGTACGTTTGCCACGAATCTACACATGCGGCTATGGAGATATTCGATTATATCGGTGGACGCATTGATTGCAGTAACCAAGAGCCATTCTGTTATTTGGTCGGCTGGATATCTGAATGCATAAAAGAGGCTTTGAATTACCGTACAAAAAAAGTATAAATTTCCGTCCTGCCCATTGTTATTAAAATGCCCGTCGAAATCTTTGCAACAGAGATTAATTAAAATAATATGAAAGAAAAACTTTTAGCACTGCTCCAAACCAAATTTGCAGGGGTGGACAATGCGATCCTCGACCGAATCGCAACGAAGAAGTCAGAGAATGTAACGGACGAAGCGCAATTACCTACCATAGCAGAGGGGATTGGCTTTCAGGACGTGTTAACCAGCTACGGCGACTACCGTGCAGGGGATGCGCAGCAGACCGCAGTCAAGAACTACGAGAAGCGGCATAACCTCAAAGACGGGAAGCCTATCGAGCAACCTGCCACAGGGGAGCGGCAGGCGAATACTACTCCCAGTAGCGAAGAGCCCGAATGGTTCAAAGCCTACAAACGCCAGCAGGAAGAGCGTGAAAATGCTGTAAAAGCAAAGTACGATGCCTTGGAAGCAGCGCGTGTAAAGGCCGAACGGGATTCATTGCTGCGCACAGCGGCCAAGGCGGCAAATATCAACGAATCGGCATTGGATGATATCCTAAACCTCGCATCTGCAATGAGCGAGGAAAATCCGGACGAAGCGAAGCTCAAAGAGAAGTTCGCAGCACTCCAGACGCGATTCGTTGCCGCAGGGCTTGAGGGGCAGGAAACGGCATTCCCCTTCTCCACATCTGAGGCTCAAAGCAAAGAGGAGGCCAAAATGTGGGCTGAAAATCTGCCGGATGCAAAATAAAAACAACAACAAACATGGCTATTAAATTCGAAAAGACACAAGTTAAGGGCGGGTTCCCGGTATTCTGGCGCGGAGAGCGCGAAGTGCTGCCGGGTGATTTCGCCGTGAAGGGCACCTATCCGGAAGGCACGATACTCAAAGAGGGAACGCCTATCAAACTCGATTTCGAGAACATGGAGTGCACCATCTGCAAATCGGCACGAATCGTAGAGGGCGGTACCACAACCAAACCGCGTGTCATCAAGGGCTCTATGTTCCAGATCAACGATGCCGTCAAAGTAGGCGATTCCTCCGGCACCATCAAGAGCATTAGCACCGCCAACGAATCATACGACGAAATCACATTAAGCGCAGCAATGACAGAAGCAGTAGCAGGCGCTGATCTGCTCGGAGGGGATGAAATTCCGGACGCCGTCATCGAAACGACAAAGGAATACACCAAGGCCAATGGATTTCCGACTGTCTCGGCAGCTTATGGGGCGCGAATCCTCAAGGATGTAGCATACCCCATCCCCGAGACTTGGCTGCAAGGCTACAGTATGAAAAACAACCCTGAAATCAAGTACATCAGACAGTAAAAGACAGGTAAACAATGAGCGAAGTATATTATTCTTCTATTTTCAGCGAGCTGACCAAGCAGGTGCAAGCTCGCATCGACGCAGCATCTGAACTGCGCAAGCGCTTGTTCGACCAAAATGTCTACGAGCGTTTTTTGGAGTGGGATACTCCCACGGTAGGGTTCAATTTCGAAGAGATCATCGGATCGTATAATCTGGGCGTAGCAGCTGCCACCTTGGATTCGAAAGGCAAGGAACCCATTATGGGAACTGAAGGCCTGGCTACAATAGCCAAGAAAGTCCTCATTCACCAAATGACCCTACCGATGCCCATTGAAGACTATCGGAAGGTACTTCAGCTGCTGGATTCACGCATGATCTCAGATCAGGCAAAGAAACAGCAGCTCGTAAACCTCATGTGGGGCGGCGTTGAACGGGTCGTGGAATCCGTACAGGCCAAAATAGACATCATCTTCCTAGGTGCCCTCTCGAACAAAGGGGTATTTTCATTCACTCAGGAAAACAACCCCGAAGGAGGTGTGCGAGGCAATATCGACTATGGCATGCCGCAAGAAAACATCGCCACAGCAGATACACAGTGGACGGAGGGCAACATCGACACGGTCGATGTATTCGAGGATATCCAAGGCATTGTCGATGCGGCTCAGGAGAAGGTGACCTTCGACCGCATCCTTCTGGATCAAAAGCGGCTTTCGTACATCCTGCGCAGCAAGAAGATGAAGCAGGTCATCTTCGGCACGGACAAATCATCGTCACCACTTCTGCTGGCCAACCTAAACGAGTTCATGCGGTCGAACGGATTGCCCGTATTCGAGGTGATCCGACGGATGACGCGCATTCAGGACAATGGCAAGATCCGCGAATACAAACCGTGGAATGACAAGAGCCTCGTATTCGTGCCGGAGGGTCGTCTCGGCGTTATCAAAAACGCCTACGCAGACAACGAGCTTCGCCCCGAGCCGGGAGTTGCCTACTCCAACTACGGACGCATCCGCATCTCGCAGTGGGGCAAAGGCGAGACGGATAACTCGAACGGCGTGGAGTTCACGAAGGCGCAATCCATCTCTTTGCCCGTCATTACCGAAATCAACGGTATTTACTCGCTGAGTGTAGAATCGTAGGAGTGCATGACGGTCGCAGAATGCATACATCAGGAGTTCAGCATGGTCGGAACCATCTCCGACTATGGCGTTCGCCGCTTCGCCAGGGAATGGGGTTACGATCCCAACTCCCTGGCGGGTAGCGACCATCAGCAACAACTAATCGCCAAGCGCGTATCCGAATTCATCGACAGCCTGATAATGCACCCTCTGTCGGTAAGCGAAAACGGGCATTCGGTGTCCTGGTCTGAAAGCGCCATGAAGCAACGGGCACAACTGATGCTTCGGCAATATGGCATCACGCCCGGCGAAGAATTGAGCAGCTCTATTGGCCTGTCCTCGATAAAGGATGCTTCGAACTTGTGGTAATATGTATTTCGCGCCCCACATACTCTATTTGAGGATCGATCCTCCCAAACAATACGACGAACTGGGACGTCCGATAGCTATGTCCGAAAATGATGCATGGCAGGAAATAGGTGATTGTCGTTGCGACGACGACACAACCGTCCGCCTTGTATCAGAGAACGGGGAGGTGCGCCAATCGAAATACCACATCGTCTACGAAGGGAGAGGAGTACCCAAAGGAGGTTACGTGAAATGCATTGACAAGGCGACCGGCACAGTACGGGGCGAAGGCTCTGTGGCAATAGCCAAGGTAAACAACTATTTCAACGCTTCAGACCTTTGGATATGATTACAACGGGAGACGCGCGCAACATACTGTTCTCGGCGTGTAAGGGGGTTGGGATAAAGGACATGCACACTTCATGGGCTATCCCCGAGGGGAAAGTCAATAGAGAGCGTATCGTCGTCATCACACCACCCGAGCAGACGTCGGACACGTATTGGGAAAATTGCTTTGTTGCTGTAAACCTGTGCGTCCCCGACATCAAGGGAGAAGCGAACCTAAAACGGCTGGACGAACTCGAACGGGCAGCCAAGGCGAGGTTCAAAGAATGGACATACGGTACTTACGACGGATCCGCATACAGGTACAGGTATGAGAATATCGGCCGCGAAGAAGATGTAAACCTCGGATGCCACTATATCTACATCAGAGTACTATTCAGAGTATTAAACATTAAAAACAACTAAAACAATGGCAAAAGTAATAGCAGTAGGAATCAAGAAGCTGTATTATGCAGACCCCGCGAAGGTCACAGGAGATCTTACGGGTACCCTTCTGGCAACCATCATTAAAGATGTCAGCACGAAACAGGTGGAGAACATCCACCAAGACACATGGAGCATCGAAGAGGAGGAGCCGTCTACGACGGAGTACAGGAATCAACTCACCAATGGCGTATATCGCCAAGACACCGAAATGGGTAACATTCAGATGTCGTTTACCATCGGGCAATACGACTATGAAACCAAGGCGGCTTTCATGGGCGGCACGGGGTCGGAGACGTCATGGAAACGTGCGCGAGGCGTCACGCGCATTGAAAAATGCATGATCGCCCTGACGGAAGACAACCAGTATTGCGTCTTTCCGAAGGCCTCGGTTATCGCCCGTAACACCAATAATGAGGGAGCCGTAGGTATCGGTGTAGCAGCTGCTGCCCTGGAACCAGACAACACGGCGGTCTCGTCGGAATATTGGTTCGATTCTTCGGAGGTGGACGTCGAATAAAAACCTCCAAGCCATCAGCAGTCCAGGGGTGGGAGGCGTGTGCCCCTCACCCCTATTTCTTAAAATCAATCTTATGAAATTGGAGTTTATCAGTATCCGCATAGCATCGAAGGGATACACTGTATACAAGATGTCCCCCATGACGGCAACGCGCATCATGACGGCGCGGGATGTCAACAAAGATCCGGACGAGAGTAAGGCATGTATATCGGCGATGGCGCATAGTATAGCCTTGGCGGTTGTCGGCAGCCGCAACATATTCGCGGGTGTCAGGGTGTGGTTTTTACGCCGCAGATTCATGAAGCGGGGCACATTCAACGAGTTGTTCGACTGTTATCAGAAAATACTGCTGATGATACCCCTTGAGGATATTGCCTCGGTTGCAGCCGTAATGGAGGGATTGTCCGCAACAATATCCAAAGACCATGAGTAAATCGGCGGATATTGTCGCCAGGTCATTGCTGAATACGCATCATGCGTCGGTAAAGCTCGGGGTGCTGAAATTCCGGGTATACCAACCGTTCGTGAAGGATTTGGCAAGGGCATTCGCCGGAGGGAAAATAGACGTTTCAATCTCTGGAAGGCAAAAATATTCCATGGAAACAATATCCAAGCTGCTTTTTCGGCGCTCATGGTGCCAAAAACTATTCCTGTGGTACGCCAAGCGGTATGCCACCTGTGAAGAGATTTCCGCCGCGACCATGAAAATAGCCGACATCGTATCGGGCAAAGACTTGTTCGATTCGGTGAAGATCGACAAAACACGCCGGAAAACAGTGTCTGAAACCGTCGGGAATAATACGATAACGGGCATTATTGCAACGATGATGGATCAATTGAACATCTCCTACAACGAAGCCTTCCAAGGCATAAACTACCCTACCATGCTACTCATGATGACCGACAAGGTGCGCACGCTCGTAGGGGACGAGGAAAAAATAGTGCGGGGATCGGGCGCCGATATGGCCCGGAGAAGAAACAATAAGAAAAGAGGCAATAAAGAGCAGCAATGAGCGCATTATCATTCAAAATAAACGCGGAAACCGATAAACTCAAGAGTTTTATTACCATGCTTGAGCGGTTGCGGCAGGTACTGGCCGAAATCCCGGACAGTACAAAGGAATTCGACGTCATAAACCGTAAAATTGGCGAGATGGAGGCGCGTGTCGAGCAGACAATGCGCAAGATCGCCCAGATGGAGCAGCAGGCAATGGATGCGGCGTCCAAGGCTACTGCCTCGGCCACGACTGGAACTGCTGGCGGCAGCTCTACGCCAGGAACAGCGGCTACCCAGGCCGAAACTGCGGCATATCATGAACTTATTGAAGAGCTTAGAGCAGTCAATGCCTCAAAACGGGAGAATGTCGCATTAATATCCCAATACGAAGCGCAGATAAAACGGCTTAAATCAAAAATCATCGATCTTAACAAAACAGAAAGCAGCGGCATAAAACTCACTCAAGACCAAAAAGCAAGCCGTCTTAATGCCTCCGTTTCGATTGAAGAGTATAAGCAAGCCCTATCCCGCGCAAGACAAGAACTCGCCAACCAAATCAAATTAGAGCAGGTTGCCAGAGGGTCTATTGACGAGGTGTCGCAGGCTCTGGGCAGAATGCGGACTATCTACCGCTCTCTGAATGAAAGCGAACGCGGTAGCAACTGGGGACAAAACCTACTTAAAAATATAGAAGGCCTTGACGCAAAAGTTAAAGAACTGGATGCGTCAATGGGCGTCCATACTCGCAATGTCGGCAATTACGCCTCTGGATTCAATATGCTGGGATTCCAAATTCAGCAAGTTGCCCGCGAGTTGCCGTCGCTGGCATATGGCCCGCAAATATTCTTTTCCGCCATATCCAACAACCTGCCGATGCTGGCCGATGAAATAGCACGGGCGAAGAAATCGGTTGATGAATTGAAGAAAGCCGGGCAAACCTTCACGCCCGTATGGAAACAGATTGCATCGTCGATCTTCTCCTGGCAAACCCTGCTTGTGGCCGGCGTAACCGTGCTTACCCTTTACGGCAAGGAGATAACCAACTGGGTAGCGTCGCTGTTCAAAGGTAAAACGACGATAGACGCCTCTGCCGCTGCACTCGAACGCTTTAATTCCGCTATGGCTCAAGGTTCGGTGTCGGCTCAATCCGAATTAACCAAATTGAACCTGCTGTATAGGGCTGCGACAGACCTTTCCAAGCCCTATGAAGAAAGAGCCGAAGCGGTCAAAAAACTGCAAGACATATACCCCGCTTACTTCGGCAATATGGCTGCGGAACAGGTTATGGTCGGAAATGCTGTCGGTGCTTATGAAAACCTGCGCGATGCAATTATCGAGGTCGCAGAGGCGAAGGCTGCCCAAGAACTTATTACAGAGGACAAAAAGAGTATAGCACGCATCAAAAAAACAGGGAATGCCTATACCAATTATTCTAATGCACTGAAAGAGTACAGAAAAGAATATGATAAGGCAATACAGACATACATGGATTTGGGTCAGGGTGGCCAAAGCGCTATTTGGGGTGCTAAAACTTTTGCAGAGGCTAAAACAAACATAACCCAATTCCGGAAAGAATTTATTAGCGCACTATCGAAGCTTGGTGAGGAAGGGAATACTATATGGAAGCGCATTAATGAAGATTATGAAGGTGATGTCGATGCATTTATTGCGGCGATAAATGCCGGCATCGAAAAATTGTCCCCCGCAGCAGAAAAGCTGTACACCGCCTTAACGCCGGATGAACTTAATGCAAAGGCGGAAAAAGCCCGCCAAGAGGCCGAAAACGCAGCAAAAAAAGCCGCATCCGATCAAGAGCGCAATCTAAAGGAGCTCACCAAGCAATTGCAAAAGCTCCGGGATGATGCATTGCAGGCCGAAGTAGATTCTATGAAGGAGGGCACGGCCAAGAAACTCGCGCAAATAGACCTTGACTACCAGAAACGCGCCCGTGCCATACAGGAGGCAGAGGAGCGCATCAGGGAGTTGCAAGGTGGGGAATTGACCAAGGGGCAGCAAGCCCAAATAAAAGCCTTGAACGATGCCAATAATGCCCAGCGTACTGAAGAACGGGCAAGCGTTTCTTCTATTTCGATAAGCCCCGAAGGGTTGGCATCTACAATCAATAAGAATATACAATCTTGGGACGAGTATTTGAAAGCGTATGGAACCTTCCGGGAAAAACTACAAGCTACAAAAGACATTTACGACCGTAAGATCGAAAATGCTGGCAGCATTGGAGAGCGGAAGGCACTTGAAGCCGAGCGAGATGCAGCAGTAGCAGAAATTGAAGTACAAGCCGGGCAATGGGTGCGAGAATTGACAGGCAAGACCATGGATGAATTATCCGCCCTGAAAGCAGAGCTGGAGGCATCGCTACAAGCACTGGAATCCGAATATAATGCCCTCGATTCATCAGATAGTGCCCAAGGACAGAAATTGCGCGGTGAGATCAATCAGACGCAAGCAAAAATTAATGCAGTAGATAAAGCTGCTTCGAGTACAAAATTAGCCCCCAAAGATAATGCGATCAAGAAATGGCAGCGATTAGAGAGGACACTCGGTGATATTGCAGATGGATTCGAGGGTATTGGTGATGCCGTTGGGGGCACTACTGGCGAAGTCATTAGTGCGGCGGGCGAAATTGCAACTAATGCAGCCAGTATGATTAGCAGCATTGTCACTCTTACTGAATCGTCGGCGGCAGCTATTACAACGACATCAACAACCGCCGCCAGTGCGATCAAAGCTGTTGAGCGAGCATCCGTTATTCTTGCTATTATTCAAGCGGTATTGACAATAGCAACTAAAATAGCCAGCCTATTTAATAATGATGATGAAAAACAAGCGGAAATAGACCGACTGCAAGGTAGAATTGAGCAACTGCAATGGGAATTGGATAATGCCAATGCAATTCGGCTCCAAGAAAATTCTTTTAATGCTATTCAGAAGGTAAAAGACGCTTATAATGATGCGACGAAAGCGATATTGAGCGCATACGGAAAACTAAGCCCCTTCGGGGAAGCCATCGTTAAGCGAATCAATGCGGCTAAAATAGAAGAAAAGGCAATCAAAAGTATAGCAGATGCCTATTCAAACCTTAAATATACAGACAGCAATCTTCTGGGGGAAAATAAGTTTAGTGATACCCGAGATAAACTTAACAATCTTGCAGAACAGCAGTTGTTGCTTCAAAAGCAGATTAATGCAGAGAACGACAAGAAAAAAACGGACAAATCAAAGATAAAAGAATGGGAACGTCAAATTCAAGAACTTGGAGAAGAAGCTGCTGAAGTAATAAATGAGGTTGTAGAAACTATTATCGGCGGCACGGCAGAAGATATTGCAAAAGAGCTTGGCGATGCCTTCATAGAAGCGTTTTTAGAAGGTGAGGACGCCGCTAAGGCCTGGGGTGAAAAGGTAGATGAAATTGTTGCTGACATCATGAAACAAATGTTAGTCAGCAAATTTGTTGAAGAACGTATCGGAGATATTTTTGACCAGTATAAATCCAAATGGTTCAAGGATGGAGTTTTTGTCGGGATTGACGGTGTGATTGATTCCATGGGAAACTTTGCTGACGATCTCAACAAAGTTGGTGATGAATTTCAAGCTATTTGGGACAGCCTTCCCGCTGAAACAAAAGAATTACTTGGGAATGCTGGCGCAGCTCGTCAGGAAGCCACGGAAAGAGGCTTTCAAACAATGTCGCAAGATACGGGTGATGAATTAAACGGTCGTTTCACCGACATTCAAGGCAAAGTAACCGACATCCGCGGCTATGTAATGGCGCAGACGCAATCAATAATCGGTCTTTTAACGTCTATGGCCAATATTGAAACAGCCATGTACGCAAGCGTACAGGTAAATAATGAGCTGCTCCGATATGCTGTGATGACCTACATGGAAATTGTGGAAATAAACGGCAATACAGCAGCCATGAGAGTTGCATTACAAGGCATCCAAGAAGATATTGCGGCGATTAAACGTAACACGAGTGAATTGTAACCATGAAGATTGAAAAAGACATATCAGACCTAAGCAAGTTCATCGACGGCATTCAAGGTGAGGTCGTGGATTTCATGGATGAGAAAGCTCGGGAGGCATTAATAAGACAGAAAGAAGCTCGGCTACTATCTGGCAAACGCGACTACCTAAACCACACATGGAACTTACGCAGCGCCCTTGGTTACGTAGTTACTTATGAAGGCAAAGAAAAACGGCGATTTATTGGCGACCAAAATCATCCAGATCCGACGGCGGCCATTGAAACCAATAAAGTACTCAACGAAGAAAATAAAGCCGGAACAAGCATTATTTTCGCAGATGGCATGTACTACGCCGGCTTTGTCAGCTCTAAAGGTTATGATGTGATAGATACAGCCGAATTATTTTTAGATAAAGCATTAAACGGAAGAAAATGAAAAGGGATTTACTCATAAACGGCTACGATGCCTATGCAATGGGTATCACAATGGGATCGGGTTTCATTGCAAGTCTGAGAGCACCGGCAAGCCTCAAAGATTTTGTAGAGAATGACGACCCCAAAAAGGACGGCAAGCAGGTAATTTACCCCGAAAAACCGAAAGTTGCCGCCCGCGATCTGACGCTTACATTCGTGATCTTCGGCGACACGCTTGCAGAGCATACGGCGAATTACAACAGTTTTATAGAACTACTAAAAAGAGGCAAAATAGACATTAGCGTACCTTTAATATCTGCGGATATTTACCATTTGACCTACATGGGCAATTCAGGCAGCTACATGATGTCCGCAGACCTTACCACCTCACAACTGACAGTAAAATTCAATGAACCCAACCCAGCAAACAGGGTCGCAGAAACAGAAAATATATGACAACCCAACACAATAAGAGTGTAGATGCCATACGGGCGATGGCACTACAAACGGGCGCTTGTAAAAAGATAAACCGCGTCCAAGACTTCCCCGAGCTAATCAAACTGATGTTTACCCCACAAGGGATCGAGTTCTGCCAAGACCACAACTTCCCCTCGGTCGAAGTGTTCAGAAAGAACCGAGACAGTTTAGAAAGGCTGGGAGTATATGTAGATGCGGGAAATATCGCGCTCAAAGGTAAAGAGTACGTATGTATCGTCGGAGATACAGATGCTACTATAGAAGCGGCAGGGACTAAATTCATCCATACGATAATCCTGATGCACGGCGCACGGGCCAAGATCACCGCCAAAGACTACGCCGTGCTCAATATCGTAAGAATCGGCGGCGAGTATTCAATAAAGAAAGACGGAACTGTGATTGTACTGTAAAACAAAGCCGGGAATAATCCCGGCTTATTCTAATTAGAGCGAATTCAGATGTATTCATTTCTTATAAAAAGTCTTATCGTTATTTTCAGCCAGCCCATATTTTCTCATTTTAAATGAATTATCTGATTCTATGGATATTATACGTTTATCTTCTCTCCCATTAATCTCACCACTTTCTGAATAGGAGTAAAACGAAATAATAGCGCCATCATAATCCACATTAACAGAATAATAGCAATTTTCTGCTATTTCTAATAAGTGGTCATTGAAATATGTAACAAGATAAGCCGTCCCATAAACAACAACTCGACCGTCAATTACAGAAACTTTTTCTTGGGCTGATGAGTAGGGGGTAAATGTTATTTCCTCCGTTTCGGTAGTATTAGTCGTAAAACTATACAGAGACCCAATAAATTTACCATTGAGAACCTGTAATATTTCTTTTTCTGCTGGTGATGGTGAATCACCATTTTCTTTATCGTCAGAACAACTGGTAAAGACAAATGGAATTATTAAAATAATTGAAATTAAAAATTTTCTCATAGCTTATTTCAGTTTTACTGCAAATCCAGAAGCAATATACCCATCTACTACTTCACCATATTTGGTTCCTCTAATAATAGGCGTTATATTGAAATTTAGAAGAGCATTTGCACCAAGAGATTTTGCCTCTTTAACTATTTCAGCCACCATATAATCATAGCTCGGTTTAAATACATTTTCTTCTTTCCATTTAGCCTCCTTATTAATATATCCATCTTTTACGCCTATTGTAAATTTAATACTAAGATCACCAACGGATTCATAAGTAAACCCAGAAGAACTTGGGGTGATAGTAAATCCATCAGCAGTATACTCTCTATAATCAGCCAAATAGGTTTTTTGCGAATACTTTTGGATGGCGCAACTGCTCAATACTACACATGCAGATAATAAAAGTAAAATTTTCTTCATATTAATAAAATTTAGTGAGTTAGTAAATCAAATTTACAATTTCAAATTGGAATATCCAAAAAAGCGAGGAGTGATTTTCGCCACCCCTCGCCTCATGTTTTAATGTTGCCTCTCCTTTGTCGCACGTTATGCGCGTATTTGTGCCAAATCACGGCCTATCTGCCGCAAGGCATCTAATATTTCCTCCGTGCGTTTCTCAGATGGTTTTTTGGTGCCGTAAATATATTTCGACAACAAACTTTTGTGAATACCTATCGTGCGGGCAATCTCCGACACATTCAACTGCGGGAATCGACGGAATACATCCCCTATCACATTATTTGTGTCCGGTTCATCCGTGGCGTAGAAACTCGACAGGTGTATATCTTCGTCGATCTCCTCCCAGCGGATGGCATCCCCAAACTTGTTTATTTTCCACGCCTCGCGCTGGTCGTCGGTAGCTTCTTTGAGTATGGGGAAATACTCCAGCGGGCGGCTGTATGTTTTGCCGTCATTAGTGGCTATGTATATTCGGCCACCCTCGAACCAAACTTTTGTAATCTTCGCCATAATCATAATGTTTTGTACTTTGCAGTTTATTCCTCTTCTCCGAAATACTCGTGCCACTTGGCGATGATCTCCGCCTCGTACAACTCGATCACTTCGAGCGCGCGGCGCATATCGTTCGCTTTTATCCCCCGGTTGTACTTTATTTCTCGTGTAGCGATTTCTACCTTTGCGTCGTTGTCGCCGTACTCGATATGAACATGTATTGGCAAATGTTCGTCAGAGTAGAAATAAAATCGCAATCCAAAAAGGTTTAAAATTGTAGGCATCGTTATTCGTTTTTATCTACTGCAAATATAAGTCCAAAAATTTAGACCCACAAATAAAAGCGTGAATATTTTACCGTTTGGTCTAATGACCATGCTGGACAAATAAAAAAACAAGGCAAATGCCTCGGTTGGAACATTTATTTTAAAGGGATGAATTTAATAGTTATCACCCCACCTGTCGGATATGTTTGGGGTAAATACACCTTGAATGTTGCGTCTTCTATTTTGTAATTATCTATATACACCAAATTATATACACCATTTATTACCTCCGCTTCAATTTGTTTGTATAAGTGCCCAAGATAGGTAGCACAAACAGCGAATGTTGATTTATCTCCTTTGTTTAATTTAATCCTTATTTCATATAAACTATCATTATCCCCAAACAAATACGCCACATTATCAACTAAATCATTTTCGCCATAATATATTAGTCCAAGATGAGTACCTTTTGATCTTTCTCTTGTTTCTTTTGTGGCTATATAATCTTGAGGCTTATAGAATTCGGTAATAGGAGGAATAAAGGTATTAAGCGTAGACTTTACTATCGTATTGTAGGTATTATCTCCAACAGTTACTTTTGCAAATCCTGCATGCTGTGCAGTAATAATGCCGTTATTAACAGTTGCTACAAAAATATTGTCTGAATTTCCGACTTTGTTTAAACCTGTATTATATTCTTTAGGTTTATCTGATACGGTTCCTTCTTTGACGTATATTTCAACATCATACTCATTGGGTGCATCAGGCTTGTTGGAGTTGTCTTCCCCTTTTGAGCACCCGACAAATGATAATGCGGCGATAGCCGCGCACAGCAGTAGAAGTTTTTTCATAATATAGAATAAGTGGGTTAACGATGCAAGTATAACGAAATCCCCCCCCCGCCAAATTTTGAAAGTAAAATTTACTCCTGATGTAAAAAATAGTGCAAAATCCTTTGTGAATTAAAAATAATTTCCCATATTTGTAACGCTTACATAAACTCAAGAGTGCACAAGATGCACCATTATTGGTGCTTTTTTTGTGTCGGAAATTGAACATACGAACGGGTAACCCTGTGGCGTTGCTGTAATGGCGCGCCAACCTCTTGAGTAAAGATGTAAGCAGCAGGTAGTACCCGTTCGTTTTTTTGTTTTATTAAATGCTTACATCTATGAAAAAACAATCGCTTCCGGAAACGGATTATCAAACTCGCTGCATCGAAACCGAGCGAAAAGCGCAAGATTTCGAAAGCGCCTACTTCAAGGCCGAAGAGCGCTATTCCAACCTAATGGACGCCTATATCAAACTACAAGGTTACTATCTTGAATTGCTGGGCGCTGAAAAATCACCCCGCAACAAAATCAAAGAGATCGACCCGTTTATTCTGGTCAAGATGGGCCGCGGGATGAATATCGCTCAATGTAAATAGACCAACAGCTATGAACAATATACAAATCTTCAATAATGAACAGTTCGGGCGTGTACGGATTATTATGTCCGACGAAAACAAGCCGATGTTTCTTGCGAATGATGTAGCGAGATCATTAGGATATATGCGGACAGCGGATGCAATTTCAACACATTGTAAAGGGGTCGCCATTTTGCCGACCCCTACCGATGGCGGCATTCAAAGGGTGAAATACATCCCCGAATCCGACGTTTACCGTCTTGTCATGCGGTCGAAGCTCCCGCAGGCCGAACAGTTCCAGGACTGGGTATGCGATGAAGTTCTCCCCACGATCCGCAAGACTGGCGGATACATGTCGGCCAAAGAGACGGACACGCCCGAAATGATAATGGCACGTGCCGTGCTGGTAGCCAATGACACTATAGCCCGCCAGAAGCAACAGTTGGAGCAGGCACACAAGCAGGTCGCAGCGCTCGCCCCGAAAGCCGAACTAATGGATAAAGTACTGGACACAGACCAGAAGATCGACGTCGGGCAGGCGGCAAAGATTTTGAACCTTCCCTTCGGCCGCAACACGCTCTTTCAACGGCTCCGTGAACGCGGTATATTCTTCTGCAATCGCAATGAGCCTAAGCAAGAGTATATTAACCGGGGTTATTTCGAGTTAAAGGAGAAGTTAATAGACCGCAACAACCACGAATCGTTCACGGTTATAAAAGTCCTCGTGACGCAGAAAGGGTTGGATTTCCTCGCAAGACAATTCGAAGTAGTCCAAACGCCAAAGAAGATGGCACCGATAAAGTAACCCCCGTATACCACTATTTCCACACCACGTTGGGGGCGCCTCGCAGAAATGCGGGGCGTTTTTATTCCCTTCCTTCCAACCTCACTACAAAGTGTAGTTAACTACATCCTAACGGTGTAGTGTAGGAGGGTAAAAAAGTCAGAGAAAAATTTGCATTTTGCTAATACGTGCATTATATTTGCAGCACGAATAAGATATAGACGTACGGGTCTATCCGTATAATGTGTAAATGAAAACAACTGTATAGAGCCCTAAATAGTTATTTTAGGGCTCAATTTTTTTAGCTACTAACTACACTAAATTTATGGCTGCAAATAAATTTTTCCAGCAAGAGCTTTTTAAATTCTCCATTTTCCCAAAATATCAAAGTTGCATTGATGATTTGGCTACAAATCTTGCCGACCCAGAGGAGTGGGACTTTTCAGATGACAAGAGAAAAAGTCACTCTATACTGAAAAATTATTTAGAACACATCTTCCGAAAATTGAGAGCAGAAAACAAAATCTGCTTTACAGCCAATAACGAGTATTGCTGCTTCAATACTGGGCTTGTCACTAAAAACCTGGAAGAAATATTTGCCTTCTTCTTCAAAAATAAAAATCAAGGTGAAGGAGTTCCGCCCTATGTTTTTAAATGTTTTTGCAAAAAAAGCGATGGTGCATTATTGCGAACATTTAAATCATCTTTGCCCAAGATAGCAGATTTTTTTCAAAAACCCGAAGACTTACTTTTTAATCCCAACTGCGAACTTATTCCCGATATAGATCATATCATCCAAGATAACCTAAGTCGTTTCCCAGCTGCTATGCAAGGGAGTGGTGATGCTGAAATTCGTCGCCGGTTGGAAGGGGCTATTGATGAAGCTCGTAAAAAAGTGAGAACGAACTATAAAACTGCGGTGCCCCAATTCTATGGCAATAGGATTCAACTATTGTTGCCACTATGTTTAACACCCAACTCCCCCAATCCTGATTTAGCATTGGTTGTACATAAAATTGAAAATAACACATATACCGCACGCACATGTCTGACGCTTAAAATGGCTTATAATAATGCCCGATTAATTGTTAAGCCTCAGAGCACATGGTTAAAACCGTAAAATCATACGTAATTTAATACTGCCATTGTATTATGACTAAAGTAGGGAGAAATCCCTGCTTTTTTATTGATATTTTTACAGCTCCCCATTGTTATTAAAATGCACAGTCACACATTTGCACAGAGGCTTGAGGAATCGCCGAGCCCTTGATGCAAATGATTATTTACTCTCCGACAGGAACAGAAATATTGGACGCGCCAGTCACCAAAGAGGCTATCATCAAATATGTCCTCATGGGAGACTACTATATCGAGCTGCCCTTTAATCTCCTTGAACCAACGACATTTGCTCGTGGTTCCTACATCACATATAAAGGCCGCAAGTTCGAGATTATGTCCACGGTGCGCCCGGAGTTCGACAATAAGACCGGCGGCTATAAATATACGCTCAAATTCGAGGCTCAGCAAAACCACATGAAGCGTTTCGTGTGCTTCTGGCTGGGTGGGGACAATCCCGAAGCCGTATTTCACAACACCACAGACCTCGAATCCTTCGCGGCGTTGATCGTCGCCAACATGAACAAGCAGCTCGGAGGCGAAAACTGGCAGGTAGGCACAATCACCGTTGACAATCCTAAAGCTACGAAGCTTGTATCGTTCAATGGCGATAAGTGCTGGGACATCCTCAATACGATTGCCGAGACCTTTGAGACGGAATGGTGGACAGAGGAAAACGGCGACCTCATATCGTTATGCTTTGGCAAACTGGACTTCGGATCTCCCGAAGAGTTCAGACAGGGGAATGTAGTGAAAAACATTCCCGCAAAGAAAGGGGATGATTCGAGCTACGGCACCCGGTTCTACGTCTTTGGCTCTACTCGCAATCTCACAAGCGACTATGGGCAAGCTCCGCAAGGAGGTGAAACGAATCATGTATCTGAAATTCGGCTTCGCCTGCCGGACGGACAGCGGTATATCGACGCAATACCTGGTCTTTCGGGAAGCGACATTGTGGAGCAGGTCGTGTTCTTCGATGACATATACCCCAAGAATACGGAGACTGTCACCAGCATTGAGACCGTAGACCGGGAGATCATCGAAGGGCAAACGGATAAGGCGTATGTCATGTACTGCAAAGACACGCCGTTCCGGCCTTCGGACATGATTAAAGGCGAAACCCTAGGTGCTACCTTCACGAGCGGCAGTCTTATGGGGCGGGATTTTGAGCTAAGTATAAACTACAAACCAGAGACGTGGAAACCGGAGGATGGATTTGATAAGAAGTTCGAGATCATCGCGCAAGTAGAATCATCCGGTGAAAGCCAACTTATCATCCCCAACGAAAGCCTGCATCCCGAGCCTGGAGATACGTTTGTCATCACGGGCGTAAAACTACCTAAAGAAAGGATCGAGGAGGCTGAAAAGGAGCTTCTGAAGGCCGGAGAATCATATGCCGCGAAACACAGCAGCGACACGGACGTATACGACTGCGAAACCAATCCCGTATACTGTCAGGAAAACAAAAAGAATTACGATGCAGGACAGGCGGTTCGCCTTGTGGATCCACGCTTCGGAGAAAGCGGCCGCTTATCACGCATCCAGGGATACGAAAAGAAACTCTATAATGAGTATATCGCCACATATACGGTAGGCGACAATACGGCATATTCCCGTATCGGCAACATTGAATCGGAGGTGAAGGCAAACCTGTACGCACAGCGCATAGGCGTTACCGAATCGGGAGCTTCAATTTATCTTATCACCCGCTACGATTCCACTGCCGCCGCAGACTACAATGCCTATTCCGCCAAGCGTGCGCTATGGGAATTCGCCAGCAAACAGTTCCCGGACACATTCAAAGGTAAAATGACCTTTGACGACGGTGCCCTGTTCGGGAACTTCGCATCCGGGATGACAGGCTTGGGCGGCATGATTGACAAGAAAGGGAACGCAGAGATGCAGAGCCTGAAACTTCGGGGATTCCTGGAGGTTCCGGAACTCCGCTACAACCGTGTCGAAATATCCATGGGCGATACGTGGTATGCTCCAAGTGCCGGGATCATCGAAAGCGTCGACACCACGGCCCAAACCATCACCCTCAAGCTCGAAGAAGGCGAGATCGGAAGTCCTCGGGTCGGGGATATATGCATGGGCATCTTCCACAATTTGAACACTTCGGAGAATGCAACCGCGGATTATGACGACGGACGTGGCAACAGGCGCTTTGCCGGGTTCGCCACCTGCTATTTCCGCATCACCGAGGAGCTGGACACTACAACTTACAAGACCTTCAAGTATCAACTACGCCCGGTATCGGGAGCTTACCCCACCCAATATCATCCGGCGGCGTCGATGACCTTCGTGGGCTATGGCTCCTTCTCAAATGAGGATCGGCAGACCTCCCGCTACGAAACCCGGACATACCAGCGTTATTTAACGGGAGTTTCCGATTGGGAGTTCACTGCGTCCAATATCGCCGCGCAATATGGCGACCTGTCAAACCTGTCCGTATTCGGGATAAACATGACGGGATATTCGGCATACCTGAACAACATCTACATGTCGGGCGTCATTCATCAGTTCACGCCCGGCGGCGAAGAGGTGCCCACGATCATAGATCGCGGAGTGTGGAGCGCCACGGAAACATACAACCGCAACGACGACGTATATTGGAACAACGGACATTGGCGCTGTCTGGTCGACGGCACCAAGACCGAGCCCGGCAAGGATGCCGAGGAGTGGGTATACTTAGGCGGATACGGGGTGCTCGAAACGGTCAGCATATTCAAAAAATCGGAGAGCGAACCGGCGAAACCTACGGAGCTTAAAATACCGCCCGAAGGTTGGACTACGGAGACGCTCCCGATGTCGGATCAACGTCCTACATGGATGTGTACCGGCACCGTTGTCGACGGAGAGGTTAAATCATGGTCTGCTCCTCAGCGCGTATCGGGCGAACCGGGATCCGACGGGAAGGACGGCAAGGATTACGAGTGGATTTTCGCGCGTACATCGCAATACAAAGCCCCTGCACAGCCACCCACCGCGCAGCAGGACGATTACATTCCCTCGTCCTCCGAAACCTCGGACGGGCAGGTGTGGACGGACGATGCCGTCGGGCCCGATAGCGACACCCCTTACGAGTGGGCCAGCAAGCGCGTGAAGGTAAATGGCATGTGGGGCAAATTCACCGACCCTGCGCTTTGGGCAAAATTTTCGTTCGACGGAGCGGATGGTGTGGATGGTGAAGGTGTAGAATACATATTCACGCGTACGGAAACCGAGGATCCGGGCACCGTTCCGGATGTTCCCGATGTTGCGGAATACGATAATCCCCCGGCTCCATGGACGGATGACCCTACGGGAGTAGACGCCACATATCGCTACGAATGGGTGTCGAAGCGCAACAAGGTGGAAGGTGTTTGGGGCGCATTTTCCTCGCCCTCGATTTGGGCGCGGTATTCTTACGACGGGCAACCGGGGAACTGGACATCCTATGTATTTAAAAATAGCGATACGGAGCCAGCAAAGCCTACTTCCTACGACCCCATTCCGTCCGGATGGAGTGACGCGCCCACTGGTGTCGGTATATGGTGGATGTCCAAGGCTACGATAGACGCATCGACCGGAAAGGCCGGGGCGTGGTCGACGCCTATCCGCGTAACGGGCGAGGATGGGGAGCCGGGGCCGCATACTGACTTCAAATACGCCAAGAATAACAGCACCACCACGGCGCCGGCGCTGGTCAAAACGGATCGCACCCCCGCAGGTTGGAGCGACACCCCGCCGTCGCTCTCTTCGGGTGAATATCTGTGGATGACCCAGGCAGAAATAGACGCCAACAATAGTCTGTTGCACCCGACGGTAGGCTGGGCAACTCCGGTACGCATATCGGGAGAGCAGGGCCCTAAAGGTGATGACGGCGCCCCCGGCGAAGACGGCGCTCCCGGCAAGGATGGCTTGCAGGGTTGCATAATCCGCCTCACGGAATGGGCATCGGGAGTGGAATACCGCAATGACCTCGACCTTGTCTCCAATGGCCCCAGATACATAGACATAGTTACGATCTATGCGAACAACAAACAGCTGAAATTCCAGTGCAGCCAGACGCACACTTCGTCTGCTTCCAACAAACCGGCGGCGGGATCCGCGTCGGCATATTGGCAACAACTCAACGACATGGTGCCGATATATACGCCCCTGTTGTTCGCAGAGAATGCCGTCATCAACTTCCTGCAAGGTATGGAGTTCGTGGTGCACAACTCCAAGACAGACATTTCCGTGAATACTATCATCGCAGGGCTCGTGGGTGGCGATATTCCACTGTTCGTCGGGAACAGTACACCGTCGAATGCGCCGTTCAGGGTTGCTAAGGACGGGGCATTCGTGGCCACCAAAGCCGATATTACAGGGACTATCAACGCATCGAGCGGAACGATAGGCAACTTTACAATTGACGAAGGAGCATTAAAATCCACAGACAGCTTCAGTGATATGCTTCTATCTTCCAATCTGATTAAGTTTACAGGCAGTAAGACTAATCTTTATCTTGGAGTCGACACCTGGCCGGCATCAACGGGTGGTGCCCTCTATGGGCCTATAAGAGCAGAAGTAAGCCGCAGCGCAGCCGGCGGCACGGCAGGCAATTACGGAGTGTATATAAATGTCACCGGAGCAGCATTATCGGATGGAACCACTACCGCTGCACGTCAGTCCGGAAACCATGCCTTATATATCCCAGAGGGGTTCATAACGGGTTTCAGGCTGAGGAATGTGCGAACCTCTTCCAATAGAACCCTGACCGACATGGACAGCGTGGTGTTCAGTACGGCTACGAGAGAGATTACGCTGACTTTACCGTCTTCACCAAAACAAGGGCAGATTTATTTCATCCGAAAGGTCGGCAGCGGCAATGTCAAGTTGACGCGCGGGAATACCCAGCACAGGATATGCACCAATTCCAACTCTCAAAACAACACTGAAATTACCTTGGATTGGGGTAAGCTGTGGATCATATTGTGGGATCATGTGAACAGTATGTGGACGGCCAACTGGTGCCAATATTAACACAAAAACAGGATATATGAAAGCATTGAATTTAAAAGAATTTAAACTGTTCACCGATATTTCCCGCGCCGGGCATATTGTCGTCGACGCCCGGAAAGAGTTTGCCAACGCCATATACATGGGCATGAACGGCATCGTAGCGCATGACCTGGCATTCCGCATCCTCCACAGCGAAGGCGGCATCGAAGTTTCCGACGAGGAGGAATTGATTATCGTTGATACCGCAAAGATGTGCAAGGCGGTCTTCTACGACAGTATCATGTCCGCTCTCAAAAAAGAATAAACGCTCGAAAGGAATATGAAACGCATCCGGATAGGCAAGGACATAGAGATACATTGGCCGATACTCACCAATGGGCAGCAGGTAGCACTCGAAGGGCGCGACCTGAGACTCTTCGTCCATTTGCCTTCGCATATGGACATTCCCGTCGATTTCACCACCGAAGGCAACACCGCGATTTTCACCATCAGCGGAGCAATGCAAAAATCCATCGGGGTGTACCGTCTCACCATGTGGGAGAATTTGCAGAAGAGAGGGCAAACGGCGGTCGACTACTGCAAGGCCTTCGAATTGGTTCCTACGACACTTTTGGAAGGTGGCGAAGACGAAAGCAACCTTACAACGGAAACTGTCAACCTTGAGGCGTCAAGCCTTGTTATCGGATTGCCCGGCGAGAGTGCTTACGAGGCATTCAAGAAATACAACCCGAATTCCGAACTTACGGAGGAAGAATATGCCGAAGCCCCTATTAACGCTGCAAACGCCGCGAACGAAGCGGCAAAAGCGGCAAATGACGCTGTAAATAAGGTAGGGGATATTGACAAACTCCTTGCCGAAAAGGTCGACAAGGAAGAAGGGAAAGGGCTTTCGACGAACGACTACACTGACCAGGAGAAGGAGAAGCTGGCCGGGCTCTCCAACTACGACGACACGGAGATAAGGAAGGAGTTGTCCGACAAGGTGTCCAAAAAGGAGCTGACGGAGGCTGCGGCGGGCGCACTGGCTGAAGCAAAGTCGTACACGGACACCAAGACAACAGAACTATGGAATAATGTCAGCGATGTGTTTGACGCCACGTCCGAGGAGCTCAACAGCAACATATCCGGCGGGGATGCGCAGACACTGACCGAGGCCAAAAACTATACGGACAAGGCGATCTCAGAAATTCCCACCCCGGACGTCAGCGGCCAGATCGAGCGGCACAACACCTCCCCCACGGCGCATCCCGACATCCGGGAGCTGCTCAACACCTGCGTAGGACTGCCGGAGTTCAACGACAAAACCTACGAGCTGACCTTCACGACAAAGGGCGGTGCCAAGTTCATCATCGACCTGCCTATCGAGATGATGGGGCTGCATTACAACGAGGATACCCAATCTATCGAGTTCGTAAATGCCGACGGCTCCATATCCTCCATCCCGGTTTCTGACTTCGTGAAAGTATATGTCGGCTCTATCGGTTCCGAGATACAGGTTACGGTCGAAGGCTCCGAAATCCGCGCCTCCCTGCTCAACAACACCGTATCCTGGGACAAGTTGACACTGGCATTGCAGGAGATGATCCAGGGCAAGGCCGACCGCACGGAGCTTCCCACGAAACTGTCCGAACTGGAAAATGATTCCGGATATGTGACTTCGGAAGAATTGAATACTGAATTAGGCTACAAAGACCACGTAGCCTACATCCTCAAGGACTTTACGAAGAGCTATTATAACAATACGGGCTCGGACATCACGGATCGGAGCATGGTCGTTACGCCTACGCAGTCAGGCGTGACGTCGAACTTCTCCCTGACCAGCCGCATCCCGGTCGCAGCTTCGGACTTTATTTTCGTGCGCATGAAGCTGCGCGTGGACAAAGAGTGCTCTTTGCGGATCATTACCTATTCGGACAATCTCGACCAGCGGGGCCGCTGGTTCGTCCTCAAGGCAGACCGCACCTACGAAATCTACTACCGCGGCAAGGCGGCGTCGGTAGCGGGAGGGCTGAATGTGGGCACCAGCATACCCGCAGCCACCAATATCGGCCAGAAGGTCACCATCGAGGATTTGATCGTCACGCTTAATAACTATGACGCATGGTGCGATGCCGAGAGCCGGGCCACGCTGAAAAACTTCGACACGGACTCCTTCACCGTGGACGAGGGCGGGACGGGGCATTTCTTCTCGGTCGCGCAGGCGTGCGACTTCGCAAGGGACGCCTTCGATGTCGTGAACAACGCGGTTACGGTGTTTATCCGCAACGGCCTTTACGATCACGAGGCCCCGAAGAATGTGGCGATGGGTTACCCGTATGCGATCATCAACAAGGGGGCGAACCGCATATCGCTTATCGGCGAGAGCCGCGACGGCGTCATCGTCTCGTATGAGAACAACTCCGTGAACCGCGCCAAGATCATCGAGGCGGGCGGCGAATGCACCATCGCCAACATGACCGTCAACTGCCTGAACGACGAGAGTTATACGGACGCCAGCGCCGGCGGTCACCAAGCCTGCTACTGCATACATATCGATTCGGTCTTTGCCGCATCTGAGCGATATTTCACGACGATTCGGAACTGCAAACTCTTCAGTACGTGCCATTCACCCGTCGGCGCGGGCCTTGCCGACAACCAGACCATTCGGTTAGACGGCTGCGAGTGCGTCAGCGACACGCACGTAGGCACTTCGACGGGCGCGGCCACCATCCACGCAAGCACCGATGCTGCGGCGAAAAATATGGCCGTCGAGATCATCGGCTGCCGCCTGCTGTCGCTCGACGGAACCAAAGCGCTCTACATGCCCGACGTGAAGGGCGGCGCTCCCTTCACGCAGGTCGACGTCACGCTGCTGGGCAACACCTACTATACCACGGGGCCGGAGATCACCGATGCCGACTTCTTGTCCAGGCACAAGCTCACGCCGTGGTCGGATGCTTCGTTCAGCGAAATTTCGGTTATCGCGCACTCGGACTGCACGCTCGAAGCGCGCGTGACGCACCTCGAAAGGCTGCTCATGGAAATGCTCTCGGGCAAAGTGCTGATCCCGGAGTTGCAGGTGAAAAAACTGGGCGTGTGGGGCGACAACAACCTCGTCGTCACGGGCGAGGGTGCGCCGACGAAAGCCCCCGACCGCGCAGGGCAGTTCTATGTCGATACGAAGAACAACGCGGTCTACCACTCCGTGGGTAACGGCGCGGTGTCGGACTGGAAGAACGCTTAAACTACATACAACATGTCACAAGTCAACAAATACGCCAACAAGGCGGGTTACACGGCCGACAAGAATCGCAAGGACACACAGTCGGCGGTATCCTACATCGAGGACGACGGGGCGCTCATCTACGACGGCGTGAACGTCGTAGTGGACAAGCCGGCCGCCGGGGTTGGTGACCTTGCGGTCTTCGACAAGACCACGGGAACTATCCGCTTCGTCAAGGGTGCGACGCTTGTTGCAGAGCAGCTGCCGCCGCAGCTTGTCCCGGTGGCCGTGGTCTATGCCCGGCAGGGCGAGCGGGTGCTGATCGTGTCGCTCCGCAACGCGGCATCCGAAGTTAGATGGGCATATAGCTATGAGGTGGCATTGTCGGGCTTCAACCTCGCCGCGGGCGGTGAATTCACGCTGAACATTTATATCCGCGAATTCTCGTTTACGTACCCTGCGGGTTCGACATTGGCAGACATTGCCGCACTTATAAATTCTAAACCGGAACTCAAAGCTACATACTCCTGGGTGGCCTCGGCCTCCGAAGAGCTTTCCGCGGTTGTCATGACATGTGATGCATGGTCTACGATAGAGGGGCACAAAAAGATTTCGGCAACAGGCTGCACGTTGACGCGCCGCGCCGTGGATGTGGATTACCAAAGTATCCTAATCCTGGACACGGGTGAAGCGGAGTATTACATCCGCCGCAAGAATGGTGCGAAAGGGACTGCGGCGGGTGGTGTCCTCGACCAGTTCGCGGAATATTATTCGGAGAGAGGCCAGAAAGCCACGGGGCAGAAGCCGGGAAGCGACATAATCATTCAGGAAAGCGTTTTCACCGAAGTCGACAACCCCGATCTGGTTGCCGTGTATCCCACCTACAAGGACTACCTGTTCGCCGAGCACATGGTACAATATCCTACGGCGTTCGGGACGATGTTGCAGGATGGCAAGATCAACACGAACCTGATCGGACGGCTTACCTTCGAGGACATTTATGGTAAGACACAGTACCGCTACCCAGCCGCTGCGGCCGCTCTCGACTTCGGCATCACCGTGGAAGGGATGACGACGGGACTGGAGGCGGGTGCATGGTGGCTGCCGTCGTCGGAAGAGGTCTACCTGCTGATGCACGACAGGGTGCGTTTCGTCGCTGACGTGGAGAAAGACCCCGTAAACCGTACCCTCTTACGCTTGAAAGCTACCATGTGCTATGGTTATAATTATCATGTCCATACTTCGTGCGAGCAGGCGCAGGGAGGCATATTTATTTACAGTGGAGGCGCTGGCACCGTGGGCTACACCGGCAAGATTTATAAATTCGCAGCCCGCCCGGTCTGCGCCTTATAATTATCTGAACCATGGAAACACAACGACAGATCGACATCCTCGAATCGCGGCAGCTCGAATTACGGGCAGTCATGGCCAAGTCCGACGACAGGGCGGCCAAATGCAGTAAGTCCGGCCTTGACTTTCGGGCTACCTATCCTCTGGATTATGAGGAGTACGAAGCGGCCAACGCGGAGTACAACGCGAACGAAAAGACCCTTGCGGAGCTCAAAGCCCGGCGTGCCGAAGAGCTGGCCGCCGAAGAAACGGTTATGGACTTTCAAAATATTGAGCAATGAAGATGTATATGACCAACAAGCCCAACGGCGAGCCGTTCTATCCCGTAACCGTAGCCGAGGCCGTGCTTGTTTCCGAAGGAGAAACTTTAGCCGCGGTGCTGCAACGGCTCGAACAGAGGATCGCAGAATTGGAGAAGTCGGAAGCGGCGCCCCAGGCGCAGACGAACGTGTTGCCCGAACAATAGAATACACTCTATGGAAGCATTGTGGAGATTTATAGAAAGGCTCTGCGAAAAAGTATGGCAGGTGTTGATCGGTGCCCTGGTGTACATGTTCAACGCCATAGCCCCCATACACGACATACTGACGGCCTGCATGATTATATTCGCCGCGAACTTTTTCACGGGCCTGTTCGCCGGCGTGCTCGTACAGCACGAAGGATTCATATTCCGCAAGGCTTTCAAGTGCATATCCGAGGCTGCGGTAATATCGGGACTGATGGCCATGATACTGCTCGTCGGGGACAACATCGACAACCACGACGGGGCGATGTCGGCGATCTCGCTCGCAGTATATGCCCTGATATATTTCTATGGGGTCAACATCCTCAAGAACCTGAACCGCATATTCCCGAAGAACCGATACATCGACTTCCTGTACTATGTGCTCTCGTTCGAGATGATTAAAAAGATTCCCTATTTGGAAAACTACAAACAAAAACAAAAGGACAAATGAAAAAGAAATGGATCGTATGGAGCATCGTTGCGGCCGTGGCCGTAGTGCTCGGAATCGTATTCCCGCGTTACATCCTCGTGGGGGTTATTTGTGCTATGGCCGGATGGGTCGGGCATATCCTGTACACTAAACACCTCGCGCAATGACACGAGGGCTCAGAAACAACAACCCGCTCAACATCGAGAAGACACGGGGCGGCAATCCCTGGCAGGGCGAGGTCGTACCGTCGAAAGACAAGCGTTTTGCGCAGTTTACGACGGTGGCATACGGCTATCGGGCTGCCTTCAAGTTGTTGAACAACTACCAGCGTAACTACGGGTTGGACACGATCCGCAAGATGATCGGCCGCTGGGCCCCGTCGGAGGAGAACCACACGGACGTCTATGTCCGCACCGTGGCGGAAAGATCGGGGGTGCCCGCCGACAGCCGGATCACCACGACCAACCGCGACGTGATGGTTCCCATCGTAGCTGCGATGTCGTTCGTAGAGAACGGCGTCGAGGCCAAGATGCTCGACGTGCAGGCCGGGTGGGATTTGTTCGTAAAGGCATGAAAAGATTGCTCCTCTACCTGCTCGCCGCCCTTGCGGTCGGGGCGCTCCTCTTCGGCTGGGGATACCGCCGGGGCGCCGCGTCGGTGGTTGTCGAAGAAACAACGCGCATCGACACGGTGTTCTACCCGCGGCCGGAGCCGCTGCCCGGCACGTACCGCTTCGCCGACATCTCTGTGCCGGTGTTGCTCTTCGCGCCGCCCGACACGGTAACGGAGACCGTCGTTGTGAAAGTCGGGGCAGACAGCGTGCAGATGAAGGTGGCGATGGAAACGCGCCCCTACTCGGACAGCACCTACCGGGCACAGGTCAGCGGGCCCCGGATCGGCAACCTGCGGCCGACGCTCGACTGGATAGAAACATACGACCGCACGACCACCCGACAGCAGGTAGTCACCCGGCGGAGCCGCTTCGCCCTGACTGCCGGGGTCGGGGCGGCGTATACGCCGCAAGGGTTCCAGCCTACGGTCGGCGTAGGAGTAGGTGTTATTTTATGGCAATTCTGACAGGTATGAAGATAATTTATAACGACATCATCCCCTTCAAGGGATACAAGGCTATCAATCTGTTCGGGATCGTATTTGCCCGCAAGTCCGCCCGCCCGTTGTCGGATAAAAATAAAAACCACGAAGCGATACACACCGCACAGATGAGAGAACTGTTATATGTGCCCTTCTACATCGTCTACCTATTGGATTGGGTATTTCACGGCTTCAAGTACCGAAGGATAACTTTCGAACAGGAAGCATATGCCCATGAAGATAACCCTGAATACCTTGAAATACGAAAACACTACGCGCAATGGAAGAGATGATTTACATATACTGGGATGACTTCCCATCGGTTGTAACCGAATAACGGGCCTTGGGGTACGGGCATAAAAAAGTCCCCAACGCTTTCCCGCATATACCACTATACGATTGTGCCAACGCACCACATTGAGGACTTATTCCTTGAATCGGTGTGTTGGCTTTTTGTATAGTGGTATAACAAATTTATAATAAAAAATCGGGAAAGTATATGCGTAAATCAGAGCTTTTTGCACAAATACTCGAATGTGTTGCATTTGAAACTGAAATAGCTAAGGAACAAATCCTTTCGAAGGATAAATTTCAAGATGTGGTCGATGCGCGCTACATGCTCGTACACTTCTGCCATAAGAACGGCATGTACACCACCGACATCGCCCGGATGATGCGGTTCTCCCGACGCGCCATAGAGAAGATGGTCTCCGGGTTCGATGAACGCAAGCGATACAGCCACCCTATATTCGAAATACAGTGCGAACTTATTGCGAAGAAGTTGCCTCCCATCTGCGCCCCAATGAATTGATATGCCTGCCGCCCGCAGCCACCTTTGCAATGTTGCAACAGGTGAACGCCCGGCCTTGACAGGGGCGGCAATCATTCAATAATCATTAAAAATGGGTTCGGATAAAACTTATATTTTCGATGGAGGCGGCTCGGGTGGCGGCCTTGACATCGCGGCTCTCGTCTCGTCAATGATGGGCAACAAGGGCATGGATCCCAACCTCGTAGCGGCACTCATGAACGGTAACAACAACCGTGGTGCATGGGGCGGTGACGGGTGCTGGTGGATCTGGATCATCCTGCTGTTCTTCTGCTGGGGCGGCTTTGGTGGCAACGGCTTCGGCGGTAACAACGCCAATGGCCTTCCTGCGCAGCTCAACGGTGACGCCGGACGGGAACTTCTTATGAACGCAATCCAAGGGAACGGCGCAGCCATCAATCAGCTGGCATCGTCGCTCAACTGCTCTACGCAGCAGATTCAGAACACGCTGTGCAACATCCAGGGCACCCTCGGCATGTCAAGCCAGCAGATCATCAACGCTGTACAGTCGATGGGATGCCAAATCGGCAACCAGATCGCCTCGTGCTGCTGCGATCTCAGGGAATCCATCACCAAGATGGGATACGAGAGCCAGCTCGCAACGGTCAACCAGACCAACACGCTGCAATCTTCGGCAAACACGCAGTTCAACATTCTGGGTGCCAAGATCGACGCGCAGACGCAGATCATCAACGACCGGTTCTGCCAACTGGAGATGCGCGAGATGCAAAACAAGATCGACACGCTCCGCCAGGAGAACAGCAACCTTGCCCTGGCCGCTTCGCAGCAGGCACAGACGGCCAACATCGTCAGTCAGCTCCGTGCTCCGGCACCGGTTCCTGCATACATCGTGCAGAACCCCAACTGTTGCACGACGCCCACTGTGGCCGTGACTGCCGCCCCGGCGTGTGCAGGCACTTTATTTTAGCAAGGAAAGGAGGCAAGTATGTATCCTTTACAAGCTGACATAAAAGTCGTTGTTCCGCAATTCGTACCTCGCCTCGACATCGGAGGCATATACACGCTCGCCACGACCGGAAAGGCTTCCGCAGAGGCCGAAACCGTGGACTACGGGTTCAACCCCTGCGCCTGGCGTGCACTGCCCAATGAGGGAATCCTTCTATGGAAAGTGCGCCACCCGGTCACGGAAGCCGAGAGTGGATATGCCGTAAATGTCGTGGTTCCGACCTCCGGGTCGGCGAGAAGCACGGTAACATCCCCCAACACCACTACCGGGACTGCCAAAGTTCCTGTAGTGGATAACAAAGGGACGCAAACCGTGGGCAGCGACATCACAAACCAGACGGCGGCAGGCGAGACGAGTGCCTATACGGAGCACCTGGTGTACTTTAACAAGTGTGCGGGAATCTTCCGTTTGCTTGGGGTAAAGTCCACAGCAGGAACCGCACAGGCAAATAGCGACGCAGCGGCGCCGGCAGCGGCAAAAGCAACGAAGTAAAAACCGAAAGACGGGGAGGAGGGCTCCTTCTCCCCTACCTTTCACAAATCATTAACCAAGATGTTTCAGAACTTGAGAAAAGGCTCCTTAGTCTACGTTTTCGACAACAGGGAACAGCCTAAGTTTTATACAGCCAACGTAAAAGATGTATCGGCACCGTATTTCCCGCCCCAAAAGCCTGGGCAATTCTCGCCGATGCCGCAATTCATCAACATCTCGATAGAGGGCAACGAGCCCTGGGGCGTCCCTATGCAAGCGGACATCGTTTCGAAAGACGGCCTTACCGTAGCGACGACACGTGAAGTGTTGAAACCGACCATCATGGAGGCACAGCAGGCAAGCCGTGACATCGTGGAATCATTCGACAGACACAAAGCCAATCTGAAGGTCTACGATGAGATCCTGATGCAGCTCGATCCCGAAGCTGCGCGTTCAAAAGAGCTCGAAGCCGAAAACAGGGAGTTGCGGAAAATGCTCGCTGACATGAACGAACGGCTGAGCCAGATACCGACGGCGGAAGAACTGAGGAGCCTTGTCAAGTCTGAACCACCTGCAAAAACAAAGTAACTATGGGTTGGAGAATCATAGGTGAAGGCCGTGGCGGCTTCGGCGGCCACGAAGAGGAGATGGAGCGAGAGCTCCGACGCGCCTACGAAGAAGGCTTTGAAGAAGGCCGGCGTGAAGGCCGTGGCGGATACGGTGAGCGTGGCGGCTACGGACAAGGTGGCGGCTACGGCGAACGTGGCGAGTATGACCGCGGCGGGTATGAGTATGACGACGCCTACGGCGAACGCCGTGGCGTAAGGGGTACAGGCCCCTATTCGCGGTATCGCAGGCGGTAAACCGGAGGGAGAGGGCCGCAGTGCCCTCTCCTATTTTAAATCGAAAAATATGGACAGGTTAGATACACATGAAAACTTCCCGGCAGGGTTCCGGGAATATCTCGAAAATTACGGTTGGCACTTTTCAAAGAAGATGTGCGAATTCGCCGTATCCCGCATGAAGGACAGGAACGGCAAGAAGATAGAGCCCTATTCTAAGGATAAGGTGGATGCGCTGCTCAAGCAGTACGGCATCGAACTCAAAAAGGATAAGGGGTATGACTGCGTGTACGTCTGCAACATGGCATTGTCGGATTATTTCGGGTCGTCGATACCCAATCCACAATACCTGGCGATGTTCATACGTGACTATATCGACGATGAAGACGGATACGACGGCTTGCCATTTACACGCTACTATGCCGATACCATCGGCTCGGGAACACCCATTCTGTGGGAAGAGATGATGTAGCCATGGAAGAATATCCCCAGATCAGCGAATTCACAAACGACAACGGCGAAATAAATGAAAAATATCGCAACGCTCGTCCGTAACCTGCCTGCCGACAAGTACCAGGAACTGGCCGGGGCGGTGAACGACGTATTCGAGAACAAGCGCTTCAACCGGGCGCAACGAAGGAGACTGGCGCGAAACTGGCGCAAGTACGGGAAAAGGGAGGAAAAATGAAGATTCGGGACTTGAGTATTCACAAGTATGGATGGACGTTGCGCATATATTATGCCGTGACGTGCTACTATACGGGCGAAATACTCAAGTCCCTTACCGACATCGGATGCCCCGATACGGTTCTTCATCGCGTACAGGGGAATATGGTGAAGTGCGAAATGGATACGGGATTCACCTACTCCAACAAGGAGCATCGGCAAAGTGTCATCGTAATAGGGATGCACTCCTCGCCGTGGGAATTTCTTAACAGCTTTGAGCACGAACTGCGGCACCTCGTAGACGATGTAGCCCTTACTCTCGGCCTGCCGATGGCCGGAGAAGATGTAGCATACCTTACCGGCGAAATAAACCAGGCACTATGGGAAGATGTGCACCAATTCACCTGTTGTAAATGTAATGGACATGGAAAAAGATGACACCCAATACTGGATGGCGATGCTCGAAGTGAGCGAATGCTGCACACCCATATTCGCTGCCGTCGTATGCGAGTTGATGAATACGATGTAGTTATATTTCCGGGATTAAATCAACGGCTTCACGCTTCTTTTCGTCAATGATTTTTGCGTATATCTGAGTTGTTTGGATATTAGTATGACCGAGCAACTTAGATACAGTGTATATATCTGTCTTATAAGTTATTAGCAATGTTGCAAAAGTGTGACGCGATACATGATAAGTCACATGTTTTTTTATGCCCGCTTTTTTAGCCCATTTATCTAAATATTTCTCAATCACCCATACCATTGGGAGAGAAAATATAATCCCGGTCTCACATTCTGTTTGAGGCAACTGATTTAAGGCATTTGCAGAAAGGGGCACCCAAATTGGCGTGCCTGTTTTTTGCTGTATTACGCGCACTTGCCTTTTATCGTCATCTATCCATTCAATATCTTCCCATCTTAATTTCTGAATGTCCGACAAGCGCAACCCACAAAAGCAACTGAATAAGAATGCCCTTTTAACCATATCATATTCGCAGGGCGTGTTAATCAACTTTTTGATTTCCTCCATCACAAGAAACGTGCGCGGTTTATTTTCGGCTTCTGGACGGTCTTCTGCCGATATGGAATCAGCAGGATTTTTTTCGATAACACCCTCTTTGACAGCCATATTCAAAGCTGTAGATAATACTTGAAAATACAGCGCCCTGGTTGCGCCAGTTAATAACTTTCCTCCACGCCCTCGGACTTTGTTAAGGTATTCAATATACCCCTGCAAATATTGCTTGTCAACCTGTTTGAATGTAATTTTGTTGCCAGAGTATGCCACCAGATGATTTATTGAATTCTTGATGCTCTGAGCATACATCCTCCCTCCCTTTTCCAGGTATCGTGCCGATTCGGATTGCAGATAATCAATAAAACGTAACTTAACCTGCGCCTTTGAATTAGAAAAACCATGAGAGCGATTCTGCATTTCAACGATTTTTTCAGATTTTATAGCATTCGCCAAGCTAAGCGTCTCTTTATTTTTTATCCTATCAGCATTCGAGTGTTCTGGGATAAGATATAAATGTAAAAAATCATAAACACGATGGCCAGACTGGTAAATGTCAAGATATAAAGAAATATTCCCATTCTTTAATAGTTTGCGTCTTAATTTGACTGGCTCTTTAATCTTTGCAGTAGTCATGGGTAATGAGTTTACCGCGAAGATAGTAATAATTTGAATTTAGAGTAACAAACGAGTAACAAATTGACGACAAGTAATAACAATATGACGATAGAGAATACACTAAAAATCACATTGTCAAAAATAAGCAAAGCCCCATAAAACAGGGGCTTTACTTGTCATTTGTTAATTAGTATTTGTCGTGAGTTTGCTGCATTGATTTACGAGCCGAAGTTGTCGTAGAGGATATTCTCCGACGGCACTCCGAGGTCGTCCAGCATCTTGACCACCGACGCGATCATCATCGGGGGGCCGCACATGAGGTAGATGCAGTCCTCGGGCGCCTGGTGGTTCTTGAGGTAATTCTCATAGAGCACGTTATGCACGAAGCCCGGGGTGTATTTCACGCCCGCGGCATCCGCCTCGGGATCGGGACGGTCGAGCGCCAGGTTGAACTTGAAATTGGGGAACTCCTTTTCGATGGCATGGAACTCGTCCACATAGGGAGCCTCCTTCAGCGCACGGGCACCGTACCAGAACGACACGGGGCGCTTGGTCTTTTCGGTCTTGAACAGATGCATCAGGTGGCTGCGCATCGGGGCCATACCGGCACCGCCGCCGATGAAGATCAGCTCCTGCGTGTCGGGCAGGTTGTCCGGCAGGAAGAACTCGCCGTAGGGGCCCGAGATCGTCACCTTGTCGCCCGGCTTGCGGGAGAAGATGTACGACGAGCAGATACCCGGGTTCACCTTCATGAACCCGCCCGTAGCCTTGTCGAAAGGCGGCGTGGCGATACGGATGTTGAGCATGATGATATTGCCCTCGGCCGGGTGGTTGGCCATCGAGTAGGCACGGAACGTAGCCTCGGGGTTGGTCGTAACCAGATCCCACATCTTGAACTTGTCCCAGTCGGCACGGTAGGCCTCGTCGACGTCCATGTCCGAGAACTTGATGGCATCGTATTTCGGGATGTCGATCTGGATGTAGCCGCCGCTGCGGAACTTGAGGTTCTCGCCTTCGGGCAGCTTGACGACGAACTCCTTGAGGAAGGTCGAGATATTGCGGTTCGAGACCACGGTGCACTCCCACTTCTTGACGCCGAGCACGGCTTCGGGAACCTGTATCTTGAGGTTCTCCTTCACCTTGACCTGGCATCCCAGGCGCCAGTGCTCCTTGGCCATCTTGCGCGTGATGAAACCGGTCTCGGTGGGCAGGATGTCGCCGCCACCCTCGATCACCTGGCATTTGCACATGCCGCACGAACCGCCGCCGCCGCAGGCCGAAGGCAGGAAGACCTTGTTGTTGGCCAGCGTTGCGAGCAGCGTCGAGCCGCTTTCGGTCGTGATGACCTTCTCGCCGCCGTTGATGTCGATCGTAACTTCGCCCGACGAGGTCAGTTTGGCCTTTGCAAAGAGAAGCAGCCCCACCAACAGAAGGGTCACCACCAGAAAGGCAATGATTGCAACTATAATAGTCAATTCCATTTTTTCCGAATCTCTTTTAAGGTTAGAACTGAATACCCGAGAAGATCATGAAGGCGATACCCATCAGGCCGGTGATGATAAACGCGATACCGGGGCCCTTGAGCGCCGCGGGGATCTGCGAGTAGGTCGTCTTCTCGCGGATGGCGGCCATCATGACGATGGCGAGCCACCAGCCCAGGCCGGAGCCAAGGCCGTAGACGATCGACTGCCACAGCGACGTCAGCTCCAGCGCATCGACCTTCTGCTGCATGAAAAGCGAGCCGCCCATGATGGCGCAGTTCACGGCGATCAGCGGCAGGAAGATACCCAGCTGGCTGTAAAGCGTCGGCGAGAACTTCTCGACGGCCATCTCCACCAGCTGCACGAAAGCGGCGATGGTGGCGATAAAGACGATAAACGTCAGGAAGTCCAGGTTCACATCGGGCAGCCCGGCCCACGAAAGGGCACCTGCCTTGAGTACGAATTCATACAGGAGGTAGTTCAGCGGCACGGTCATCACCATCACGAACGTAACGGCGGCGCCGAGGCCGAGGGCCGTTTTTACGCTCTTCGAAACGGCGATGTAGGAACACATGCCGAAGAAGAACGCGAAGACCATGTTGTCGATAAAGATCGACCGGATAAAGATATTCAATGATTCCATACGTTACCCTCCTATTTTTCCTGTAAATCCTTATTGCGCGAACGGTGCACCCAGATGATGCAGCCCACGATGATCAGCGCCATCGGCGGGAAGAGCATCAGCCCGTTGTTGTAGTACCAGCCGCCCTCGGCCGCATACCAGCTCTCGGGAACGATACGGAAACCCATCAGGGTGCCCGAGCCGAAAAGCTCGCGGAAGAAAGCCACGATCACCAGGATCAGGCCGTACCCCAGGCCGTTGCCGATACCGTCGAGCAGCGACGCCCACGGTTTGTTGGCCAGTGCAAAAGCCTCGATACGTCCCATGACGATACAGTTGGTGATGATAAGGCCGACATAGACCGACAACTGCTTCGACACCTCGTAGACATAGGCTTTGAGCACCTGGTCGACCAGGATTACCAGCGCGGCGATGACCACCAGCTGCACGATGATGCGGATGCGCGAAGGCACGCCGTTGCGCAGCAGCGACATCACCAGATTCGAGAAACCCGTGACGACGGTCACCGAAAGCGCCATGACGATAGCGGGCTTGAGCTGCACGGTGACGGCCAGCGCCGAACAGATACCCAGGATCTGCACGATGACCGGGTTGTTCGCGGAGAACGGCCCCGTCAGGAACTTCCTGTTCTTAGCCGAAAACAAAGGCTCTTTTTCTTGCTTACTCATTGTTTTCTACGTTTTCTTGGTTAGACTCTTCCCGCACGGGGGCAAATACGATCGCCTCGATTGCGGCCTTGCGCTTGGCTTCGAGCAACGGCAGGTAGTGGTGCAGGCTGTTGTAAAGCATCGCCGTCACGCCGTCCGAAGTCTTCGTACCGCCCGAAATGGCGTCCACTTCGTGCTCGGGATCCTGTGCGCCGCCCTTACGCAGCTTCACGGAAACGAACTCGTCGCCCTTGAAGATTTTCTTGCCGACGAACAGCGCCTGGTATTTCGGCGTGGCGATCTCGGCACCCAGGCCCGGGGTCTCGCCCTTGTGGGCCATGATGATACCGGCCATCGTGTCCATATCCTTTTCGAGCGCCACATAGCCCCAGACCGGGCCCCAAAGACCGGTACCCGTAACCGGGATCACCACACGGCCGTCCTTGGCCTCGAACACGGGGAATTTGCCGTCGTCGAAAGCACCTGGCAAGTCCTTGAGCAGTTCGAATACGTCCTGCCCCTCGACTTTCTCGCCCCGGGCGTCGACGACGTAGGCGTCGATGAAGGTGTCGTAGTTCTGCCCCTGCGCCGAGAGCGACGAGAGGATCGAGGATTTCTTTTCGTTCAGCTCGTTGGCATACTGGCGCTTCTGGAGCGAGAGTGCCGCCACGGCGAGCAGCGTCGCCACGATCACGACCATCACGGTCGAATACATTATAATATATGCGTTGCCGTTCTTGTCGCTCAGCATCCCCTTCTTCTTCGCGTCCTCGATCTCGACGAACGCCGAAGCGGGAGCCGCGCAAACGGGGCATGTTTCGGGAGCGGCCTTCCCTTCGTGGATATAGCCGCAGACTGTGCATTTGAATTTTTTCGTTGCCATATATCTCCCCTATTTCGCCAGTTTAACACGTTTCTTTCTGCGCGAGATGTTCGCCTCGACCACGTAGTAGTCCACCAGCGGAGCCAGCGCATTCATAAAGAGGATCGACAGCATCATGCCCTCGGGATAGGCCGGGTTGACCACGCGGATCAGCACTGCCAGCGCACCGGTCAGCAGCCCCACGATATACTTGCCCGTATTGGTCTGGGCCGAGGTCACGGGGTCGGTGGCCATGAAGACGGCACCGAATGCGAAACCGCCGATGATCAGGTGGTACCATGCCGGATAGGTCGTCACACCGATCGCCTGGAAGAAATAGCCCATCGCCAGCCCGCCGACGAATACCGAAACCATCGTGCGCCACGAAGCGACGCCCGTGAACAGGAGGATCGCGGCGCCCAGGAGGATTGCCAGCGTCGAGGTCTCGCCGATACACCCCGGAATGAAACCGAGGAAGGCATCCATGGCCGAATAGCCCATCTGGCCCGTGGTGCTCAGGTTTTCGAGTGCCGTAGCGCCCGAGAAGCCGTCCACCACCTGCGGCACATAGCCCGGGATATTGGCTGCGACGTTCTTCATATCTTCCGTCATGCCTGCAATCCACACCGTAGCGCCCGACATCGAGGGCGTATAGGCGAAGAACGCGAAGGCGCGGGCCAGCAGCGCGGGGTTGAAGACGTTCATACCCGTACCGCCGAACACCTCCTTGCCGAAGATGACCGAGAAGGCCGTGGCCAGCGCCACCATCCACAGCGGGATGTCCACCGGCATGATCATCGGGATCAGCAGGCCCGTCACAAGGAAACCTTCATTGACCTCGTGGCCGCGGGCCTGTGCGAAGGCGAACTCGATGCCCAGGCCGACGACGTACGAAACGACGATGATGGGCAGCACCTTGAGGAACCCGAACCAGAGCGAAGCCCAGAATTCGGGCTGTACGCCCTGCGAGAGGAAATGCAGGTAACCCGTGTTATAGAACCCGAACAGGAGCGCCGGCATCAGGGCGACGACCACCATGATCATCGTACGCTTCATGTCGTTGCAGTCGCGTATGTGCGCGCCTTTCTGCGTCGTGGTGTTCGGTACGAACAGGAATGTCTCGAACGCATCGAACGTCGACTCCAGGAAGCCCAGCTTGCCACCCTTGGTGAACGTGGGCTTGATCTTATCTACCAAATTGCGTAATGCGCTCATCGTTATGCCTCCTTAATCATTAAGTTAATACCGTCGCGGATGATCTGCTGTATCTCGATCTTCGAGGGGTCTACGAATTCGCACAGGGCGAAATCCTCCTCTACGACCTCGTAGATGCCGAGGTTCTCCATCTTGTCGATGTCGCCGGCAAGGCAGGCCTTCAGCAGGTACATCGGGTAAATGTCCATCGGCAGGTACTGCTCGTAGAGCCCCGTCACGACGAACGGGCGCTCGCCGCCGTTCATGTTGGTGTCGAGGTCGTAGGCCTTCTTCGGGCAGAGCCACGAGAAATAGGAGCGCGATACGGAGAACTTGTTGAAACGGGGCATCGCCCAGCCCAGCAGCTCGTACTTGTCGCCCTCGGGGATCACCGTAAGCTGATTGGCATAGAAACCGAGGAAGCCGTCGGCCGGAGTCTTCGTGCCGGTGAGCACGTTGCCCGAGATGATGCGTACATGGTCGCCCTCCTTTTGGGGTTTCACGTTGCCCCGGAGGATCGAATCGACCCTGGCGCCCGCGACGACGCGGCAGTACTGCGGTTTTTCGATCTCAGAGCCGGCTACGGCGATGATCTTCGTCATGTCGACGCGGCCTTCGTTGAACAGGCGGCCGATGATGGCCAGATCCTGGATATTGACCGTCCACACGACGTCGCCCTTGTTCACGGGGTCGATGTGGTGGATCTGGATGCCGACGTTGCCCGCGGGATGCTTGCCCGCGAAGGTGTGCAGCTCGGCACCCTTGAGCATGGGCATCTGCCCCTCGGCCTTGGCACGCACCGAAAGGTGCACTTTGCCCGGCGTGAGGCGGCGCATCACCTCGATGCCGGCCTGGAGGTTCTTCTGCTCGTTGCGGAGCACGAAGTTGTAATCCGGGGCCAGCGGCGCGGAGTCGAAGGCGGAAATGAAAACGGCCTTCGGCGTGTCGTTCGGGTCGGCGATGATGCCATAGGGCCGCTGCACGATCATCGGCCAAAGGCCCGAACGGAGCAGCAGTTCGACAATCTCCTCGCGGGACGCTTTCTGGAGGTCGGGCTTGGCGAACTCCTCGTAGCTCTGCGTGGCATCCGGCGTTACGGTTACGGAGAGCACCTTGCGCTTCTCCCCGCGGTTGACGGCAGCAACCGTCCCGCTGACAGGCGACGTGAAGAGGACACGCTCGCTGTACTTGTTGAAGAACAGCGGCGTACCGGCTTTCACCTCATCGCCTACCTTAACCAGCAACTTGGGAGTCACGCCTTCGAAATCGAGCGGCGAGAGGGCATACTCCGAAGCCTGCGGCGCGTCGGCCAGAGACTCCTGGGCCTTTCCCCGGAGATTGATGTCGAGACCCTTGCGTAGTGTAATGATTTTCGACATGGTTAAAGATTTTGATTGTTATGTTTGGATATTTTTGGGTTAAATTTCGGGCCGGTTTTTGTTGTTAGCCTGCTAACAGCATAATTCGCGTGCGAAAGTACGAATTTTTTCCGAAAAATCCGTATGCATTATCTATTATTTTTTAATTTACTTAAAATTTGTACTTTTGTCGCAATGACCTCCCAATTCGTCAACATACACACCCACCGCCCGACAGGCCGGGGCATCGAGCTCCGCACCGCCGGCATCCACCCGTGGGATGCAGACAAAGAGGACATCGCCGCACTCGGCACGCTCCCGGCGGACGTACAGGCCATCGGCGAGACGGGGCTCGACTATGCCCGCGGCGCCGGGCGCCAGCAGCAACTGGCCGCCTTCCGCGCCCAGCTGGCACTGGCGCGCGACCGGCAACTGCCCGTAGTGCTGCACTGCGTCAGGGCCTTCGAGCCCGTCATGCTGGAACTGGCCGCCCGCGAGCCCCGTGCCGTCATATTCCACGGGTTCATCGGCTCGCCCGAGCAGGCACGCCGCGCACTGGAGAAAGGCTACTACCTCTCGTTCGGCGTGCGGACGTTCTCGTCGCCCAAGACCCTGGAAGCGCTGCGCGAAACGCCCCCCGGGCAGCTCTTCCTCGAAACCGACGACAGCGACACCGGCATCGAGGAGGTCTACGCGCACGCGGCAGCGGTGAGAGGCACCACCGTCGAAGCCCTGAAACGGGCGACGACCGAAAATTACGAACGGATATTCGCCCCGCAAAATGGATAACTGGCTTGAACGCACCGAGCTGCTGCTCGGCAAGGAAAAACTCGACCTGCTCCGGCAGGCGCACGTGCTCGTCGTGGGACTGGGCGGCGTAGGCGCCTATGCCGCCGAAATGATCGCCCGGGCGGGCGTGGGACGCATGACCATCGCCGACGCCGACACCGTGGCGCCGAGCAACATCAACCGCCAGCTGGTGGCCCTGCATTCGACCGTAGGCCGGCAGAAGGCCGAGGTGCTCGCCGACCGGCTGCGGGACATCAACCCCGCGATCGGGCTGACCATCGTCAACCGCTACATCCGGGACGAGGAGACCTACACGCTGCTCGACGCCGCCGCATACGATTTCGTGGTGGACGCCATCGACACCCTCTCGCCCAAGCTGGCGCTGATAAAGGGTGCCCTCGACCGTTCGCTGCCGCTGGTCAGCTCGATGGGCGCCGGCGCCAAGACCGACCCCACGAAGATGGAGATCGCCGACATCTCGAAGACCCACCACTGCCCCCTGGCGCACATGCTCCGCAAGCGGCTGCACAAACTGGGCGTCCGCAGCGGCTTCAAGGCGGTATTCTCGCCCGAAGCGATGCGCGAGGGGGCGATGATCCTCTGCGACGAGCAGAACAAGAAGTCGAACGTCGGCACGATCTCCTACATCCCGGCGCTGTTCGGCATCGGCTGCGCCTCGGTGGCGATCCGCACGCTGATCGGGGAAATGGACTGACAACAAAACCATAAACACATACGCCAATGAAACCTAACATCGTATTTCTGGACGAGTACACCCTCGGGGGTGCCGACCTGACCCGCCTGCACGAGCTGGGCCGGTACACGGGTTACAGCACGACCGCGCCGGACGAGGTCGCGGATCGCTGCCGCGATGCCGAAATCGTCATCACCAACAAAGTCGTGATGCGCCGCGAGACGCTCGCCGCACTCCCCGGGCTGCGCCTGATCTGCATAGCCGCCACGGGCATGAACAACATCGACCTCGACGCCGCGGCCGAGCTGGACATCGCCGTCAGGAACGCCGCGGGCTACTCGACGCACTCCGTAGCCGAAACCACCCTCGGGGCGGCCATCGCCCTGCGGCGGCACATCGTCTACTACGACCGCTATGTCAAGAGCGGCGCTTACTCGGCCGCCGGGCAGCAGTTCCACTTCGCCAAACCCACGCACCAGCTCTACGGCTCGAAGTGGGGCATCGTGGGGCTCGGCGCCATCGGGCACGAAGTGGCGCGGCTCGCCGCGGCCTTCGGCTGCGAGGTACGCTACACCTCGACCTCGGGCGCCGTGCGCGAAGAGCCCTACCCCGCCGTGTCGCTTCCCGAACTGCTGGGCTGGGCGGACACGGTCTCGGTGCACGCGCCGCTGAACGACCACACGCGGGGGCTGATCGGCGCCCCGGAGCTGGCCGTGATGAAGCAATCGGCCATCCTCGTGAACGTCGCCCGCGGCGGGATCGTCGACGAGGCGGCACTGGCCGAAGCCCTCGACCGGGGATCGGTCGCAGGCGCCGCGCTCGACGTATTCTCGCGCGAGCCGCTGGCCGCGGATAACCCGCTGCTGGGCATCCGCGAACCCGACCGGCTGCTGCTCTCGCCCCACAACGCATGGTCGCCGCGCGAAGCCATCGACGTGCTGGTAGGCTGCATCGCGGAGAATATCGAAGAATTCTGCAAGGCCCGATAGCCATGGAAGGAATGGAAACGGCAAGCCCCGGCGCCGCAACGGCCGCCCCGACGCCGGACGAACGCCGGCAGCGGGTTTTCGGCTGGCTCGACGCCCGCGGCATCGCCTACACGTGGTACGAACACCCCGAGGCACCGACCATCGAGGCCGCACGCCGCTACTGGCGCGACGACGGATCGAAGCACTGCAAGAACCTCTTTTTCCGCAACCACAAAGGCAACCGCCACTACCTCGTATGTTTCGACTGCGAACGGAACCTGGCCATCCACGACCTGGAACACCGCCTGAGGCAGGGCAAACTGTCGTTCGCTTCGGAGCAGCGCATGGAGCGCTGGCTGGGGTTGCGTCCCGGTTCGGTGTCGCCCTTCGGGCTGATCAACGACCCGGCCAGGCACGTGCACCTGTTCCTCGACGCCAGCCTGCAACGGCTGCCGGCCTACTCGTTCCACCCCAACGACAACCGGTCGACGGTGGTGATCTCCCGTGAGGAGTTCCTGCGTTACCTGGCGGCCGTAGGCAACACCTACGAGTTCATCGAGCTCTACTGACCCGCCCATGCGGTATATCGAAACCAAAACGATCCTCTCGAAGCTGCGGACGGCCGATCGGTGGTTCGGCATCGCCTACAACATGAACCTCTACCGGGGATGCCAGCACGGATGCATCTACTGCGACACGCGCAGCGACTGCTACGGGATCGGGGACATCGCCCAGATAGCCGTGAAGCGCAACGCACTGGAATTGCTACCCGCCGAGCTGCGTGCCCGGCGGAAAAAACGCGCCACGATCGGCACGGGGTCGATGAACGACCCTTACATGCCCGTCGAGCGCGAGCTGCGGCTAACCCGCCGGGCACTGGGCATGATCGCCGACGAGCGCTTCCCGGTGCATGTCATCACCAAGAGCTCCCTGGCCGAGCGCGACGCCGACATCCTGCAGGAAATTTCCGCCACCTACGCGGCGGTGAGTTTCACCGTGACCTGTGCCGACGACGCGCTCAGCGTCCGCACGGAACCCGGCGCCCCGGCCTCTTCGGAGCGGTTCCGCGCGATGGCGGCACTGGCTGCCAAGGGCATTTATACGGGTGTCACGATGATGCCGCTGCTGCCGCTGATCAACGACACGCGGGAAAATGTCGAAGCCATCGTCCGCCGGGCGAAGGACGCGGGGGCGTCGTATATCCTCCCGATGTTCGGCGTGACGCTCCGCAGCGGGTCGAGGGAGCATTTCCATGCCGCCCTGGAGCGCGGGTTCCCCGGGCTGAAAGCACGTTACGAAGCCTGTTTCGGCAACCGCTACGAATGCTTCGGCCCGAACTGCCGGGCGCTGGACGACACGTTCCGCAACCTGTGCGCAAAGCTGGGCATAGCCACCCGGATGGAGTTCTACCGGCCTGCATCTGCGCAGCAGCAAACGCTCTTTTAATTCCCGGAATTTGCCACGCTCCAAATAAGGGTTTATCCCGACACGTCACCCCTAACGAAAAACACCCCGGAATGTAGATTCCGGGGTGTTTTATTGAAAAGGCAGGCTATTTCATCTCCACGAGCGCCTTGCCGGTCATTTCGGCGGGTTGCTCCAGCCCCATCAACTTGAGCACCGTCGGCGCGACGTCGGCCAGGATACCGTCGTGCACCGACTTCACACGGTCGGAAACGACCACGATGGGCACGGGGTTGAGCGAATGCGCCGTATTGGGCGTACCGTCGGCATTGACAGCGTTGTCGGCATTGCCGTGGTCGGCGATCATGACGACCTCGTAACCGTTCTCCTTAGCAGCCTCGACAACTTTGGCGACGCACCCGTCGACGGCCTTCACGGCCTTCACGATGGCATCGTAGACGCCCGTATGGCCGACCATGTCGCCATTGGCGAAATTCAGGCAGATAAAGTCGAACTTCCGCTCACCGAGTGCAGCAACCAGTTTATCAGCGACTTCCGGAGCGCTCATCTCGGGTTGCAGGTCGTAGGTGGCCACCTTGGGCGACGCGACGAGGATGCGGTCTTCGCCCGCGAACTCCGCCTCGCGGCCGCCGTTCAGGAAGAACGTCACGTGGGCATATTTCTCGGTCTCGGCGATGCGCAGCTGCCGCAAGCCCTGCTTCGAAACGAACTCGCCGATGGTGTTGGGCACGTTGTCCTTGTCGAAGAGGATGTGCAGCCCCGTGAACTTGGCATCGTAGGGGGTCATGCAGCAATAGTAGAGGGGCATGGTGTGCATCCCCTCGGCGGGCATGTCCTCCTGCGTCAGCACGATGGTCAGCTCCTTGGCGCGGTCGTTGCGGTAGTTGAAAAAGACCACCACGTCGTTGGGGCGGATCATGCCGACGGGCTGCCCGTTCTCGTCGATGCGCACGAAAGGCTTGATGAACTCGTCCGTAACGCCCTCGTCATAGGATTTCTGGACGGCTTCGACCATGTCCGACGAACGCTCGCCGATGCCGCTGACCAGCGCGTCGTAGGCAACCTTGACCCGTTCCCAGCGCTTGTCGCGATCCATCGCGTAGTAGCGCCCGATCACCGTGGCGATCTTGCCCGTCGTGGCTGCGAGGTGCTTTTCGAGGTCGGCGACGAACCCCTTGCCGCTGTGCGGGTCGGTGTCGCGGCCGTCCATGAAGCAGTGCACGAAGGTATTTTCGAGGCCGTAGGCCGCCGAGATGTCGCACAGCTTGAAAAGGTGCTCGAGCGACGAGTGCACGCCGCCGTCCGACACGAGGCCCATGAAATGCATGTTCACGCCGTTCTTTTTGGCATGTTCGAACGCTGCCTTGACCTCGGGGTTCTCCAGGATCGAATTGTCGCGGCAGGCGCGGTTGATCTTCACCAGATCCTGGTAGACCACGCGGCCGGCGCCGATATTGAGGTGCCCGACCTCCGAATTGCCCATCTGGCCGTCGGGCAGGCCGACGTTCTCGCCGTCGGTGCGCAGCTCGGCATGGGGATATTTCGCCGTCATGGCCGAGATATATTCGGGATGGACGGTCGAAATGACATCGGCCTTGTCGTGGCGGCCGTTGCCCCAGCCGTCGAGGATCATCAGTAATACCTTGTTATTCATAATTATCCGGTTTTTAACTATTCTTTTACTTTACCTGGGCCATAATCAGCTCCACGGCCTTGTCGATGGCGGCCTGCAGCCCGTCGGGGTTCTTGCCGCCCGCCGTGGCGAAGAACGCCTGTCCGCCGCCGCCGCCCTGCATCAGTTTCGCAGCCTCGCGCACCACGGCACCGGCGTTCACGCCCTGGGCCGTGATCTCGTCGCCGAGCATCACCGTCAGCATGGGTTTGCCGTCGTTGACCGCCCCCTGCACGAACACCAGCTTCGGGGAGCGGGCACGCAGGTTATAGGCCAGGTCTTTGACGAACTCGGGCGTACGGTCGGTCTGAGTGGCGATGAGCTGCACCCCGTGGCGCTCGGGCGTCGAGGAGATGATCTTCTCGGCCCACTGGGCGACCTGCTCGCGGCGCATGGCCTCGACCTCCTTCGAAAGCGTCTCGTTGCTCTCGAACATTTTCTTTACGGCCTGCAGCACCTGCGGGTTGTGGAGGTATTCGCTGATGTCGCGCATCGTATCCTCGGCGGCGTAGATGATCTTCTCGGCCTGTTCGCCCGTGACGGCTTCGATGCGGCGCACGCCGGCCGAGATGGCGCTCTCGGTCAGTATCTTGAAGAACCCGATGTTACCCGTGGCGCTGGTGTGCGTACCGCCGCAGAGCTCGACCGACGTACCGAAGCGCACCATGCGCACCCGATCGCCGTACTTCTCGCCGAAGAGCATCATGGCACCGCATTTCTCGGCCTCCTCCTTGGTGGCCTCGCGGTTCTCCTCCAACGGATAGTTGGCGCGGACGGCGCGGTTGACGAGCATCTCGACCTGGCGCAGCTCGGCGGGAGTCATCTTCTGGAAATGCGAAAAGTCGAAGCGCAGGATCTCGGGCGTCACCATCGAACCCTTTTGCTCGACGTGCGATCCCAGCACCTTGCGCAGCGCCTCGTGCATGAGGTGTGTCGCGGTATGGTTGTTGGCCGCGGCCTGGCGTTTGGCAGCGTCCACGACGGCCGTGAACTCGGCCGCAGGGTTTTCGGGAAGCTCCTTGACGATATGGATAATCAGTCCGTTTTCCTTTTCGGTAGCCACGACGGCGATGCGCTCGTTGGCATTCTCGATATAGCCGATGTCACCGATCTGACCGCCCGAGTTGCCGTAGAACGGCGTGCGGTCGAAGACCAGCTGGTAGGAGGTCTTGCCTTTGGAGGTCACGCGGCGGTAACGGGCGATCTTCACCCGCTCGGTCAGCGTGTCGTAGCCCGTGAAGACGCTCTCGCGAATGGGGAACAGCTCCACCCAGTCGTCGGTATCGACGGCCGCGGCGTTGCGCGAACGCTCCTTCTGCGCCTGCAACTCGGTTTCAAAGGCCGCGAGGTCGACGCCGACGCCCTGTTCGCGGGCGATGAGCTCCGTCAGGTCGATCGGGAACCCGAACGTATCGTAAAGCTCGAAGGCGTCCTTGCCCGAGATCAGTTTGCGGCCCTCTTTCTTGGTCTTTTCGACCACGCCGTCCAGCAGGCTGATGCCCGTGGCCAGCGTACGCAGGAACGAGGCCTCCTCCTCCTCGATGACCTTTTCGATCAGCGCCTGCTGGGCCTTCAGTTCGGGGAACTGGCCGCCCATCTGCTCCACCAGTCCGGGAACCAGCCGGCAGATCGTAGGCTCCGTAAAGCCGAGGTAGGTATAGCCGTAGCGCACGGCGCGGCGCAGGATGCGGCGGATGACGTAGCCGGCCTTGACGTTCGACGGCAGCTGCCCGTCGGCGATCGAGAAGGCGATGGCACGCAGGTGGTCGGCGATGACGCGCATCGCCACGTCGCACTTCGCGTCGGCGCCGTAGGTCTTGCCCGAAAGCTGCGAAATACGCTGGATCGTAGGCTGGAACACGTCGGTGTCGTAGTTCGATTTCTTGCCCTGGAGGATCATGCAGAGGCGCTCGAAGCCCATGCCGGTATCGACGTTGCGCGCCGGAAGCTCCTCCAGCGAGCCGTTGGCCTTGCGGTTGAACTGCATGAACACGAGGTTCCAGATCTCGATCACCTGCGGATGGCCCGCATTGACCATCCCGCGTCCCGGTTTGGAGGCGATCTCCGCCTCGTCGCGCAGGTCGAAATGGATCTCCGAGCAGGGGCCGCAGGGGCCGGTCTCGCCCATCTCCCAGAAATTGTCGTGCTTGTTGCCGCGGATGATATGGTCTTCGGGCAGAAACTGCTTCCAGTAGTCGTAGGCCTCCTGGTCGAAGGGCACGCCGTCCTCCTCGGAGCCTTCGAAAACCGTGGCGTACATGCGGTCGGCGGGAAGTTTGTAGACGCCGTGGAGCAGCTCCCACGCCCATTCGATCGCCTCTTTCTTGAAGTAATCGCCATAAGACCAGTTGCCCAGCATCTCGAACATCGTATGGTGGTAGGTGTCATGCCCCACCTCCTCCAGGTCGTTGTGCTTGCCCGAAACGCGCAGACACTTCTGGGTGTCGGCCGCACGCGGATATTTGCGGGGCGCATTGCCCAGGAAAATATCCTTGAACTGGTTCATGCCCGCGTTGGTGAACATCAGCGTGGGATCCCCCTTGACGACCATCGGTGCCGAGGGCACGATCACATGGCCCTTGCTCTCGAAGAAGTCCAGAAAGGCCCGGCGAATTTTATTCGATTCCATATATAAGATTTTATCCGATTTCCACGTTTGTGATTTCGGGTTGCAAAATTACACAATTAAAGTTAAATTTGCATCCTATTAACCGGAGTTTTTTCCGCAATGAAGCAAAAAGGGCAGAGATTCGACACGCAGGCGCTGACACAGGAAGCGCAGGCGCTGACGCGCGACGTGGTCACGGCACCTTTCCGCCTGCGCACCTACCGCCTGATCCGGAAAATACTCATCGGCTTCATCCTCGTCTCGATCGCCAACGTGCTCTTCTCGTACTTCTTCTACACCCCCAAGATGTACCGCATCATCCGCGACAACCGCGACCTGGTCATCAAGTACCGCATCCTGCAAGACCGCATCCGCACCTCGCAGCGGCGCGTGGACGAAATCCGCCACCGCGACAACTACGTCTACCGCTCGCTCTTCTCGACCGACACGGTGTCGATCGACGGCGTGTGGCAGCCCTACCCCGACACCAAATACGCCGCGATGGCCGGGGACGACTTCGCCCCGCTGATGGTCGGCACCTGGAAGCAGCTCGACGCGCTGGCCCGCATACTCTACCTCGAATCGGTGTCCTTCGACGAATTGCAGGCATTCGCCCGCGACAAGGAGAAGATGTCGGCGGCGATCCCGGCCATCTGGCCCATCGACCGCTCGGCGCTGCACAACGACCATATCGGCGCCTTCAACCTACGCCGGATGCACCCCGTGCTGGGGTATATCCGCCCCCACAAGGGCATCGACCTGGGCTGCGACCGCGGCACGCCGGTCTACGCCACGGGCGACGCCGTGGTGGAGGTCGCCTCCTCGGGGGGCAACGGCGGCTACGGACACATGGTGCTGCTGAACCACGAATTCGGCTACAAGACCCGCTACGCACACCTGAGCAAAGTCCTCGTGCAGCCGGGCGAACGGGTCGCCCGCGGGCAGGTCATCGCCGAAACGGGCAACACGGGCATCTCCTCGGGCCCCCACCTCCACTACGAGGTGATCCACAAGGGCATGCCGGTGAACCCGATTAACTATTTCAACCGCAACATGACCGCCGCGGAATACGACGCACTCATGGAGAACATGCGCGATACGAACTTCGAAAAGCTCTGAGATGGCAGGAAAGAAAGACCTGGAGCGGCTCCGCAGGCGTAAGCGCCGCAAACAGAACATCATACGCGCGACGGTGCACTTTTTCGTGTGGGCCGGGGTCGCCGTGCTCTACTACATCGGGTTCTCGCTTTTCTTCGACACCCCCGTGGAGTACGAGCTCAAACACTCAACCGACCGCCTGCGCCGCGAATACGCCGCCCTCACCCAGCGGTACGACTCGCTGACGACCGTCATGCACAACCTCTCCGAGCGCGACCGCAACGTCTTCCGCATCCTCTTCGAATCGGATCCCTACGACTTCGATTCGGAATACGAACGCCGGCAGGCCGTCACCTACGAAAACATCTTCAACCGTTCGTCGCGGCGGCTCAAGCTCGAACTGCGCGAACGGGTCGCCGACATGGAGAAGCGGCTCGACGAGCTGAACGCCTCGTACCTCGACCTGCAGGCGCTCATCGACTCGGCGGGCAGCGGCTGCAACAACATCCCGGCCATCCAGCCCGTGATAAACAAGCAGTTGACGCTGCTCACGGCCTCGTACGGCATGCGCATACACCCCTTCTACAAGACCCTGCAATCGCACCAGGGCGTGGACTATACCATCCCCGAGGGGTCGCGCGTCTTCGCCACGGCCGACGGCGTGGTGCGCGACGTGGCGCTGCGCAACTCCACGTCGGGGCAGACGGTCGTGATCGACCACGGCAACGGCTACGAGACTTCGTACAGCCACCTCTCGAAGATCAACGTCCGCAAGGGCCAGCGCGTGAGCCGCGGCGAGATCATCGCCCTCTCGGGCGACACGGGCCTTTCGCTCTCGCCCCACCTCCACTACGAGGTGCGGCTGAACGGCATGCGCGTCGACCCGATCCACTACTTCTTCATGGAACTCACCCCCACCGAATACCAGCGCCTGATGCGCATCGCACAGTCGGGCATGCAGTCGTTCGACTAAAAACAAAAGGAGATGGGAAACGACTGGACAAAGGATTTCGGCTTCGCGCGCGAAGAAATTTTCCGCAGCGAAGAAACGCTCCGCACAATCCGCCATATCCGTGCCTCATGGGGCGGCGAACCGGAGTTCCTCTGGGAGAAATTCCCGGACTACGCCGTTTTCCGGCGGCAGGACAACGCCAAATGGTATGCCGTGATATTGACGGTGCAGGCCGGCAAACTCGGCCTCGCGGACGAGGGGCGGACAGAGATTCTCGACATCCGGGCCGATGCGGAGACCATGGCGCGGGCGCTGGACTTCGAACATTATTTCCCCGGTTACCATATGAACAAACGCACGTGGCTCACCGTACGGCTGGACGGCAGCGTAGCCCTGGGGGAAATCGCCCCGCTGATCGCCCGCAGTTACGAACTGGCAGGGAAAAAGTAACCCGTCATGCAAATCCGACTTATCCTGCTCGACTTCGACGGCACGCTGGCCGACACGCGGCGCGCCAATACGCTGGCCTATGTCGCCACGCTGCGCGAGGCGGGCTATGCGCTCACCGAGGAGGAGTATGCGGCAAAGTATTTCGGCATGCGGTGCAACGAGTTCCTGACCCGTTACGGCATCGCCGACCCCGGGGAGCGCGAGCGGCTGCGGCTGCGCAAGATCGCGCTCTACCCCGCGTTCTTCGACACCGTGCGGCTCAACCGCCCGCTGTGGGAGTTCTGCAGGCAGTTCCGGGCGCAGGGCGGCCGCGTATGGATCGTATCGACGGGCAGCCGCGCCAATATCGACAACGCAATGCGCCACCTGGGGATCACGGTCACGGGACAGCGGGCGGGGAGCCCGGCGCCGGCAGGCTGCGCCGGCATGGACGAAGCGGAAATGGTCGGAGCTGGCAAGGGTACGACCGCAACGGGCATGGACGGAGCCGGTGTGGAAGGAACGGGCAAAGGTACGGCCGGAGCGGACGTGGATACGACCGGAGCGGGAAATACGGCGCCGGGCGCGGCCGGATCATATACCGCCACGGCCGGAACAGGTGCGGCAACCCCGGGTGCGGCGCGGGATCCCGAGCCGGGCGAAGGGCCGAACGGCTCCGTGGACGGCATCCTCTCGGGCTCCGACGTCGAGCACAGCAAACCCGCCCCGGACTGCTTCCTGGAGGCCATGCGCCGCGAGGGCTGCACGCCGCAGGAAACGCTGATCTTCGAAGACTCCGAAATCGGGCTCGAAGCGGCCCGCCGCAGCGGAGCGTCGTATTTTGTCGTGAAGTTGGACACATAAACTTCCGGAAACAAACCGTTTTTTCGGGAAAATTGTTATATTTGTCTCTGAAATTGTTCATTTTTGACAAATACTTTACTAATCCCATGAAACGATTCCTCCCCATCACAGTTTTGGCGGTTTTCGCATATCCCGCCGCAACCATTTCCTGCCAAAGCGGAAAAAAGGCCGCAGATCCCCAAATCTTCTGGGACGGAGGCGCGATTCCCGACCCTGTTTTCAGAACTTACGTACTCGATAATTTCGACACCGACCGCGACGGGAAAATCAGCCGTAAAGAGGCGGACGCCGTACTTGCCATCGACCTCGGCAGGCTCTGCGCAGAACTCGGTCCCGCAACCGAATCCCTCGCAGGCATCGAATATTTCAAAAACCTCAAACAGCTCATATGCAACGGAAATACACTGGCTGAACTCGATTTATCCCAAAATACGAGGTTGACCGAATTGAACTGCTGGGACAATCCGTTACCCGCACTTAATCTTTCAAAAAATACGGAGCTGGTAAAATTGAATTGCAACTACACTGCATTGGCCGAACTCGATTTGACCCAAAATACAGCGTTGACCGAATTGGCGTGCGAGGGCAATCCATTGACATCGCTCGATCTTTCCAAAAACACGAAATTGACGGTATTGTTTTGTCCTGCCAATCAATTGACGGCACTCGATCTCTCCAAGAATACGGCGTTAAAGGAATTACTCTGCTACAGCAACCGATTGACCGGACTCGATCTGACCCAAAATAAGGAGTTGGTTCATTTGCACTGTTACTACAACCAATTAACTTCGCTCGATTTGTCCCAAAATACGGCATTGGAGGAATTGCTCTGCTACGAAAATCAATTGACTGCGCTCGACCTTTCCAAAAATGCGGCCTTGATACAATTGAATTGCTACAACAATCGATTGACGGCGCTCGATCTCTCCGAAAATACGGCATTGACAAAATTATTCTGCGGTTACAATCCATTGACCGAACTCGATGTGTCCCGGAACACGAAATTGACGGAATTGCTCTGCCACGAAAACCAATTGACAGCACTCGACCTGACCCACAACACAGCATTGGCGACAGTGTACTGCCCTAACAACCGGTTGACGGCGCTCGATCTCTCCAAAAACACGGCGTTGGCGACATTGGCATGCTCCAGGAATCAATTGACAGCGCTCGACCTGTCCCAAAACACAGCGATAACGGAACTGTACTGCAACAACAACCAATTGGCTGCGCTCGATCTCTCCAGAAATACAGCGTTGACGGAACTGTACTGCAACGGCAATCGATTGACAACGCTCGACCTGTCCCGGAACACGGAATTGACGAAAATCTACTGCGACGACAATCCATTGACAGAACTCAATATATCCAATCTTTCGAAAATAGAGGAGATCGTATTCGGCGATAATCCTGAAATAAACGTAATTGCCAACAGTCAAACCGTTGTCTCAGACGAAGTGCGACATTACATGGACGGAAAGCGGAAAACACCATGAACCGACTATTGCCGGTCATAGCATTGGCGGTTCTTGCATATCCTGCCGCGCCCGTCTCCGGCCAAAGCGGGGAGGAGAACGCGAAGCCCCCGATCTTTTGGGACGGCGGCATGATTCCCGACCCTGGTTTTCGCGCTTATGTACTCGAAAATTTCGACACCGACCGCGACGGGAAAATCAGCAGTGAGGAAGCGGACGCCGTACTCGTCATCGACTTGGGCAGGGAAGAACCGACCGACACTCCCGGAATCAAATCCCTTGAGGGCGTCGAATATTTCAAAAACCTCAGAGAACTCATAGGTGCCTTCCATCCGCTGACATCGCTCCGCCTCTCCGAAAATACGGCATTGACAAAATTGAACTGCCGCGACAGTCAATTGACCGCCCTCGACCTGAGCAAAAACAAAGCGCTGACCCTTTTGGACTGCGCATACAATCAATTGACAGCGCTCGATCTGGCCGACAATACAGCGTTGATCGGACTGAACTGCAGCGGAAATCAATTAAGCGTTCTCGACCTGACCCAAAATCCGGAATTGACCGGATTGAACTGCTCGCACAACCGATTGACCGCCCTCGATCTGACCGGAAATCCGGCGTTGACCCAATTGGACTGCCGCGACAACCGATTGACCTCCCTCGACCTGGCCCAAAATACGGCATT
>ERZ1673702.432-NODE-432-length-61331-cov-9.189585_pt1 | contig 61331 bp, 43 predicted proteins | sample MGYA00580232_ERZ1673702 | MGnify/ENA primary metagenome ERZ1673702 (study PRJEB41218, sample SAMN15661792) | gut metagenome | host: Homo sapiens | place: Canada: London | collected 2015-08-20/2019-03-30 | study: EMG produced TPA metagenomics assembly of... | reverse complement strand
AACTGCGGGAACGGCCTATCCGCTCAAAGTGTTCGGCTGAGATCGGAAATCAACCTCGAACCAAAAATAGTGAACATCTTTACCACCATCGTCTCCACCGACCCGACGCATAAATATCTGAGAAAACACCCTCTGTCGTCTCCACCCGACCAACACATCTACCTTCACTAAATCGATTTACCAAACCGTTCAGCCGACAATTCAGCCGCTGGCGCAAAATCGAAACAAAAGCGGCGCATACTGGTAAACGTTTGACGCTGTTTATCAGTTTTACCAGCCCCATCGGAAGGTGTTTCATGGTCGCATTCGATCGCAACCCGCAAGACTTCAAGTATCTGCGCCTGCTGTCGAGACAGTTCCCCACCGAACAATCCGCATTTACCGAAATTATCAACCTCTCGGCCATCCTCAACCTACCCAAGGGCACCGAGCATTTTATGAGCGACGTGCATGGTGAGTACGAAGCCTTTATGCACATCCTCAACAACTGCTCGGGCGTCGTGCGCGAACATGTCGACGAGATCTTTGGCGACACGCTCTCCTTTGACGAAAAGGGCGAGCTGTGTACGCTCATCTACTACCCGCGCGAGAAGATCGACCTGGTCCGCAGCCGGCGCGAGGACTCGCCAACCTGGTACAAGACGATGCTTGACCAGCTCATCATGGTCGCTCGCTCACTTTCAAGCCGCTACACGCGCTCCAAGGTGCGTAAGGCCATCCCGCGCGACTACGCCTACATCATCGACGAGTTGTTGCACACGCACCCGGACGAGAACAACTATCGCGTGCGCTATCACGAGCGCATCGTGGAGTCCATCCTAGAGACCGCCAGCGCCGACGACTTTATCGAGTCGCTCGCCTCGCTCATCAAGCGCCTGGCCGTCGACCACTTGCACCTGGTGGGCGACATCTTCGACCGCGGCGGCGGCGCGGCCAAAATTATGGACCGTCTGCTCACCTACCATTCACTCGACATCCAGTGGGGCAACCACGACCTGCTGTGGATGGGCGCTGCGGCCGGTGAGCCCGCCTGCATCGCCACGGTGTTGCGCAACAACCTACGCTACGACAACTACGAGATCCTGGAGAACGACTACGGCATCTCGCTGCGTGAGCTTGTCGCCTTTGCCGATGCCACCTACACCGCCGGTGAGTCCATCACCCCGCTGATCAAGGCCATCAACGTGCTGCTCTTTAAGCTCGAGGGCCAGATTATCCAGCGCCACCCCGAGTTCGATATGACCGACCGCCTGTTACTCGACAAGATCGACCACGACACCGGCACGGTCACGCTCGCCGACGGCAGCGTGTGGCCGCTCACGACCAACGACTTCCCCACCGTCGACCCGGCGGACCCCTACACGCTCACGTCTCAGGAGCAGCACATCATCGACAAGCTCGTGTCCGAGTTTGTAACCGCCGATCACCTGCATCGCCATATCGATTTCCTCTACACCCACGGCTCGATGTACAAGGTCGCCAACGGCAACCTGCTCTTCCACGGCTGCGTTCCGCTCAACGAAGACGGCACCTTTAGCAGCATGAACTGCCTGGGCACCTGGCACGCTGGCCGCGATTATCTCGATTTTTGCGACCACATCGCCCGCCGCGCCTGGCGCGTGGGCGACCGCGACGCTCTCGATTGGATGTGGTACCTGTGGATTGGCTTTAACTCACCCGCCAGCGGACGCCTGGTGCGTACCTTTGAGCGCGCTTATATCGCCGATAAGAGCACCTGGGTCGAGCCGATGGATCCGTACTTTACGCTTACCAAGTCGCCCTCGGTCTGCGACGACATCATGCGCGAGTTTGGCGTCGCGCACATGGCATGTTCGCCGACCGGCCACATCATCAACGGCCACACGCCCGTTAAAACCACCAAGGGCGAGCAACCCATCCGCGCCAACGGTAAGCTGCTGGTCATCGATGGCGGCTTCTGCCGCGCTTACCATCCCAAGACGGGCATCGCCGGCTATACGCTCATCTCGAGCTCGCGCGGCTGCCGCCTCAAGTCGCACCGGGCCTTTACGACGGTTGCCGAGGCACTCACGCGCAACGTGGACATCGAAAGCGAGACCAACCGTTTTGACCAAGCAGACCGTCGCCGCATGGTGAGCGACACCGATACTGGCGCCAAGATTCGCAACCAGATCCAGGACTTGCGTCAGCTGCTCGATGCATATAGAAACGGTGCTATCGAGGAGCGCGCCTAGCACCACCCGCGGGGATTGGCTAAACTTGCTGAGTTTGTCATCCCCGCGGCGCTTCGGCGCCAGCTTAAGGCAGGTACCATGCAAAAGCTCCTTGCACAGATCATGAAATTTGGCGTCGTCGGTGTCATTGCCACGGTTATCGACTTTGGCATTATGAATCTGCTCCACTACGGTCTGGGCCTCAACATCCTAATCGCCAACACCAGCGGCTTTATCATCTCACTCATCTTTAACTACCTCGCAAGCATGAAGTACGTGTTTGCGCACAAGGAAGGCATGAGCCGCCGCCGCGAGTTCATCATCTTCGTCGTGCTGTCCGTGATCGGTTTGGTGCTCAACGACGGCATCGTGCTGGCGCTCAACGCCGGCCTGGGACTCGAGGCCAATATCGCCAAGATCTGCGCCACCGCGCTTGTCATGGTCTACAACTTTGTGACTCGAAAAATCTTCCTGGAGGGCGACGAGACAAAATAGCTCGAAACCCCTGCAGCATTACGGCGCCCACGGACGACGCGCACTCAGCGCAGTATCGTCCGTGGGTGTCGCTCGTTTACGGGCAAATATTTTACGTTTGCGGATTAGCTCTTGAAAATTTGGCGAGTTCATATAGTTCTTGGCAAAGACCTTACGTTTCCCTTGTAAAAGCTCTAAAGTATCCTCTGCTCGATTCATCAACGCATTGGATGTGATTACGTGCGCAAGGCGCTGGCACAACCTCATACCAAGCAGTTCCTCAAGTTTGCTGTCGTGGGTCTTATCTCCTTTGGCATCGACTGGGGCATGCTCATTGCGCTCGTCGAGCTGTTCCACCTCGACTTTTTGATGAGCACCACGGTTTCGTTTATCACGTCCGTCGTGGTCAACTACTGGCTCAGCATGAAGTACGTGTTCGACCACCGCGAAGGCATGAGCCGCAAGCGCGAGTTCACGATCTTCACCATCCTGTCGGTGATCGGTCTGGGCCTCAACGACCTGTACATGTTTGTGGGCGTCACGTTTTTGAGCATCGGCTACCAGGCCATGAAGGCCATCGCAACGTTCCTCGTCACCTGGTACAACTACTTCAGCCGCCGCTTCTTCCTCGAGGGCGCACGGTCGTAGTCGATTCGCTATTTGCTTGAATGTATAACCGGTTGGAATTCCCATTCCAACCGGTTTTTTGTTTGCCGAGAGACCCGGCGATCCAGTCCCATTCGCATGAAAAACGGGCGGCTCGGATGTTGGTCCGAACCGCCCGTCTGGCGCGCTATGTCGAGGCCTCTAGCCTGTAACGTAATACCAGACTACGTTGTCGCCGTTTGAGAGAACGTAGTTACTACAGGCCGTCATGGGCGTTGTGCCGTTGACGGAGTACATCCACCCGCTCGTGCCGCCGTACTGTTTCTCGGCCAAACCACCAATCGCGGAAACATACGTGCCGTACGACGAGCCGTGTGCGTTGACAGAAAGGCCCAGCGCGCACAGGGCATCGTAAACGGTAGCGCCTTCGTTAAAGGTAAAGGTGCCACCAGAGGACACAGGATTGCCCACAGCACTCGATGTGACCGAAACCGTCACCGTTACGTAGTTGGACTCCTGCGAGCCGCCCTGACCGCCCGAGGAAGCGCTTCCGCCATTAGAGGATGAGGCTCCATCAGACGACTGACCGCCGCCCGAAGAAGCACCGCCAGACACATTGGAAGTATCACCGGCTCCCGTATTTTGGGCAGCGGATTTATCGCCAGACTTCTTGCCGTCCTGGTCCTCGGACTTCTTGCTATCCGAGTTTTTGTCCGATTCCTTGTCCGAAGACTCGGAATCGTCCTTGGACTTGGACTCATCTTTTGCGTCATTCGATGACTTGGAATCCTTGGAACTGGCCTCGCCCGAAGCGGCAGACGAGCCAGACGCCTTGGTGTCCTTGGTGACGACGCTCTCCCCCGTCACAGTCTGAACGATCCAGTCAATGGACCAGGCGCCGCTCTCGGAAGGATGGACGAAGCCCAGCGATATGACAATCAGTGCAACGCACGCGGCGGTCAGGACGCCAGTAAGCGCCTTCCGTCGAGGGGCGGACGCCGTCGAAGCGGCGCCCTGTTGCTTTGAATCGTCGAACTGAATGAACGAGGAATCTGGTTGCTTGGGGTCAGCGTCCTTGGATTTATTGGACACAGCCCTCACCTACCGACGTTTGGTGAACACGAACACGCCGACGATGGCGAGACCGATGACGCCGGCGGCAACGCCGACGATGGCGAGCGGATTGGTGCCAGTCTCCTGCTCGGAAGCACTAGAGGACTTCTTAGCAGTGGTCGTGGAAGCAGCGCCCGTATCGGACTTGGAATCGGACTTCTTGTCGGACTTGCTGTCCTTCTTGTCAGACTTCTTGTCAGACTTCTTCTCGTCCTTCTTGTCGGACTTCTTGTCGTCCTTGGTCTCCGTCTTGATTGACACTGTTGTCTTGGTCACCGGCTTCTTGCCCGGGGCAATAGCGCCGCCCTTCGAGCCGGAACCAGAACCCGTGCCAGCGCCAGTGCCGGAACCGGTACCAGAACCGCTACCGCCGTTGGAACCAGCACCGCCATTGCCGCCAGGGTTAACGGCATTCTTGGTCCACTTGGCATACAACGTAAGGTCGGCCGTCACCGGCGTACCGAAGTCATACGCCTGCGTGCAAGCCTCATCGGTGAACCAACCGCCGAAAGCGTAGCCATCGCGCGTCGGATCGGCCGGCTTGACCAGCTTGCCATCGGACGTAGCAACAAACTTAGTGTCGCAAGCAGACCCGCCGTTGGAATTAAAAGCAACCGTCCAAGACTCAACGGCCCCCAGCTTGAACAGAGTGCCCGAGTCATTGATGTAGTACAGGTTGCCAGATGCATCGGCAATGACCGGAGAGTCGCAGTGCTGGTAATGGCCAGCCGCATCATAAATCTGCGTCGCCTCTGCATCGCCGAGCGTATAGCGATATACGCCACCACCAGCAGAGTAGTTGACGTAATCCTTGCTATCCGCGCTGTTAACGGTGAAGTACACATAGGTCTTGCCGCCCTGAACACTCACCAGCGGAGTAGCAGCAATACCGTTAAATCCGGCCGGCAGTTCTTTACCGTCAGCAGCGGTGACCATCGTGGTCTTACCGGTCTTCAGATTATAGAGAGCCAGAGCAGAGCCAGTAGCCGTCTGTCCGCCGACAATCAAGTTTTCGCCAGCCACCGCCGGTGCGCTCATGTTATTCGTAAGACCCAGATCGACCGTCTTCTGCTCGCTCAGCACGCCCTTCGCCGAAAGCGAAATCACATGGAGCTTTCCATCGTGCGTCATCTGATAGAAGGTCGAACCATTGGACGGATCGGCGACACAGTCGGCGTTCGCGAGAGCGCCGAGCTTCATGGTCGAAACGACATCGCCCATCGTCTTATCAATGCACTTAAGCGTGCCCGCGCTCGTAGGAACGATGGCATACTTATCCGTCAAAGCCGCACCAGTCCAGTAATAGCCCTCGGCAGGGTCGATGTTCTGCCAAGAGACTTCGCCCGTGGCAATCTTGATACGCTTAAGGGAGCCGTTGCCGTAGGTCGCGTTGTAATTCTCGTCATACGAAATATCGACCGAGCCTACATAGACGTACTCGCCGTCCGAAACGACGGTGCAGGAGCTCTGCGTCAAATCCGTCAAACCAGGCGTCAGCCACTTGCAGATCAGCTTGTCTGCAGTAATCGCCTGGACCGCACCGCCGTTGAGCGGAACGATGATAAGGCCATTGGTATAGATCGGACGAGAAGTATAGCTCACCTTGGAGGCAAGCGGCGCAGAGGCAACCTTTTTGCCCGTGGACGAATCGATCTTAATGAGCTCGTTCTCGGTCGCGATGTACACAAAGCCGTTAGCGATGACAGGCTCGCTGCAGTTGGCATACTGCTGACCAGACTCGGCCTTCCAATCGAAGGCCCACTTAAGACCGGCGGCCTGCGCAGGCGTCTTGGCATCCGTTACGGTCGAACCGTTGCCACTGTTGCCGTAGCCGGCCCACTCGGCATCCCAATCAGGAGTCGTCGCGCTCGGGTCCACGACAATCTTGTCGGGATCGGGCATGGCCGAATCGTCGGTGGTATAGGCAAGCGTAACCTTATCGCCGCTCTTGAGCGTAATCTGATTGGCGCAGAGTAAGGAGGGCTCTCCGTTGATATACAGGTGCCAATATTTATTGGTCGCAGCATCCCAGGCATACGGCTTGTGATCGAACGGCGAATTGATGGAATTGAGGAACCAGTACTCACCACTCTGGGAGCCGTTGTACGTAACGCCCTTGGCCTTCAGGACCGTCTCAATAAGGTTCTGGGCAGTAGAGCCTTCGGGCAGGGAAACATTGCTTGCCGAGCCCCAGCGAGTATTGTTGCCGTTGACATCGGGACCGATAACATCGACAGACCCAAGCACCTGACCGGGGAGGGCATCGGCGTCAGCACCATACATAAAGGTGACGGCATCGCCCTCTTGAAGCTCGTAGGCACCGGCGCCAACGTCGGCGAACTTGCCATTTACGTAGAAGCGCCAATAGCTATTGGTCGCAGCATCCCAGCCATAGGACTTACCATCGAACGGCGAAGTAATGCCGTTGAGGAACCAGCCCCAAGACGATTCGCCAGCATCGAGAGTAAGGCCGGTCTGCTCAAGGAGATCCTTGGCAGTAGAGCCTGCCTTGAGACTCGTCTGGCCCGTCGAAGCCCAAATCTGCTGCTTGCCGTCCTTGTCCTTACCAAGCACCTGAACGGAAGCATGAACGGAATCAGAGGGCAGCTGGTCGCCCCAGCCACCGTAGAACCACGTGACGGTATCGCCAACATGGATGGTGACATTGTCCGCCGTATAGTCACTCGACTTGCCGTTGATAAACAGCTGCCAATAGGTCGAATAATCTTGGGGCGTACCCAGTTCAACACCGTTGTACTTAAGGCTCAGAATGAAGGAGCCCGCAGCAACGGCGTCGATGCCATTCGCCTCAAGCGCGACCTTCGTAAGGTCAAGTGCGCTCGAGCCGGACGTCACCACATACTGCGCGTTATCGACCCAGGTCTGAGTCTTGCCCTGGGCATCGCGACCAATGACGGTCACATTTGCGGCAACCTGGTCCTTAACGACAGGGGACGAGCTACCAGCCGTATAGGCAAACTCAATCTTCTGCCCCTGGGTGAGCTTGACGCTGCTCGCGCCAACCGAGGAAGACGCGCCGTCGACGAACAGCTGCCAGTAGGCATAGGTCGTCGGATCGTAGGCAAGCGTGCGGCCATCGCTCGGGGATGTGATGCTTTCGAGGTAGAAACCGTATGCCGTGTTCGGATCGTACTTCGCCTTGAAGCCCGTCTTCTCCTGCAGCTTAATGAAGGCATCCGCAGCCGTCGCGCCCTCGTCGAGCTTGAGCTGCGTAGGCGCCACCCAGGTCTGAGCCTTGCCGTCGGCATCGGTGCCGATAATCGAGAACGAGACCTCGACCTGCTTCTTGGCGACATCGCCGGTTTCTGTCGGGTTCTCTGTCTGAACGGCAGCCGCGGCGGCAGATCCCGCTTGGCCAGCGGATGCCGTCGAAGACTGCTCGCTCGTGGCAGGGCTCTCCCCCGTCGCCGAGCCTTCGTCGCCAGTTGCTGCCTCTGTTATGGCTGCACTAGCTGCAGGTGCGCCCTCGGAATCCGAAACCTCGGCGCCGCTCTGCTCAGCGGTACCGCCCGCAAGCGCTGCGTCCTCGCCCGGCGTCGCAGTCTGAGCCACAGCCTCGGCAATGCCCTCGGCGCCCTCGGCCCACAGCTGAGCCGGTGTGGTGCCAAAGGCCATCGCGAAGGCCAGGAATGCCACCAGGCCGCGCTTGGCTACGCCGCGCGCAATTGCGCCACGGCGATGCGAGACGCGCTGGCGCTCGTCCTCAAACATATCCATTTGTCTCCTACTGTCTGTACTTGGAGCGTTGCCTTGAGACTGCCCCACGTCATCGCGCATGTTGCGCTCGAGTTCCCCCATCGGGACCCCCTTCCCTCCAGAGCCCTATGCACACCGGCGGCAAAAGCCGCAGCCGCATGCAAGACGGGAGGCGATCCGACTTAACCTTAACGACTCGGGCACGTCGTCCGATCTGCGACGCGAGCATCCCGAGCCAAGAGGAATTACGGTTACTGGTACAGCCGGGGACTTGCACCCCGATTCTCCCAAATGCGCAGGATAACCGCGCATTCGTGCGTCTCCGCACCACCATCTAGGCCATCGATTATTACCGTCAAAATGGTATCACGCAAAAGGGCCTCGCACGCAGGCGAAGCCCAAGGTAAAAGCTATTGTTTGCGATAGGAAAATGCGGTGACGGCCGCAGCCTCTAGTGCTTGCCGCCGTGACTGTTGAGCCAGATATTGCGGCCCAGGATAAGCGCCAGCACCAGCGCGCTCACGTAGCCCATAAAGCCAATGACCGGGATACCAAACGCAACCGGCTCGATGCGCGCGTAGTACACCACCGACGAACCGATAAACAGACCGGCGATCACAATTGCCATCGACATGCGGTCGATAATCCCACCTAGCTGTCGCAGCGCCTTATCGCTGCTCATGATCTGCGTGTTCACCTTAAGCTGGCCGCGTGTGAGCATGCGCGAAGCCAAGCCCAGATACTCGGCCGCCTCGAGCGAGCCCTTCGCCGCGCGATAACTGCTCGCTGCAAAGTCGCGGCTCATCTCGCGCATGCGGGCGTAGGTGCTCTTCTCGTTTTTGATGTGCGTCTGGATGATCTGGATCATGTTGACGTTAGACATGCACTCGGTCAACAGGCCCTCGAGCGTCACCATGCCGCGGGCGAACATTGTCACCACGCTCGGCAGCTCAACGTCATTTTTGCGCGCGAGGTTTAACAGCGAGGTCAAAAACTCACCGATATCCAGGTCCTTAAGGTCAAGGCCCGCAAAGTCAGCCACGATAAAGTCCAAATCGGACAAAAAGGCCGAATGATCGAGCTCAGCCGAGTCGCCGCGCGTCACGGCGAAGCGCATGAGCGAATCCTTGAGCTTGGGCACGTCACCCTCGGCCACAGCGAAAATCATGTCCTTGACGATACCGCGATCGTGGCTCGACATGCGTCCGACCATGCCCAAGTCGATAAAGTAAACGATACCGTCTTTGAGGATGATGTTTCCCGCATGCGGGTCGGCATGGAAAAAGCCGTCGTCGAGCACCTGCGTCGAGTAGTCCTCGACAATCGCGGCACCGATCTTTTCCAAGTCATAGCCCTCGGCCACCAAGCGTTCAGGATCGGCGATCGAAATGCCGTCGACGTAGTCCATGACCACCACGTGCTCGGTGCACAGGTCCAGATAGGATTTGGGGCACGTCACGCCATGAACGCTCTTATGGAACTCGTAGAAGTCGTTGAGGTTTTTGGCCTCGGCCAAAAAGTTGGTCTCCTCGCGAAACGAGGTCCACAGCTCCTCGACCACGCCGTGCAGGTCAACGAATTGATCGGTGTTGACGAACTTGGAAACGATACGCACCACCGAGCGGATGATATCGATGTCCTGTGCCATAACCTGCTGCGCACCGGGGCGCTGCACCTTGACGGCCACGTCCTCGCCCGTCACCAGACGAGCGCGGTGCACCTGCGCGAGCGATGCGCTACCAAGCGGGTTGGGGTCGATCGCATCGAACATCTCCCCCAGGCGCAGGCCGTATTCTTCTTCCAGACAACTGAGTACGACCTCGTACGGCACAGGCTCCACGTCGGAGCGCAGACGACGCAGCTCGTCGCAAAAGCGTTGCGGCAGAATCTCGGACCGGTTGGCCAGAATCTGCCCCATCTTGACGAACATGGGGCCGAGTTCCTCGAGCAGGCGGCGCAAACGAACCGGCGTGAGGTTATCCCACACGCGGTACTTTTTGACCAGGCGAACAATCTGCCCAATGCGTTCGCGACGACCCGCCGGCGTGAGCTGGTATTCCTCGTCCGGTGCCATCGCGTCGGGCTCCTCGGGCACCATATCGACAGCGCGCGGCTTCTTGCGAGCGCCCGAGACGACGGCGTCGACCTCATCGACAACCGCCGCCTCGTCACCCAAGGGATCTAGTTTGTTGTAATCGGTGGTGGAATCTGCCATCTGCGCTGCTACTCAGCCTCTTCGGTATCCTTCGCATCGTCGGGCTCAACGGACTCGACGGGCACCGAGGTCACGTTGTCCTCGACCGAATCGACGATGTCGCGCACATGGGCCAGGAAGGCCGTGCGCTCGGGGGCGGTCATGACGCGGACCCGGGCAAGGATGAGCTCGTCAAGCACGCGCTGGGCCGCGGTCTCGCCCTGCATGCCCAGGCGCTCGGTCAGATCGGAGATGGTGCCGCCGGCCTGCTCGAACATGTCGGACACACTGCGGGCGATATCGGGGGCGCCGGCGTCCTTGCGCACCTGCTCACCCTTGGTATTAAGGTCGTCAAGAACCTTCTTGCTGCCCTCGACGGCAACGGCGGCGGCGCCAAAGCCCACGTTGATGGCGCCGTTAACAAGCTGATCGAGTTTCATAACCATGGTTGTCTCCAATCACAAACAACTGCATTGGCGTTCTTGTACCCAAGATTGAGCGAAAGCGACAAAGCGTTTCAGCGCTATTCGATCGACGGGAAATCCCTACCTCTCGTTGTCGTTCATCGCGAAAGAGTTCTTCATGGCGCAGCTCGTGGTGTAGAGCACCTTGCCCAGCAGGGCATCGGTCTCCACGCGAACACGCTCGGCAAAGGCCTCGTTGGCGCGTGCAAGCTCGGCAGGCACCTCGACCTCGGGCAGAGCGGCTACGGCAGCGTCGACGTCATGGATCTGCTTGTGGCCCATGCCACCGACCTTCTCCTGGTAGTCCTCCACGGCGCGGCCGCACTCATGAAAACGGACGTCGGCCAGCGCGCCGATCAGGCGGTTGGCCCAGTAGAAGTTTTCGGACGTCACGCGAGACTGCGTGTCGGCATAGTACTCGGGCATGGTCTCGACATTGGCGTACAGCGGCACGAGCGCGTTAAACGAGTTGGAGCCAAACGCCATCCACTGCACGGCGCGGTAGGCCGGCTGCGCATAGGGGCGCAGCTGCAACACGGCAAGCTGGCTGTTGCGGTTGATGCCGATGGGGCGATAGGCGCCGCGCGTGGCGGGCGTACCCTTGCTGCCGTAGCAGTCGTACTCCGTGCCCTGGTAGTGGCTCGAGAGTACGTACTTAATGTCCTCGATGGTCACCTTGCGCTCGGGCACACGGCTCCAGGGGATGTCATCGCTCTCGGGCGTGTAGTCGGCGTCGGGACCATCCCACACGTCGCTGGGGTTGAGGCAGCGCTGCATGTACCAGGCGCGCGGCGTGTTGTAGACATGGTCGCTGTCGCTGTGCGAACCAAAGGCCTCGCGCGGGTTAAAGACCGCAGCCGGACCGTCGCCCTCGACACCCAGCGTCAGGTCCAGATGCCACTCGGCCATCCAGGAGCGCAGGTCGGCGGAGCACATGTGGTCGGCCTGGTCGCCCTCGGCGTCGTCCAGGTCAAAGCTGTCGATGCCCAGCTGGTTGGGCATGGTCACATAGGCGTCGTCAGGCACGCGCTTGGCGATCCAGTGGTGACCGCCGATGGTCTCGAGCCACCAGATCTCGTCCACGTCGCTAAAGGCGATGCCGTTGTTCTCGTAGGTGCCGTAGCGCTCGAGCAGCTCGCCCAGAATACACACGCCGTCGCGGGCGGACTTGGCGTACGGCAGGACCAGGGTCACCATGTCCTCCTCGCCCAAGCCACCGGACTGTGCCGGAACGTATCCGTCCTCGCCCTCGTTGCCCTTGGCGGGCACGTAGTCCACGAGCGGATCAGCGCCGCGGACGCGCTCGTTGGTGGTAAGCGTCTCGGTTGCGGACATGCCAATATTGAGCTCGTTGAAACCGGCCTCGGCCCAGATACCGTGGCCCGGGACAACATCGGGGACGCTCGTATAGCGCATGGGGTTATCGGGCAGCTCAACGGTCAGGTGGCTCAGGACGCTCGTGTAGACACGCGGCTGCTCGTCGGGATGCACTACGCGCATGCGCTTGGGCTCAAATACCCCGTTGGACGAGTCCTCGTTACGCGCGACCAGGGTCGACCCGTCGTAGCTTGCGTTTTTACCGACCAGAATCGTTGTGCACGGCATGCGCATCCTCCTTGAGCGAAGAAATCAAACGGCAACAGTGTATCGCTTCGGCGCAGAAAGGGCGAAACCACGGCCTCGGCAGCCCCCGTGGTCAAAAAATGCCAAATATGAGTACTGTCACAAATTTAGTGGCAGCAAATTGCACTGTTCCGGGCGCCGGGAATCCTCACCTGTCCAAAAACTGAGTCTAGTAATTCCCCATACGTCCAATAAAATTGGCTCTTTAACGATATTACTTATCGCTAAAGAGCCAAAATGATCTCAAACATATGTGACTAACTTGGCAACAGTACTCATATTTGGCATTTTTTGACCACGGGGTATCTAACCAACCCCTTAAACAGCCTCCAAACGCCTATTTTACCGCGCGCTCAGCCGCCTCGATCACGTGCTTGGCGAGAATTGCTGTCGTCACGGCGCCCACGCCACCCGGCACGGGGGTGATTGCGCCAACAACCGGCTCCGCGGCATCAAAATCGACGTCGCCGACCAGCTTGCCAGCGGCTTCGTCCCAATTAATGCCAACATCGATAATCGCCTGGTCCTCGCGGACCGCATCTGCGCCAATCGTGCGCGCGCGTCCAACGGCGGCAACCACAATGTCGGCAGCACAGCACTCGGCGGCAAGATCGCGCGTATGCGTATGGCACGTCGTCACGGTTGCGTTGCGCGCCGTAAGCATGGCGGCAACGGGGCGGCCAATTACCAGTGAGCGTCCGACCACAGCAACCTTGGCCCCATCCAGCTCAACGCCGTAATGATCCAGCAAAGCAAGCACGGCTTCGGCTGTGCAGGGGGCAAAACCCTCGCCGCGCCCCGAAAGCGTGGTGAGCAGTGAAGCCGGCGTCATGGAGTCAACGTCCTTGGCGGGATCGAGCGCTGCGGCGACGGCGTTCTCGTCAAGGCCGGCGGGCAGCGGGCGGAACATCAGACAGCCATGAACAGCCGAATCGGTATTGATGTCCTCGACGGCCGTCAACAGCTCGTCCTGCGAAACATCGGCAGGAAGCAAAACGCGGCGAGCCTCAATGCCAACCTTCTCGCAGCGCTTGAGGGCACCGCGCTCGTAGGATAGGTCGTCCTCGCGTTCACCCACACGCACGATAGCAAGCGTCGGAACAACACCGCGTTCGCGCAGCGCAGCGCAGCGGGCAGCGAGCTCCTCAGTCAAAGCGCGGGCGACGGGAGCACCCTTCAGTAGCTCAGCCATGGCTATCCCCTCTTTCTTGCAGCGTCGGCGGCACGGCGCGCCAGCGCATCGGCGCGCGGCAGCCATGTGTCGAGCAACCCATCACACGCCGTCTCGAGCTCCTCGGCGCGCGCCCGATCCTTCATGGACGTGGTATTGGCAAAGAGCGTCAGACTCGCGCCCTGCATGGCGGCACGGCAGAACACGGCGCCACAGGCCACATCGGACAGCAGCTGGCGCGATCCCTTGTCAGCCATATCCTCGAGCAACGCCAGCGCACGACCGCACGCATCCATGATGCGATACGGCGGTATGGCGGCAACATGCAGCGCATCTTGAATCGCAGCCGTTCGAGCAGGGTCCTCACGCGAAACACCATACGCCGCCGACACCTGCCCGTAGGCACGAACGTCCTCGGCGACCAAGTCGACAAGTTCCTGAGCCAATTCATCCGCCTGGGCAAACGCGCGCGTCAAGTCGTCCGCGCGATCGGCAAGCGCGGGGTTCGTCGCGCCATAGCGAGCAACCATCCCGCACAGCGAGGCGCCCAGTGCGCCCACAAACGCACTGGCGCTGCCGCCGCCGGGAACGGGCTCGCGCGCAGCCAGCGCCTCGGCAAAACCACGACAGGTTTTATCCATCATCTCTTGGCTCATACGCATGCACCTTCAAGTCATATACATCGGTCGGACGGCGACTGCCTGCCGACTGTATCGATCACATAATGGTGCTAAGTCTAGCCCATAAGCACACGGGCGTCAGCGTACCTGGCCATCGCTGATTTCTATGGCACGCGATAGGCGGCGGCAACGCAAGCATGGGACACATGGCCCACCTTTCGAGACTCTCTGGCAGCACAAACCGGGGCATATCTATAAATAAGGAGCCCGTTGGGGCACGGCTGCGCAACGACCACAAACCACGAAAGGATGCATTAACGTACTCATACAACCCACGCACAAAGACATCCGCCGCAAACGGAAACAACGCCCCAACAACATGCGGCGCCATGATGTCACTAACAGACAAGGAGGACGCCACCATGATGAAAAAGACCCTATCGATCCTTTCCCTTTGCATCGCCCTCTTTGCCGCGCTCGCCCTTGTGGGCTGCGGCGGCAGCGCCCCCAAGAGCGAGAGCAAGGAAAAGGCCCCCGTCGCCAAGAAGACCGACTACATCTGGTTTAAGGTCGAGATGCCCGAGGGCGTCGGCGTAAGCGACTCTGCCGGCAAGAATGCCGACAGGGTCCAGCTCACCTTCCCCGAAGACGAGAACGCCTCGGCCGATCGCTTTATCCCCGTTTGGAAAAAAGCGCTGACGGCCGAGGAATCCCACGCCGACCAGGCGGAAAAGAAGGGGGATACGTTCCAGTGGAAGGATGGCGGGTCCGTCGAGTATAACGGCAGGACGTGGCTCGTCGGAACATACGAGGACAACAGCGGCATCTCAACCATGCTTTTTACCGATGTTGAGCCGGGAAGCGTCTACGTCCTCATCTCGAACTTCGACCAGCACAAGAAAGAAGCCGAGGCGCTTCTCAACTCCATCGAGTTCCCCGACGACATGAAGAAAGCAGTTGACGAGGCACGTGAAGTCGAGATTTCGAGCATCGAGATCAAGTAACGGGGCACCCGTACGCGCCTACGCGAACCCGCGTAGGCGCGCCCCATTAAAACAACGGGCGCCCAACCCGGGGAGGGCCGACAGCATCGGCCCTCCCCTCTTTTGCGCCCTCGCATATTGCCACTTGTCGGCGCAAATCCTGCCCCCAGAATGGGACACATGGCCCACCCGAATGAGCTGCTCACGCGTACAGTAAAGACAGGTAATCCATGGGCGGTTACAGATCGAGGAGGACACGACCATGAAAAAGAAGGCCTTTGCGATTCTCACCCTCTGCATCAGTCTCGTTGCCGCAGTTGCCCTGGTGGGCTGCGGTGGCAGCGGCGACGCTACCGGAAGTGGCGGTGGCGGCGGGGCAGAAAAGCCAGCCGTGGATATGAGGACCGACTTCATTTGGTTTAAGGTCGAGGTTCCCGAGGGCGTCGAGATTACCGACGTTGCCGGCGACACCGCCGACAGGGCCCAGTTTAAGTTCACCGAGAGCGAGCACGCCAGTGATCGCTTCATCCCCGTCTTCGACTCTGACAAGAACGCCGACGAGCTGTTCGACTACGAGGCAAAGTGGAATGCCAGCTTTGAGTGGACCGAGAATGACCCCGTCAAGTACAACGGCAAGACCTGGCGCAACGCTTCCTACACACACTCGGGCGGCGTGACGACCGAGTACTTCACCGACGTTGACGGTGGCAGCGTGTATGTGCGCATCGACAACGTCGAGGAGCACAAGGACGCCGTCGAGACCATGATGAAGTCTCTGGAATTTGCCGACGACATCGCCGAGGCCAAGACCGAGGCCATGGACGTCAAGCTCGACGATATCGAGATCAAGCGCTAAGTAACTGGCGAGCGCAGCGGGAAACACGGGCGCAGTGCTAACAAGCGGCGGTACCCCAGCGCTTCGTACCCAGGGAGGGCCGGTAAACCGACCCTCCCTTTCTTATGCCGGTAGCCAACGAACGCGAGGATGCCGGACGCCGGAACCGCTCCAAATGTAGCAACAGTACGAAAACGACAAGCACCCCAACACGTCCGCCCGCCGATTTATTGCGCCGCGCAGACAATTAAACCAGCATCTTTAAACATCTGAGCAGTATAGTGACCAAAACTATCGCATAACCGCACTCTACGAATGGAGAAGTTATGACCGAACACCACGCCATCAGCCGCCGAGCATTTACGTTGGGCCTTGGACTCGCGGCGTTGTCGCCACTTGCAAGCCTGCCCGAAACCGCGGCATTGGGCATTGGCCCACGAGCGGCATTTGCAGACGACGCTGCCACAGCGTCGGTCAGCCTCGACAATTTCGTCATTCGCCTTCGCCCCGCGGGCTATTTTCGCACCGCAAGCGTTAACGAAGACGGCAACGTCATCGGCAACGTCTGCCATCTGTTTAATGACGGCACATCCAGCAAGCTCATCCTTGAGAACGTAACGACCAAGAATGACGATACAAACTGGTATGCTATCCGCACCTTGCTCAATTTCGAAGAGCATAAAAAGACGGGCTACAGCATTTGGTCGGTCGATGGCGACTCGGACAAAGACGGAAAGGTCATCCACGTATGGAGTGGCGAGCATGACGGCAAGCCCAGCCGCTCTTTTGCGTTCGAGCGTCAATCAAACGGAACCTTTATCATCCGAGACCGCACGGTCGAGAAAGAAACCGAGAAAAAAGACATTAAGTACCTGGCAATAGAATCGAACGGCGAAGACCAGGACAACAATAAGATCTGTCATAAGAGTAAGAGTAAGAGCATTCCGTGGGAGCTCGAACTTATCGGTTACGACATGAAAAAGAACGATGCCACGGTTAGCAGCCTCGACTGGATTACGTACAGCAGCTACGTCGACGGACCATGTTGGATGAAATACGTCGAGGACAACAAGTTCCTCGACGAGCTGAGCATCCCGGGCACGCACGATTCGGGCACCTGCAGCGTGGACAACGACACTGAGCCCCAATCCTCGCAAGTAAAATGCCAGCAGGATTACATTCCCACGCAGTTGCTCGAAGGCATTCGCTATTTTGATATCCGGCTCGGAAAGGGCGACAACCCTGGCATCGACCATGGGATGTACTACCTGCTCAAAAAAGACGCGTACTTTTTGCATCTTTCCGATGTCATAGGCTACTTCAAAACGTTTTTGAACGAAAACCCGACAGAAGCGCTCATCATGCTTGTATCACGAGGCAACGACGAGGCTACCGACGAAAGTGTTACGACGGCTTTCGCCAAGGTTTTGGACGACAACCCCAAACTGTTCTATACGTCGAGCCGCGTTCCCACACTGGGCGAGGTGCGCGGAAAGATCGTCCTGCTACGTCGATTTGGACTCGACGGCGACAGCGTAAGCGGCCACACGTGGGGACTCGACCTCACCGAATGGGATAACAAAATCGCAGCGCACACCGACAGCAGTTCCATGTGTCTCGTCCAAGACGCGCGGGGCTTTGAAGCCGCGGGGGAAACAGGCGACAAAGAGCCCTATTGCACCAAGGTATACGCCCAGGACAAGTACAAACTCACGGGAACCGACAAGCTCAGCTGGGTCGATAATGCGCTGAAGGAAACGTCCGGGCGCACGCGCAACGAGGTAGATGTCGAGGACGATAACGGGGCCAAGGAGAAAGTCCTGGAGCGTTGCTGGTCTATCAACTACACCAGCTGCACGGGCTTGTCGCACGGAGGCAATCCTTTTACCTCGGCACGAGTAGTCAACGAGCATCTGTATAAGAGCCCGTACATCAATCCCAGCGGCATTGAGGATACAAAGTCAGATTACCTCAAGCACATTGGCATCATCGCATCCGACTTTGTTGATGCGGCGCTGGCCCGGAGCATCTATCAGCGCAATTACGATACGGAGCACAAGCAGACGGCTTCGTACTATCTCCCGTACTATCTCCCGACCCGCATGCGCATGACGTACGGCGACTCGCTGAGCGATGCCTCATTCCAGGATGGCAAGACCGTTGGCGAGGGCCGTTTCCGCCTCGTTAACAGCAGCAACGCGCTCAACGCGACAGCTTCGGGCCATGCGTTTGCCATTGAATACGTGGATGTCGACGCCCTGGGCAACGAGACCGTTACGGGGCTGCAGGGCTCCGTACCCATCGATATCGATCCACGCGCGCTGACGCCCCATTTTGAGGGACTCGAAGGCCTTAAGGCCGGCGAAGACGTGCGCGCCAAGATTGCGGCATCACTCGAGGGCAAGCTCGAAACCGATGCCTGCACGGCCCAGCTCGAGTTTGTGCACGACGCGAACGGCGCTCCGGGCACAGCAATGGCCGAGGGCGAAACATTTGCCGCAGGAACGTACTGGGTGCGCGTGAACGGTCTCTTGGGCAACGCGGCGCAGAACTACACGCTCGCCAGCGACGGAGCCGCAAGCTTTACCGTAGCGGCCTCGGACAGTGCTGCCGGCGCCGGCACCGGCAGCGGCACGGGTTCCAACGCAGGCAGCGCTGATAAGAACGGTAAGGGCAACAAGGGCAAGGGCTCGGGCGGAAAGCTCGCCGACACGGGCGACAGCTCTGGCGTTGCCGCCGGGCTCGCTGCCGCCGCCGTGGCGACAACGGTCGCCGGCGCGGCGATGCTTGCCAGTGACGGTGAAAACAACGGGGACGTTGTCGAATAGGCAAGCCGGCCTTTTAGACACATCGACTCAATCGGGGGCGCAGAACACCGTTCTGTGCCCCCGATTTTTACCTTGGCCCGAACGCCGCTATCGGCTACATCACCATGTTCAGCGCGTTAACAAACTCCTGGGCCTTCGCACGGCTGTTCAGGCTAAAGACGCAAGCGGTCAACAGACGATTGCGCAGAAAAACATCGCGGCCTTTGATTCTATTGACGCCCGTAATGTCCTTAAGATAAACAATCTCGGTGTGCTTGCCGCCAAAAGTGCCCTTCTTGAGCACCTCGATACGATTGGGGTAGATCTTAACGTCTTTAAAGCTACCCGAACCTTTGTCCTGGAATAGCAGCGTGTTGTTGTCCATACGCGTCACTCCCGTGGGGTTCGCTAAAACTGTCTCTATGGTCACATTTTAGTCACCGCAAGGCCCCCATGCGAAGGTGCCAAACAGCACAGTAATTCGTGTCCGCGCGAGGCTTTAAACTAAATTCGATAAAGATGCATTCCACAAGAGGAAAGTGGGGCGACAGTGATGGGCGAACTGGTAAACCGTGGAGAATCGGCAATCGTGCCCGAAGGTTTTTACAAGCAGGTCTCCTCGATTCTCAACGCCGCTCGCGACAAGGCCTATACCGCCGTTAACTTTGCGATGGTTGAGGCATATTGGGAGATCGGCAAGAGTATTGTTGATGAACAGGGCGGAGAGGGGCGCGCAGCATATGGAGAGGCATTGATTGCAGGCCTCTCCAGAAGGCTTACCGCGGATTTCGGAAGAGGCTTTGGCATCGCAAACCTTCGCAATATGCGTCAGTTCTTTCTTGCGTTTCCAATTCGCGACGCACTGCGTAGCGAATTGAGCTGGACTCATTACCGCAGGTTGATGCGCATTTCCGACCCTGACGCTCGCACCTGGTACATGAACGAATGCGCCGATTCTCGTTGGAGCACGCGTCAGCTCGAACGCCAGATCAATACCATGTTCCGCGAGCGCCTACTTGCCAGCAAGGACAAGGAGGCCGTCACCCAGGAAATCCAAAAGAGCGCCCCGGCTCGTCGCCCCGAGGATATCATCCGCGACCCATATGTACTGGAGTTTTTAGGTTTCTCGGACGATGCTGCGTTTCGCGAGAGCGATCTAGAGCAGGCGCTCATCACGCATCTTCAGAAGTTCCTGCTGGAGCTTGGCCGTGGTTTCGCTTTCGAGGCGCGCCAAAAGCGCATCACCTTTGATGGGCGCCATTTCTATATTGACCTTGTTTTTTACAACTATCTGATGCGCTGCTTCGTGCTCATCGACCTTAAGACGGACGACCTTACGCATCAGGACCTGAGCCAGATGCAAATGTATGTGAACTACTACACGCGCGAGCTCATGAACGAAGGCGACAATCCGCCCATAGGCATCGTGCTCTGCGCGGACAAAAGCGATTCGATCGTCGAGTACACGCTGCCCGAAGACAACGACCAAGTGTTTGCCGCCAAATACCTGCCGTATCTTCCAAGCAAGGAAGAGCTGGCGCGCGAGCTGAGTGCCGAGTACCGCGCCATCAACGAAGCGACTAATGGCGAAACGCAAGGGTAGCAGCACGTTGCGACCGAAACCATCGCAGCCGTCGCAGGCGCACTCGCGGTTGCGACGGCTGCTACGAAACAATACCGGTCATGGACGCCGGCAACGACATTCTAGCCGTGGCTGGCGAGCGTGACCTGACAGGCAAAGACGCGGCCTTCGTCTGATGTGGGTTCATTGGCTGCCACAGAAAAGGGCCGGTTGCAGCCGGCCCTTTAGACGATAGCGCCTGCGTTGCCCGCGCTTCCAAAGTTGACCGACTGAGGAGCGGGTTCCGCGGCACATTTTGATTTTACCCGGTGGGGCGGCTCTTTTGCAGCCGTTCCACCGTTTATTTATATCTGGCACCCTCAAACAATCAGACGGCAGCCCGCACTCCTGAGAGCCGCCCCATACCCCCGGCCATCACGTTACGGTGCCAACCGGCACCGCTCCCCTACTTCCCAAATAGCGCACCCAGCAGACCGCGGCGTTTGGGCTTCTCCTCTCGGCAGGAGCCCTCGGCCACCGCTGCAACCTGGCGCGGTTGCTCGTCGCCTCCGCGGCGCACGATCTGGTACAGGAACGGCGATTTAACGTATTTAACCTCGACGGGCATGGCGTGCACGGTGCTCTCGCCGGACAGATGCAGGCTCGGGTTGAGCGGCGCCACCACATGCGTTTCGCGCTTGTCACTAAACACCACCGCAGCCGCGCGGCCCGTCTGGCCATTTACAGCAATGCGCACCTGCTCGCCATCGCGGCTGTCCGTCGCCGGACGATCGACAAAGTAGACCGGCACCATTACCAGGCCGTCCTTATGCTTGCGGGCCTTGCGCGCCCAGGTGCGGATGCTCTTTTTATTGAGCCCCAGCACCGCCTCGGCATCGTTGCCGGCAATGTCGAGCGCCAGCTTATCAATGACCACCTGGTCCTTGGTAGACGCATCGACGGAGACAACGCGGAAGTCGCCTTCCTGCATGGCGGGATCGAACGGCCCAACCTTGGCAAAGTCCCACGGCTCCAAAATGCCCATGAGGCGAACGTCCAAGTAGTTTGCAGTGGGGTATGCCCAGTCGAGCACCTCGTAGTACACCAAGGCCTCCTTGCTCAGGCCCTTGCCCGGGAAGCTCGCCATCATGCGCAAGTCCGCCAGCGCCATGGGGAAATAGAAGAGCATCATGTCGTTTTGGATCGCGTCTTCCACGTCGTGCCCGGCAAAGGCATCCGGATACTGGCGCACCAGCTGCAGCGCGTTGGCACGTGCCTGCTGCGGCGAGATTTCGCAGGGAATACCCTGCTCGGGCACATACTCCGCACCAACGCCCATGGTCAGGCGCTTGCTAAACGTCCCCGGCTTGAGCAGGTCCGCAATGCCGATCTTATTGCCGCAGGACGGGCACTCAAACACACGCTGCGTTGACTCGCCCTCAAAGGACGCTCCGCAGAAGGGGCAAGGAATGCTCACATGCGTGGCCTCTTGGAACTCCTGCGCCGTGCCGCGATCCTCCCACAGCAGATGTTCCAGGACCGACTGATTGCGCCAGTGCGCATTGAAGAAATACCAGTCCGGGTCCTGCGGGCGCTCGAGTTGCGACACATGCGTGAGTTTGAGCAGTCCATCCACCACCGTCAACGGCGTATGGCGAATACCCAAAGCGCTCTTGGGCTCTCCGGCGTCCGCCTGCCACGGAACCACCGTGCCGCAATAGGCGCACTCAAAGCTGCGCTTAGCCTGGTGCGAGTACATAGGGCCGCCGCAGTTTTGACATTTAATGGCAAACATCTCGTCCATGGAAACGTCCTCCTTTGCACAGGGGCTGTCGACATTAAGTATGTCGAGCAAGCAGGCACATGCCCATACCCATGTGGCCCAAAATGGACCACCCAGGCAGACGAGAAGTCTCGCTCGTTAGCACCGGCAGACTATTGCTGCATTTTCTGAGCATCGGTGCACGGCGCCCCCGCGCGAGCTACACTATCCCCTTAAACATGATTGTGAGGACGACCGCTATGCTATTTGTTAATCGGCTGGTACATACGCTTGTTCCCGGCAGCGAGGGCGAGCCGGTCGATGCATCTTGCCGCACCAACGCGGGTTTTGCCGCAAGCCTCATCTGCATTGGCCTCAACATCACTCTGTGCCTAGCCAAGGGCATCGCGGGCCTGCTTGCCGGCTCCGTCTCCCTCATCGCCGACGCTTTCAACAACCTCTCCGATGCCTCGAGCAACATCGTGAGTCTGCTCGGGTTCCGCCTTGCCAGCCGCCCGGCAGACGAGGGCCACCCTTATGGCCACGGCCGCTACGAGTACCTGGCCGGTCTGTTTGTCGCCGTCCTGGTTTGCGCTGTCGGCATCAACCTGATTCTCGAGTCGGTCACTAAGATCATCAAGCCTTCCCCCACTGCATATTCGGTGCTCTCCTTAGCCGCCCTCGTCTTGTCCATGCTCGTTAAGCTCTGGATGGCGGCATTCAACCGCACGCTGGGCAACCGCATCGATTCCGAGACACTCATCGCCACGGCACAGGACTCCAAAAACGACGTCATTACCTCGGCCTCGGTCCTGGCCGCAGCGCTTATTTCGCAGACAACCGGCTTTGACCTCGATGGCTGGGCAGGCCTGGGTGTGGGCGTCTTCATCTGCATCAGCGGTCTGGGCCTGGTGCGCGACGCCATCAGCCCGTTGCTGGGGCAAGCGCCCGACCCCAAGCTCGTCCAGGCAATCCGCGACAAGATCATGTCCTATCCACAGGTCTTGGGCACACACGACCTCATGGTGCACGACTACGGCCCCGGTCGTCAGTTTGCCAGCGCCCACGTGGAGATGCCCGGCGAGGGCGACGCGTTTGAGCACCACGAGATTCTGGACACCATCGAGCACGACATCAAGCGCCAGATGGGCATTGGTATCACGCTGCACTGCGACCCCATCGCGACAACCGGCGATGACTTGCGCGGCTGGGTCAAGCGCGGCGTCATGCAGATCGATCCCGCGCTCTCCATCCACGACCTGCACGAGCACGACGGGTTCGTTTCGTTTGACCTGGTGCGTCCCGACGGCTTTGACATATCCGACGAGGAGCTGCTGGAGCTCGTCACGCGCATCGTGCACGAGCGCCGACCCGATGCCTCATGCGTCGTTACGTTTGACTCGGGCTTTAGCTCGCCCGACCGTCCGGCCGAGCAGCTGTAGCCCACTTAACAGCTAGTTTCCCTGCGCGCCCGAGATGCCGTTTTGTAGGGCGTTCCAGGCATCCGTCGCCATGTCGCCCAAGTTCTGCGCGGTATCGCCCAGATTTTGTGCCGTATCGCCCAGCTCTTGCGCCTTGTCTCCCAACTCCTGCGCCTTGTTGCTCAAGTCCTCCAGCGTATTGGAGCTCGAGCTGTCGGTACCGCTTTGGCCGTCGGACGAGTTGCCCGAACTGTTCTTGTGCGTGAGTTGAATTTCGAGGTTGCCGTTGTCGTTATAGTAGGCAGAAGCAACGACCCAGTTGGCATCGACGACGGGCGTTGAGCCATCATCAGTCAGGACCACGGCATTCGAAAGATCGGCGCCGCGCGACTTGAGGATCTTCTTGGCGTTGGACCAGTACTGCCCCGGGATATCGCTCAGATCGACGGTGCTAGACGAGGCGGACTCGGTTTGCTCGGCAGCGGTATCGGCCGTTGAGCTCCCCCGCTTGTTGAGCATGCCCGACACGATGGCAAACACAACCGACAGCGCAAAGAAAATCGCCAGCACGATGAGGATCTTCTTGATCACGCTCGACGAACGCGACGGCCTCTTCTCCTCGTCTTCGCTATATTGCGGAATCGACTTGGGGTACTCGCGATACGGCTCGCGCGACTCGTAGCGAGGCTGCGCCGTGCGAGGCATGTACGTCGTCTGCTGAGGCTGCGGAATGGGATTTTGCGGCAGGTTGTCATAGGGATTCGGCGTCGAGGCAGCATAAGAATCCTGCGGCGTGTAATCAAACGGATCCGGAGCTGCGTTGCCATAGGGGCCTTGCGAAGATGCAGCGTAAGAATCCTGCGCCGTGTTGCCATAGCCCATAACCCGGGTGGGCTCGGCAGAAGGCTGCGTCGCGGCGGGGTCGGCATAACCGGGGTTGGGAACAACGCGGGTCGCATCGGCGCTATCGCCAGCCTGCGCGGAACCGTAGCCGCCCATCACGGTTGTCTTGTCCTGATCCATGCAACGATTCCTTTCCGTCGCGCGTGAGCCTCAAGTTATCCATGCATTCTACCCGCGCAAAAGCCTATGATGGGCAGAGTCCGTCGGTATCTACAAGACATGCGCGGGCCTAAGGATCAAAAAGCCCCGCCGGGCCTTGTGGGCACGGCGGGGCGGACAAGCAGCTATGGACAGCAGACTTAGAACAGGCCGGTGATGTTGCCGTCGTTGTCGACGTCGATGTTCTCGGCCGCGGGCACCTTGGGCAGACCCGGCATGGTCAGAACGCTGCCGGTCAGCGCGACCACAAAGTGGGCACCGGCGGAAACCTTGAGCTCACGCACGGTGATGCGGAAGTTCTCGGGAGCGCCCAGGGCCTTGGCGTTGTCGCTAAAGCTGTACTGCGTCTTGGCGACGCACACCGGCAGGTTGCCAAAGCCGTTCTCGCGCAGCTCGGCGAGCTGGCGCTTGGCGGCCGGCGTAAAGTCAACGCCGTCGGCGCGGTAGACCTTGGTGGCAACGGCCTCGAGGGCATCAGCGACATCAGCGCCGTCCTCATAGGCAAACTTGAGCTCGCTCGGCTGCTCAATCAGACGCATGACCTCATCGGCCAGCTCGAGCGCGCCCTCGCCGCCCTTGGCCCAGACCTCGGAAAGCTTAACGTTGACGCCGAGCTTCTGGCACTCGGACTCGATGAGTGCAAGCTCAGCCTCGGTGTCCGTCGGGAAGCGGTTGATGGCGACCACGCAGGGCAGACCATAAACGTTCTGGATGTTGTCGACATGACGCAGCAAGTTGGGCATGCCAGCCTTGAGTGCCTCGAGGTTCTCCTCGTTGAGGTCGGCCTTGGCGACGCCACCGTTGTACTTAAGCGCACGAGCGGTCGCGACGACCACGACGGCGCTGGGGCGAACGCCCGTCATGCGGCACTTGATGTCGAGGAACTTCTCGGCACCCAGATCGGCACCAAAGCCGGCCTCGGTAATGGCAACATCGCCAAAGCGCATCGCCATACGCGTGGCCATGATAGAGTTGCAGCCGTGGGCAATGTTGGCGAAGGGACCGCCGTGGACAAACGCGGGCGTGCCCTCGAGCGTTTGCACCAGGTTGGGCTTGAGCGCGTCCTTAAGCAACGCGGCCATGGCACCCTGGGCCTTAAGGTCGCGGGCACGGACGGGCTCGCCGGCAAAGCTATAGCCGACGACAATCTCGCCCAAGCGTTCCTTGAGGTCGCTGATGCTCGTAGACAGGCACAGAATTGCCATGACCTCGGAGGCAACGGTGATGTCGAAGCCGTCCTCGCGCGGCACACCTTGGGCCTTACCGCCAATGCCATCGATAACATGGCGCAGCTGACGGTCGTTCATGTCGACAACGCGCTTCCAGGTGATGCGCTTAACGTCAATACCGAGCTGATTGCCCTGCTGGATATGGTTATCGAGCATGGCGGCCAGCAGGTTGTTGGCAGCACCGATGGCATGGAAGTCGCCGGTAAAGTGCAGGTTGATGTCCTCCATGGGAATGACCTGGGCCCAACCGCCGCCAGCGGCACCGCCCTTGACGCCAAAGACGGGACCGAGCGAAGGCTCACGCAGGGCCACGGCGCTCTTGATACCGCGACGACGCAGGCCATCGGCCAGACCGATGGTCGTGGTGGTCTTGCCCTCGCCCGCGGGCGTTGGGTTGATAGCGGTCACGAGGACGAGCTTGGCCTGGTGATCAGTCGGCTCGTTGAGCAGTGAATAGTCGACCTTAGCCTTGTCGAAGCCGTACGGAATAAGGTGCTTAACGTCGACGCCGGCGTTCTTGGCCACCTCGGTAATAGGCAGCGGCGTGACAGAACGTGCGATTTCGATGTCAGTAGGCATGGGCGGTCCTTTCGTTACCGAATGAGAAAAAGACCAATTCAGCATAGCACGGGCGCGCAATAGTAAAACGCCCATAACCGATGAACGGCGATATGTTTACCCGATGCCCAGCGATAGTCCAACAGCCCGCCAAAACAAAACGCCCTAAACGGTAGGTTCAATCCCCAGGTGCTCAAAGGTGCGGAGGGTTGCCTGACGGCCCTGCGGCGTACGAATCATCAATCCGCACTGCAGCAAATAGGGCTCATAGACATCCTCGAGCGTGCCCGGGTCCTCGCCCACCGCGCTGGCAAGGGTCGTAAGTCCCACGGCGCGACCGGAGAACGTCTTGGCGAGCGTCTCCAAAATGCGAATATCCATCCAGTCCAGACCGAGCTCGTCGATCTCGAAGAACTCGAGCGCCTGGCGACAGATATCGAGCTCGATGGGGCCGTTGCCGCGCACCTGTGCGTAATCGCGCACGCGCTTGAGCAGACGGTTGGCAAGACGTGGCGTGCCGCGCGAACGCGAGCCGATCTCGAGTGCACTGGGATGGTCGATCGTCACGCCCAGGATAGTCGCCGAGCGCGTCACAATCTGCGCGAGCTCCTCGACCGTGTAGTAATCCAGGCGATATGAAATGCCAAAGCGGTCGCGCAACGGGCCGGTCAACATGCCTGAACGGGTCGTTGCCGCCACCAGCGTAAACTTGGGGATATCCAAGCGAATCGAGCGCGCCGCCGGACCCTTGCCAATCACGATATCGAGGGCAAAGTCCTCCATCGCGGGGTACAGGACCTCCTCGACCGAACGGTTGAGGCGGTGGATCTCGTCGATAAACAGCACATCGCCCGGCTGCAAGTTAGTAAGGATGGCCGCCAGGTCGCCCGTGCGCGCGATGGCAGGGCCACTCGTGGTCTTGATCTGAGCGCCCAGCTCGTTGGCGATAACGGTGGCCAGCGTGGTCTTGCCCAGGCCCGGAGGACCCGAGAAGATCACGTGGTCGAGCGTCTCGCCACGGCTCTGCGCCGCTTCGATCAACACGCGCAGGCTCTGCTTGATGTGCTCCTGGCCGCAGTAATCGTCCAGGCGCTGAGGGCGCAGGGTACGGTCGACATCGAGGTCTTCGGGCGTTAGCTCCGAGCCCACCATGCGCTCGCCGTGCGCCATGGATGCCGCCGGCGAGTTACCGGGCGTCGCCCACAAGTCCTGAGAGTCATCGGCTTCCCACATCACGCATCCATTCCGAGTCGCTTAAGCGCCGCGCCGAGCAGATCCTCGACACGCATATTCTGCCCATCATACCCGCTCAGGGCAACATCGGTCTCCTGCGGGCTAAAGCCCATGGAAAGGAGTGCCGCACGGGCATCGTCGATCGCCGAGGGAGCGGCAGCGGGCACGGGCATCGCAACCTGTCCGGGAATCACGTCGACCGGCACAAAGCCCTTATCCTTGGCAAAGGTGCTCTTGAGTTCCAGGATCAGGCGCTGAGCTGTCTTTTTGCCCACACCGGGTACCTTGGCCATGCCCTTGTCGTCCTCGGCCATCACCAGCGAATACAGCTGCCCCACGGTATAGGTGGAAAGCACGGCAAGCGCCAGGCGCGGGCCAACGCCCGAAACGGACACGAGCCGGTCGAACATCGTGCGCTCATCCTTTGAGGAAAAACCGAAAAGTGTCATGGCGTCCTCGCGCACCTGCATACGCGTGTAGAGACGGACCTCGCCGCCGGGCGTCGGCAACGTGGCCGCAGTGCTGCCCGAGATGCCGAGTTCAAAGCCAACGCCCGACACATCGACGACAGCAGAGCTCATCGTGGACTCGACAAGCGTTCCGTGGAGCTGGGAAATCATCAGTATCCGGTTCCTCTCTGTTGATAGAACTCGCCACCGGTGAGGGCGCGGGTGCGGCTGAGGTTTACGTGGCAGATGGCGCAGGCCAGGGCATCGGCGGCATGGTCGGGATGCGGGTCGTGGTCGAGCTGTGTTAGCGTGCGTACCATGTAGGCGACCTGCCGCTTGTCAGCGGCGCCGGTGCCCACCACAGCCTGTTTGATCTGCATGGGCGTGTACTCGCCAATCTCGAGCGCGCATTCCGAAAGCGCGACGAGTGCAGCACCACGGGCATGCGCCGTGGGGATGGCGGAACGAACGTTGGCGCCAAAGTAGATGCTCTCGACAGCAGCCGTGTCGGGTCGATAACGCTCGACGACATCCTTAAGGTCATGGGCGATATGCGACAGGCGCACCGCGAGCGGACTTCCGGCACTGGTCTCGATGCAGCCATAGGCACGGCAGCGAACCTCGCCACGCCGCTCCTCGATAATCCCCCAACCCGCATGAGCCAAACCGGGGTCGATGCCCAAGATAATCAAGCCGGCCTCCCCTCGTCACCAGCACAGCACAAGGCAAGGCCCCGCGCATCATTCACGAACGTCTGTTCTAGAATAACACAACGGGGTCAAGATGCTTAGTTGAAGTATCGGGGTTGGGAGCGAATCCCATCCCCAGTTTAGTTCTGCGAGAAGAATGGGAACTGTCGGGGATCAACCGGCGGATGCGGCATCGGGCCACCCTGGGGACTACCTTGCGAGCCGCTCTGACCGCCCATCATCTTATCGATGGCGTCCTGAACTTCGCCCTCGAACTTTTTCATTCCCTCGTGCAAACGACGCTGACCGTCCTCAGAGCGCAGCTCCTCCATTTGCTCGGGCGAAATACCCAGTAGCTCGCCCAGCACGCCCATCATCTCGTTTCGCACGCGCTCGCTCGTATCCTCGTCAGCAAAACGGCGCACCTCGGCGCGCGCCAGCGAATCGACCGTCATACGCTCCTTGCCGTTAAGCCCCAGGTCGGACCACGCGAGCATGTACGGCCAGACGCGCTCGGCAAACGAACGGGACGAGACGATCGGCGCCGTCGGCAACATGCGGCGGGCAGCTTCACCCTGTCGAACGAGCATCAGCAGCAGCGAGCAAGCCTCGGGCTTGTCAGCGGCCATCGGGATGTCGTCGAAAGATCGATTGCGGTCCACGTGCGCCTCGAGCGCGCCATCGACCTCACCCGGCTCAAGCCCCCCGAGCAGCTGTGCCGCGCGGTCGAGCATATCGACCGGACCGTCGAGCGTCGAGAGCGCCTGCGCCAGCACTCGCTCCATACAATCTTCCACCGCGTTGAGCGTCACGAGCTCTTGGGGCACCACGGCAGACGTGCGGTTGCGCACACGCGCCACAAACTCAAGCGTCGACAGGTACACATCGCCAAAGGGCGCGTAATCGCCCTGGTAGCCGCCGCAAAGCGCCGGCGCCGCCAGCGCGTACTCGGTTTTGGACAGCGGGCTCAGCGCCATCGCACCCAGCTCGAGCGCTGTGTCCTCCAGCATGAGGCCCAGCGTGCGCGAACGCAGGCGCTCGGCATCGCCCGCCGACACGTCGCGATCGAGCACACGCGCCGCATCCGGTGCATCGCGCTCGACGGTGCGAATGTGCAAACGCTCGGCAATGGCGCGGACGGCGGCACAGCGGGCAGCCTCGGCCTCTTCCTGCGCTGGCGTAAAGATACGGTTGCGCCCCAGCACCAGGCCAATCACATTGCGCGGGCCCAGAGCGTCGACGGCCAGCGCCGCCAGCAAAGACGACGGCAAGTCACCCTCGAGTGCCACAACAGCACGCGACGCACCGCGGGCGCGGGCGTTGTCGCGCACGGCGAGCACCAGCGCCCGCCACAGCCACTCCTCGGAACGAAACTCGGGCAGCTCGTGGTCTTCCAAGGCATCGAGCATCACGCCGCGTTGAATCTCCTGAACCAGCAGGCTCTCCTCAAAACACGGCGCTTGGGCCACCACGCGGCCGCAGTCGTCGAGTACAAACGACCCGCCGGTATACACCGACTCGTCATAGGCACCGACCGGCGCCATGCAGGCAAACCATACGCTGCGCTTGGATGCGATCTTGCGGTAGGCGCCGCTGCGAACGGCAGCAATGGCGGCAGTCTCGCGGTCGGTCATGTCAAACGCGTTGAATTGGAAATACGCAATGAGGTCAACACCGGTCGGCAGCATCTCGAGTTCGCGGTCCAAGTCAAAAATCACGGCGATGCGCACACCGTCCACGTCGAACACCGGCGGCGCCCAACGTGTGTCGTTGTTCTCGCCACGCTGCAGGGCAATGCTCGAACGCGCCGGCACCACATGACCGTCCTCGAGCATCATGTAGTCGAGCAGCGGCTGGCCCTCAAACGAAACCGCCGCGGGCACGATGCAGATCATGTCAAGCTCCTGGATACGCTCGGCGACACCAGTCAAGCCGGCAAGCATGTCGTGCTCAAAGTCGGCAGCGCCCACCAGGCCACCGGGCATGGCACCCATAAAGAGCGGAGCCGGAACGCACAGCACGCGCGCTCCGCGCTCGTGGGCCAGACGAGCCTGGTCCTCGATGCGGCCACAAATGCCCTCAATATCACCCAGGCGCATATCGATCTGTGCAAGCGCGAGCTTCATGGCTCAGCCCTTTCCGTCGTAAACCATCGAAATCGTAGTAAAAGCGCCGGCCGCATAATGCAGCCGGCGCTTGCATGTGCATATGCTAGCTATGATACCCCGAGCGGGGGCGCGCTCCTAGAATGTCGCAGACCACAGCCCGTGCAGGTTGCAGTAGGCATAGACGGTACCGGTCTTGGAGCCGCCCGCGAAAAACGTCGCGGGTTTCATGCCGGGCTCAAGGTAATGGACCTCTAAGCGGCCCTCGGCCTCAAGGGCGATCCACTCAATGTAGTGCTCGGGCAGGCTGGGGTGCTCGACCGAGCCAACTCGGGCGCGAATCACGTGACCGTCGCGCTCGGTCTCGACAACAGGCACGTGCTTCTCATGCGCCGCGTCCTCAGTGTTTGCAGTCAGCTCCGTGCAACCGGCAGGGGTCGCAACGTCGTCGCCAAGGGCAGCGATGAGCTTGCCGTCAGGGTCCTTAAAGAATTTCGCCATGATGTTCTCCTTTGCTGATGTGCCAATGTTCTTGATGGTTCTTATGCCCAAAGGCAGACAAACCATCCACGGCATTGCAAATGAACACATAACGGATTAGGCAAGCGGTCGGGCCAAAATGCGTCGACCGTCCTGCCCACTCCAGCAGTCCCACCCCGCGCGCGGCTAGCGCCCATCGCCGCCGAGCAGCGCCAGAACATCCTCGCGCGTGAACAGTGCCGACGAGATGCCGTCGCCGCCGAGTACGCTGTTGACCAGGTCGCGCTTGGACTCCTGCATCCGCATAATGCGCTCCTCGATCGTGTCCTTGGCGATGAGCTTGTACACGGTCACGGTATGTTGCTGGCCAATACGGTGTGCACGGTCAGTTGCTTGGTCCTGCGCCGCCACGTTCCACCACGGGTCGTAGTGGATGACCACGTCGGCAGCCGTCAGGTTAAGGCCCACGCCGCCCGCCTTGAGCGAAATCAAAAAGACCGGAACCTCGCCCTCCTGGAACTGCGCGACCATCTTGGCGCGGCTCTCCTTAGACGAAGCGCCCGTGAGCTTAAAGAAGTCGATGTCCTCCTTGGCCAAGCGCTTACCGATGATATCGAGCATACCCGTAAACTGGCTGAACAACAGGATGCGATGCCCGCCGTCGAGTGCGCCGTGCACGAGCTCCATGCACGTATCGAGTTTGGCGCTCCCCGCCTTGTAATCCTCGTAGTGCAGACGCGGGTCGCAGCAGATCTGGCGCAGCTTGGTGAGCTCGGCGAGCACCTTGAGCTTGTCTTTCTTAAACTCGGATGACTCGCGGTGCTGCACCTGTTGGGCGATGCGGTCCTGGTTGGCCAGGTAGAGCTTGCGCTGCTCGCCGGTAAGCTGCGCCATGACCGTATCCTCGATCTTCTCGGGCAGGTCGGCCACCACGTCTTCCTTGACACGGCGCAGCACAAACGGCGACACGAGCGCTTGCAGGCGGGCGGCACTGTCGCCCTCGGCATGCTCGACCGGGCTTTCGAAGCGCTTGGCAAACGACTCGCGCGTGCCAAGTAGGCCCGGCATCAAAAAGTCGAAGATGCTCCAGAGCTCGGATAGGCGGTTTTCGATGGGCGTGCCCGTCAGGGCAAAGCGCACGCCGGCCGGCAGGCGCTTGGTGGCACGCGCCACCTGGGTGAGCGGGTTTTTAATGTACTGGGCCTCATCGAGTACCACGCGGGCAAAGTCCTGCTCGACGTACTCGTCGATATCGCGCCGCATAAGGTCATACGACGTCACGACCACGTTATGCTCGGCCACGCCGGCGATTTGCACGCGACGCTGGGCCTTGGCGCCCACGATGGCGCACACATCGAGCGACGGGGCGAAGCGCTCCAGCTCGGCAGTCCAGTTGTACACGAGCGACGCAGGGCACACCACAAGCGTGGGCTTAATGTCCCCCGCTTCCACGCGCGCCAGGATATGCGCGATCATCTGCAGCGTTTTGCCCAGGCCCATGTCGTCGGCCAAGATGCCGCCAAGGCCCAGGTGTTCGAGCGAGCCGAGCCACTGGTATCCGTCGACCTGGTAGCCGCGCATCGTTGCCTTGAGCGATGCCGGCACCGTAAAGTCCATCTTGCCGAGCGTGTCCAGACGCTCGGCGGTACGGCGGAACGCAGCGTCGCGATCGGCCTCGAGCGCGGGCGTGCGCGCGAGCATGCTATCGACGAACAGGGTGCTCGACGCGGGAAGCGACACGCCGTCGAGCAGGTCAACAGCATCGACCCCCAGATCCTCGGCAAGGCCAAACGCGGCTCGGGCACCCTCGTCCAAACGAATGATGTCGCCGGACGTAAGGCGCGCAAACGTCTGGTGACGCTTGTAGGAGTCGAGGTAGATGGCAAGGTCTGACGCCGAAAGGCCGCTCGCGCCCAGTTCGACGTCGAGCAGATTGCTCTTGACGGTCGCACGAACCGAGAGCTTGGGCGCGGGTCGCACCGAAATCTGGCGCAGACGGTCGCTGAGCATGACCTCACCCAGCTCGGACAGGGCGGACAGGCCCTCGGTCAGCAGGCAGAACAAGCTCTCGTCATCGCGCTCCTCAAACGCCAGACCGCCCTCGTAGAAATCGAAGTACAGGGCCGCCGTGTCCATAACACGAAACTCTGCCACCTCGTCGCGGGGCGGCACGCCGGGGCGTTGCTCTTCGAAGGGGCTGCCCGGAGCGCCCAGGCTAAAGAGATCTGCCGACCAGTCGCCGTAGGCAACCGTAATTTTGCAGGTCACAAGCCCATCGTCGACGCCGATCGCCATAGCAAAGCTCGGCTCGGGCGCCACGGTATCGAGCGCGGCGGGCGCGGTAAGGTCGGTATAGTCGCGCAAAATGGGCAGCGCCATACGACAGAACTCCCCCACCTGGTCGACAGCGATATGGATCGGCGTGCGACAGGGCAGTAAGCGCGATAGGAACGGCGCCGCATGCTGGGCAAACGCTACATCGGCGCGGCGCGCACGGCGGGTGTCGACCAGATAGGCAACGTCGCCCGAAGCAAAGCAGTATGCATCGGCCGGCAGGCGTAGATCGTAGCTGCCACCAGCCGCCGGCGCGATTTTGGCGGCAAGGAGCGGTGGGCGCTCAGACAGCGCCTCGTCCTCCCCTTCCGGAGGCATCTCAACCGCCACGTCATAGGTGCGATGCGTCGTCGTCCCCCGCGACCAGGCGGGCTCAAAAGAGATGGTCTGGCCGCGCAACAGGTCCAGCACATATACGATGCTATGCTCGGACAGCGGCAACTGACGCTCGGCGACAAAACCGCTGCGGGCAAAGTCGTACGACGCCGAACGCGAGCTTGTGATGTCATCAAGATAGGCAACTGTCGTCACGACAAGGTTGAGCAGCTTTGTCGACACGTCTTCGAAGGCTTCGGGCGTATGGACAAACGTGAGCTTCTTGCCGTACGAGAAGGTGCCGCCGCGCACGTAGGCATCGGCCATGCCGTCGATGTCCTTGACCACGTAGGAGACCGATCCACAGCGAATGCGAAGCTCGAGCGCCCAGCTAAAGCGCTCGGCAAACAGTGGATTGTAATACGGCACCAGCGAGGGCTCCAACACCGCCTTGGGGGCATCGGGATCCACACTGCCGGCGAGCTTGCGGCGCATGCTCGCCAGCTCATCCATGCGCGCGTCCGAAAGATCGGAGAGCGCCGCCATGAGGCTGGGACTCGTGGGGACGGGCGCCGGAAAGGGAAAGTTGGGATTGACGGCCGGCGCTTTGGGCGCGTTGCGCGCGGGCTGTTTCGGCTGCGCCGCAAACGTGCGGACCGGCGTGCGCAAACCTTCGACGGGCTCGGCGCCGCTGGCATCCAAATACGCCAGAGCCGTGGCAATAGCGTGCTTGCACATGCCGGGGTAGCGATAGGCAGCGGGGCAATCGCAGTCGTAGTCGATCACCTCGTGCTCGTCCATGTCGAGCGCCACGTGCGTCTTGTACAGGTCGCCACGCGAACCGCGCACCGAGCCCTCAACCGTCACGTTTTTGGAGAAGCGCGAGCCGCTGTCCTCGATCGACAGCACGGCGCCGTTGAGCATGAGCGAACGCCCCTTCATAAAGGTGCCACTCAGCGCCGCCTCTTTCCGGAGCGCCTGCACAAATGTCCCCTGCGCCATCACTTCCTCCAATCTCACCCGGGGTAGCTTAGATAACCGTCACGCGGCCTTGGTTGCCGACGATGGCCTTTGCCTCTGCCAGCAGCGGAATCGAGCGTGCATTGACCTTGGCCGGCACCTCAGCACGCAGCACGCGCCCGTCGACTTGCTCAATAAAGATCTCCACGCGGTCGCCGCCCGGGTTGGTGGTGAGCACCGTGGCCAGGCGCGCCATATTGCCCTGGCTAAATCGGCTGTTGGGCACCATGACCTCAAAGACCTTGGGCTTGTTTTTCTCCTCGCTAAGCTCCAGCGGCACAATCTCCTGCGCGATGATCTGGTCGCCGCGGTCCGAGCGCTCGAGCTTGCCCTTAATGCGCACAAACGCGTCGGACAGCTGCGCGCCGGTCTCGGGATCGACCTCGCCGTACAGATACCCCTCGGCCTCCTTGTAGGTCTTGGGGAACACCACGACCGTGGCCTCGCCTTCCATGTCTTCGAGCTGCACGATGCCCATGGGGTCGCCGTTTTTGGTCACGCGCTTGGACACGCTCGAGACCATGCCGGCCCACCACAGCGCCTTGCCCTCGGGAATCTCCTGGTTGATGGTACCGCCCGTAGGATTCTGAACTTCGTAGCCAGTGTCGATCTGCGAGAACGAGAAGTCGCGTGCCTTGGCCAGCGCATACTCAAACGGGCGCAGCGGGTGGTCCGAGACATAGATGCCCAGAACCTCCTTCTCCTGGCTCAACTTAAGGTGGCGGTCCCACTCCTGGCCATCCGGATCGGGCACGCTCACCTCAAAGCCCGAGCCCTCAACATCACCAAACATGTCGAAGAACGACGTCTGGCCGCTCGCACGATCCTTCTGGCGCTTCACCGCGGCATCGATGATGTTCTCAGGGTTGTTCTTATCCACAAAGTGCATCATCTGGCGACGCGGATACCCCGTGGAGTCGAAGGCGCCTGCCTTGATGAGCGATTCGATCACACGGCGGTTGGCCTGGCTCGAGTCCACGCGCTCGACAAAGTCGTGCAGCGTCTTAAACGGACCGCCCGCCTCGCGCTCGGCGATAATCGCCTGCGCCACGCCGGTGCCCACGCCGCGGATGCCGGCCAGACCAAAGCGCACACCCTCCTTGGTAGCCGTGAACTCAGTACCGGACTCGTTGACATCTGGCGACAGCACGGGGATGCCGTCGTGACGGCACGCCGAGACGTAGTGAACGATCTTGTCGGTCTTGCCCGTATAGGACGTCAGAACGGCCGCCATGTACTCGTGCGGATAGTGCGCCTTGAGCCACGCCGTCTGCATAACCAGGATGGCGTAGCCGGCGGAGTGCGACTTGTTAAAGGCGTAGGACGCGAACTCAAGAACATCGTCCCAAATCTTCTGGGCGACCTCGCGCGTGTAGTTGTTCTTGATAGCGCCGTTCATCCAGTGGTCGTAGGTGGTCTCGTCCGAGCCATCCTCCCAGTGGAGCACCGTCGACGTGAGCAGCTTGATCTTTTTCTTAGCCACGGGCTTACGGATACGCGAGTCCGATTCGCCCTTGGAGAAGCCGCACATCTCGACGGAGATGAGCATAACCTGCTCCTGATAGACCATGGTGCCGTAGGTTTCGCCCAGGATGTCGTCCAGACGGTCGTCGTAGGAGACAGCCGGTTCCTTGCCGTTCATACGGTTGATATAGGACGAAACCATGCCGGCGCCCAGCGGTCCCGGGCGGTACAGAGCGATCAATGCCACGACGTGCTTGTACTCGGTGGGCTTCATGTTCTTGATCGTGGCCGTCATGCCGGCGGACTCGACCTGGAAGACGCCGGCGGTGTGGCCGGAGCCCATGAGCTTAAAGATCTCGGGGTCGTCAAAGGGAATCTCTTCCTCTTTGATGTCGATGCCGAAGTTCTTTTTGATGTTGGCCTTGGCCTTGGAGATAACCGTCAGCGTGCGCAGGCCCAGGAAGTCCATCTTGAGCAGGCCCATGTCGGCGACGGTATGGCCCTCGTACTGGGTAATCTCGACGCCGCCCTTGGTATCGAGCTTGGTGGGCACGTGCTCGTTGACGGGGTCACGGCAGATCAGAACGGCGCACGCGTGCACGCCCTCGCCACGGGTGAGGCCCTCGATCGAGAGCGCCGTGTCGATGATGCGGCGGGCGTCGTCGTCCTTTTTATAGGCCTCGGCAAAATCGGGGTTAAACAGATCTTCTTTGCCGGGCTGTTTGTCGAGCACCTGCTTGAGCTTGACCTTGGGGTCGCTCGAAACCATCTTGGACAGGCGCTGGCCCATGTAGACCGGGTAGTCCAGGACGCGCGCGGCGTCGTTGATGGCCTGCTTGGCCTTGATGGTCGAGTAGGTGATGACGTGGGTGACCTTCTCGGGGCCGTAGAGCTGGCGAACGTGCTCCACGACCTCGAGGCGCCGCTCATCGTCGAAGTCCATATCGATATCGGGCATCTCGGTACGCTGCGGGGACAGGAACCTCTCGAACATCAGGCCGTTCTCGAGCGGGTCGAACGCAGTGATGTTCATGGCGTAGGCGACGATAGCGCCGGCGGCCGAACCACGGCCGGGGCCGACGCCGATGCCGTTGTCCTTGGCCCATTGCACGTACTCGGCAACAATCAAAAAGTAGGCGGCAAAGCCCTTGTCGCAGATGACCTTGTATTCGTACTCAAAGCGCTCTTTGATGTTGACGCCACCGATCTCGCGCGTGGCCCAGTCGTCACCATAGTGCTGGCGCAGGCCCTTCTCGCACTCGCGGCGGAACTGGCTCTCGTGCGTCTCGCCGGGATCGAGCAGCGGGAAGCGCGGCAGGATGATGGAGTCCCAGTCGAGCTCGACGTAGCACTTGTCGGCAATCTCGAGCGTGTTGTCGCAGGCCTCGGGGCAATACGGGAACATCGCCCGCATCTCCTCCTCGGTCTTCATGTAAAACTCCGAGCCGGTCATGCGCATGCGGTTGGGGTCATCGACCTTGGCGTTCATGCCAATACACATGATGACATCCTGCACGGGCGCGTCCTCGCGGCGCAGGTAGTGGAAGTCGTTGGTGGCGATGACCTTGACGCCCACCTGCTTGGCGATATCGATGAGCGTGCGGTCCATCTGCTCGTCGGTCAGGCCGTTGTCGGTGGTGATGCCGTGTTCCTGGATCTCGATGTAAAAGTCGCCGGGGTCGAAGGTGTCGCGGAAGGTCTCGGCCCACTTGATGGCGCCTTCCATGTCGCCGCGGTCGATGTATTTGGGGATGATGCCCGCGATACAGGCGCTCGTGCAGATCATGCCCTTGGCATGGCGGCGCAGGTTGTCGAGCGTCACGCGCGGCTTGTAGTAAAAGCCCTGCACGGCGGCCTCGGAGACCGTCTGCATCAGGTTGACGTAGCCCTCCTGGTCCTTGGCCAGAAGGATCATGTGGTAGAGCTCGGGCTTGTGGTCGCGAGCAAGGGTCTCGTCCGGCGTAAAGTAGACCTCGCAGCCAAAGATGGGTTTGATGACCAGGGGCGGCTTGAGCTCGTCGATATTGCCCTTCTCGTCCCACATGGCCATGTCCTTCACATACTGGGCATGCTCGCGCGGGTTGGACTCGGGATCGGGCTCCACCAGCTCGTCGCAGCGGTCCTTTTCCAAGAAGGCCTTGTCGTGACTCCAGGTTTTGTACTCGGGCGTGTTGTGGTTGACGGCGTCGCAGGCCAGCGCCAGGTCGGGTACGCCGTACATGTAACCGTGGTCGGTAATGGCCACGGCGGGCATGCCCAGCTCAACGGCACGGTTGACCATATCCTGGATACGGGTTGCGCCGTCGAGCATGGAGAAAACAGTGTGATTGTGCAGATGGACGAATGCCATGTGATGAGCTCCGATGCGGGTTCGTGTTCTGACTGAACGATTTTACCCCACGGCGCGGACGGCACCCGAACCTAGCCAAACCAACACGGGTAGTCTTTTTGGGGCCTTCAAAAAGGGGAATGAGGGCATCCAGATATATCGAGTATTACTGGAACCCCGGCGATGCGCGGAATGATTTGTGACGAATGGTCATGTCCATCAAGAAGGCTCGACGCTTCGGATGGCTCGTCAATCGATATATCAATTCTTGGAAACCTGCATTCCTACCATTTTTAATGAAACAACGGCGGTAATCGCTATCGCGATTGCGCCAATAATACCGAGCGCCATCTGAATGGGGTATAACCCCAACACATGTCCAAATACGGAGAAAAACAATGCGGAAAAGAGGGCCCTTACCAGAGACGCAGCGGAAAGGATAGTCGCACGGAGATCGTCCGCTATCCCGTCTTGGATTAAGTTTTCCGAAGTGATGTACACCACTTCTGGGAGGAAACAAAGCACCATGCTAAGGCCAAACAAACACAGCGGATTTGAAGCGAACCACGGAAGAATCATGAAAAGGCCCGCCTCAATTAGCATCGAGCCGCGCATGGTATTTCTTTTCCCGAAACGCGATGAGAAGAAATCTGCTGCAATGTAGGCCGTCGCATTTACTGCATAGGATGCACCGAAAAAGATTCCTATTATGGAGACGGGAGCATCAAATGCGTCGAATACCAACTGATTCAAGTTGTAATAACTCCCGTAGAATCCGTCGAGCATGCTTGTGCCGATTAGGAGAAGCAATACCGCAAAAGCGGATTCTCCAACGCGCCAGGTCTCGCGCCTGAACATCTTGGCTGCGTCAAACCTCCCCTTTTCTGATCTTTCAGAACGGGTCGTTTCCGTCCTCTCAATGGGATACAGAAGGAAAAGCTGCAGGAGATAGAAAACGGAGACACATACGTAGAGGGCACTCCAAGATACTTGGGCAATGAAAGATCCGAGCACGATTGCCATTCCCGTAGCGATTGATTGCGCGGCAAGCAGCCGAGCGTTGATGGTGAGGAAGTGCTCTCCTTGACCGGCATTTCGGGCAATTTCATATAAAAGTGCTTGTTCGGATCCCGATTGAAGGGAGTAGGCGAGTGCCTCAACAAGGGAAAGCACGACAAGAAAGGGGCCTGAGAGCAACAGCATGCCGGCGGTATGGAAGAAAAGCAGCAGCACGCCCACTTGAATCGAAAACTTCTTTCCAAAGAAATCGCCTATCAGCCCTGTTGGCAGCTCGAGGACGACCGTTGCTATGTTGAACAGGGCTTGATAAAGCGCGATTTCCGTGACAGACATTCCTTTCTCCGCAAGGAAAAGTAGAAACACTCCCCGGTTTAAAACAAATCCCGTGAGAACGAAAAAGGCGGAATAGACGTGCAGTTGCGTAGTGGCATTCTTATTCATTTGGCACTACCAACAACTATTTTTGTCGGGCCGCTCGCTACTGATTCGAAGCCTGAAGTGTTCACAGTTGATGTGAAGAGCGGTAAAGCTTTTGCACAGGGTATCAATGGAATACATCCGAAGCGTTTTCGGCAGTATCATCGGCGAAGGCGGGATTAGCCTTTACGCGGCGCTCACCCTCGATGTATTTGACGATTTGATCAATCGTCTGGTTGGCGTGGCTCTTGAGCTTGCGCTCATAGAAGAAGAGGCCGAGCTTGCCGCGCGTGCCAGACGTGCTGCCACCCACACCCTGAAAATCCTCGGTATAGGTGAGCTCGCAGGCACCATCGCCAGCAGGTGCAGCCTCATAGCGCATGGTATTAATGCCCGCCGCATACTGAAAACGGACCTCATAGAGGCACGGGTAGTCAAAGTGCTTGATCTTAACCTTGATCGCCGTGCCCTTGGCCTTGCCTTTTGCGGACTGGGCACGCTTCTCGTACTTATAGCCGTTGAGCTTGTTGCGGCTGGGACGCTTGCCCGTGGCGTTCTCGATATCCTGCATGATGGACCCCGCCAGAGCGTCAAAAAGCTCCTCCGGTGTCACCTTAAGTGTTTTGGTGAGCTGCATGATGGCTCCTTATTCGTTTGAACCGTTCGAGTCATTGTACCGCCCCAGGCTCTCCCATGCGTTGCGGTGCTATTTGGACGATTGAGGGCTTTACAGCCGCAAAACTAACCAAATAGCACCGTAAAGCCTGAGGTGGCTAGAGGTTGTAGGTGACTACTTGAGGTTCGGCGGGTTCGACGAAGATGGTCGGATTCGCTTGCTCCACGCGAACGAACTTGACGGTCACGGCCTCAAAGCCCGCCTTGTGCAGAACATCAGCGTAGATGCGCGCCTGCAGGGCGTGCTTCTCCTGCAGCTGTTCCGGCGTCTCGTCCGGCGTGCCGCCCGTCTTGTAGTCGATGACCAGCGCGCATGACGAATCCGCCGGGTTCGTCGCCAAAGCGTCGATGGCGCCCTCGGCATAAGCACCGTAGCGAGCGATGTCCTCGTCCTCGCAGCCCAGTGAAAAGAACGGCACCTCGGCGCGAACGCACGGCCACGCGAGCAGGTCGGCACGAACAGCCGACTTGAGCCAGCGGTCCAGCGCAACGTCGAAGCGTTCGCGCTGCTCCGGCGTCAGGCACCACAGGCGCGCCAGCGCATCGGCACGCTCAGCGGGCAGCGCATCGGCACCCATCTCGATGAGCCACTGGCAGGCAGCGTGGAAGGCCGAACCCAAGGCCATGGGATTGCCGGCGGGCTCAACGGCGGCCACGTCTGCATCCGTCATCTCGGAACCATCCAACTCCGCATCATCGCCAGCCTCGTCCATGGGCACGCGCGTCTCGGCGGCACGGTCCTCGGACTCGGCATGCAGCGCCGTGGCAATCGATGAGTAGCTGTACGAATCGCGCGCCGGATACGGGCAGGTACCCATGCGCACGCCCACCGCCTGGGGACACACGAGCTCAAACGCATCGGGCTCGGGGTCGGCAGGACCGGGAACGGTTGAGCGCGCAGCATTATCGGCGGCATCGGCATCGCCACGAACAAGCCTGCCCTCGACATCCAGCGAAGCGTTGGCCTCAAACGCCTGCTCGCCAAACGTAAAGTCCGCCAGCGAGATGAGCTCGTAGTCGCCCGGCTTGGAGTTGTCGAACGCTAAACGGTCGCTATCGAGCTGCGGCATGTCCAGGCTGCCGGTCGGCAGGATGCGGCGCAGCACGTCGTAGGTCAGATCCGTCTCGACATCGAAGGTCGGCGCCGTCACCTTGCCGCGGCTCACGCCGGCGTCCATCGCCAAAATGACCAGCCCACGCGCTCGCGTCATGGCGACATAGAGCAGACGAGCCCGCTCCTCAAGCGAAAGTTGCAGGTCGTCGTTGCGCAGGCGGGCAAATGCCTCGGCGGGAGAGCCCGTCGCACAGACGTCCTCCATGAGCTCCGGCGGCAGCCACAGCGACGTGCCCTTGCCCTTAAACGCGTGCTCAAACTGCTTTTTGACGTCGTCGCCCTTCACAAAGGTTCCGTCGGTGAGCTTAACGCCGTCGAAGCGTGCCGGCAGCGCCACGACCTGCGCTCCTCCCTCGACGCGACCCATCCGTGCCGCACCCGAGGACTTACGCACGCCAAAGCACTCGGCGACCGCCACGACCGGATATTCCAGACCCTTAGAGGCGTGAACCGTCATGATGCGCACCGCGCCGTCGCCCTCCTCGTTGAGGGCACCCGGGGCTTCCTTGCCCGCCAAGAAGCGGTCGAAGGCCAGCGCGATGGAACGCGGCGAGTTGCCGAACTCGGCCTCCGCCTCGGCCACGGCGTCGAGCGCCTTGAGCACGTTGGCGGCAATGGCCTTGCCCTCGGGACCGCGCTGTGCCAGACGCACAAACCAGCCGGAGGCGTTGACCACGTCGCGCGCGACGGCGGCGAACGAATCGCGGCCCACGCGACGAAGCGCATACCGCAGCACCTCGCGGGCGCGCGTCACGAGCGGCAGATCTTGCAGACCCGGCACGTCGAAATCACTCATGATGCCCGCGTCGATATTCCGGCGCGAGGTCTCCCCCGTCTCGCTATCGAGCTTGGTCGCCAGCGCCAGGAACTCCTGAGCGCCGAGCGCAAACATCGGCGAGGCGAGCAGCGGCATAAGGCCCTGCGCCGTATCGGCCGGATTGGCGAGCGCACATACCAGGGCGCGCACCGTCTGCACCTCGGCTGCTTGGGCAAAGACCGAGCCGCCCGCGATGACGCAGTCGAGCCCCTGGTCGCGGAAGGCCTGGGCGTAGACGTCGGCGTTGGTCATGCGGCCCAGTAGCAGCACCATGCCGCCCTGAGGCTGGCCGGCATCGGCAAGCGCGCGGAAGCGCTCGGCGATCGCACGGGCCTTGGCCTGTGTGCGCTCCTGCGTACTGCCGCCGGCAACAAAGAGCGCCTGACGACGCGAGGCGTCTGCCACCAGCGTATCCTTGCGGCCGTCGCTCGCCTCAAGATCCAAAAAGCCCTGCATCAGGCCGCCGTCATCGCCGTCGAAAACGCGTGCCACATAACGCAGCACCTCGTCATGGCTGCGGAAGTTGCGCACAAGTTTGACGAGTTCGCCAGCAGGTGCGTCGGCCACTACAGTCGCCTCGGGCGCGGCAGACGAGCCCACCTTGCGCTCCTGGCGACGGAACACCTCGACCTCGGCGCCGCGGAAGCGATAGATGGACTGTTGTGCATCGCCCACGGTGCACAGCGCGCGCTCCCCCGCACCCGTCAGGTAACGAATCAGATCGACCTGCATCTGGTCGGTATCCTGAAACTCATCGATCATGACCATCTTAAAGCGGCCCTCGTACGCAGCACGGATGGCAGGGTAATCGCGCAGGGCCTCGTAGGCCATACGCAGCAGGTCGTTATTATCGAGGGCGGACTGGGCAGCCTTCAGTGCGCGATACTCGGCCTCGACGGAACGGGCCAGGCCCACCAGCGCATCGAGCGCCGGGCCACCGCAGGCAAGCACGATATTGATAAACGCATCGGCGGCCTCGGCCTTGAGCAGCTCGACCTGCTCCTTGGGGAATGCCTTGCTCGCGCGCGGCATGGTGCACGACATCATGAGTCGCGCCGCATCGGCCATGGTCTTGCCGCTCGCCTCGAACGCGTCGATGGCATCGAGCGCCGCCTGCGCCTTCTCGGTCGAGGACTTGCTTGCGCCCAGCGCCGCGCGATAGGCATCGGCGAGTGCCGAGGTATCGGCCTGGCCGCGCGCCACGCGCACGTCGTCCATACCGCCCGGCAACTGGCTCGACAGCTCCAGCAGGTCGCGCACCAGACCCTTGATGGTCGTACCGCCGCCAAAGGAACCGCCCTCGCCCGCCATGGGATACCAGGCATAGAGGGCCTTGAGCGATGCCGCGAGCTCGGGGGCGGCATCGGGTGCCGTCGCGCGACCCAGCACATGCTCAACAGCCTGGTCCATGAGCTCGTCGGTATCGGTGAGCACCGTGAACTCGGGGTCGATGCCCAGCTCCAGCGCGTGCGCGCGCAGGATACGCGAGCACATGCCGTGAATAGTCGAAATCCACGCGTCGTCGACGGTCAGTGCTTCCTCGTCCATGCCCTCGTCGATAAGCGCACGGCGCACGCGGTCGCGAATCTCGGCCGCCGCATCTTTGGTAAAGGTAATGGCGAGCACCTGGTCCAGATGTTCAACGAACGGACCGGATTCAGGCGAGAGCGCGTAGACGATGCGACGCGTGAGGGTAAAGGTCTTGCCCGAACCGGCGCCCGCCGAGACAAACAGCGGACGGTCGAGCGTTTTGACAATCTGCAGCTGTTGCGGCATCAAAGTCGAAAGATCCATGGTCTACACGTCCCTCCTTACAAACGTTCCTTCGTGGTTATACGAGCAGCGCGCATGCGCGGCCTGAGCCGACGTCGGGTCGACGGCGGCAACGTTGCCTGCCTCGAGCTCGCGCAGGCGCTCGGCGATGCCGGCCTCAACGCGATCGAGCAGGGCGTCGAAGTCCATGCTGCCACCCTCGCCGGGGAAACCTTTCTTAAGGCCCGGGATGCGACCGTCGCCGCGCTCTTCCTCGAGCAGCTCGGCGCTCGCGGCACCGCGCAACGCCGGCTTGCCGCCCTTGGTCGAAAAGTAGAGCGCCGCGCGGGTGTCCAAATCCAGCGCCCGGCGCATGGCCTGGGCGTAGATGAGCGTTTGGGTATGTGGTGGCAACCAGCGCGGATCGTCGATGGGCGCCGTGCCCGATTCCTCGTCGCGCACCGTGGGGTCGGCGAGCTTAAACTCCTCAACGCCCGTGCGATGCTTGTAGTCGATCACCACGGCACGATTCTCGGCGTCCACGTCCACGCGGTCGATGCGCCCGCCAAGCGGCCAACCGGCATACTCGACCTTGAGCTCGTTGAAGGCGAACTCCAGGTAGCGCGGGGCAAAGGGGGCAAGTGCCTCGGACTCGTAGGCAAGCACACCCTCCAGCTGCGGCAAGATCTCGGCCACCTGGCGTTCCTCCACCGCAGAGAGCGGCACCAGCGGGCCCTCCGTGCCGCGCTTGCCGGCGTGCTCGGCCAACGTCTCGTCAAAGACCTCGTGCAGCAGCTCCTGTGCGCGCGGCAGATTCTCGGGCGTCACGCGCTCCATGCCCTCTTGGGGCAGACGGGCATGCAGATGCTCCAGCACGTCGTGGACAAAGTTGCCCTTTTCCATGTTGCCAAAGCCCGCGTCGATCGACTGGGGCTTCACGCGGTACGAGACGAACCAGCATAGCGGGCAGGTCGAATAGGCCTCGATCTGCGAGGCGGACGTCAGACGCGGCACGAGCGGCGCGTCCTCACCCTCGCCATCGCGACGGCGCAGGACCAAATACGGCACGGCGTCGGCACTCAGATGCTGAGGGGCTTCACAGGTCACGCGCTCGCGCTTGAGGCCTTCACCTGCCGCGGGATCAAAGTCGGCGATGATATCGCCCTCGCCCACGCGCATGGGCTTGGCAGCGCCAGCGGCCTCGGCATGTGCCCACAGCTCGGTCCATACGGCTGCCGGGTAGCACTCGCGTGCCTGGCGATCGTGCGTCACACGGGCGAGCGCGACCGGACCGCTCGCCGCCTGCATCGCACGGCCAAAGCGCACGCGCAGCAGGGCAGCGGGCTCCAAAGACACGCCGTCGCGGCGCAGCTCGGCTGTCAACGTGGCAAGCGGGCCCTCTTCGTGCGAAAGCGGATAGCTGTCCAGGTCGACATCGGCAAACAGCACGGCATCGTAGCTGCCAGGGCGAAGAACCGACGCATCGGCAAGCGACGCGAAGCGCACTTGTGCTCGTGGTGTGCGATCGACCTCATAGGTCTCGTAATCGTAGGCGGTACTGCGCTTGTCCACCTTGGTTCGAACGCCGTCGAGAACCGGCACGGTCGCGGCCTGCGACACGTCGAGCGCGCGAGCATCGTTCATAAGGATGTCGATGGCATGGCGCAGCAAAGCCGTCTCTGCCTGGCGACGGGCCTGGCCGTCAAGGCCGCCTAGAGCGCGATCGGGCAACGCCTCGGCAACGGCAAGCATGGCCTTAAGCGCCGTCACGGGCTTGTCACGCCACAGCGCCTGGAACACGTCCGAGACCACACACGGTACGTTCTTAAACCAGTTATCGTCGCTCGTCGCCTTGCGCGCGCCCCTCACCTGGCCCTGAACGCTCTGCAGCAGGCTCTTGACGCCCGCGGTAGTCTTGCTGCGCGAGAGACGCATATTCTTATCGAAGGTACGGGCATTGACGGCATCAGCGCCCGAAAGCGGACTGTAGATCCAGTCGGTAAGCTCCGGCGCGGGCCACCACTCAGTCTTGGAAGCGGTGCCCTCGTCGGCGGCTTTCATACGCTCGATCAGGTTGGCGAGCGCCGTAAACTGCCTGCCCGCGATGGACTGGGAAAACGCCGTGAACTCAGTCGTCTCGGCCGCAATGTGACGCGCCGCCAAACGGGCGGCGAGCTCGCCGAACAGCTGGGGTGCCCGGGCAGAAACGACGAGCACGCGCACGGGGTCGGCGGGCGTTGCAGTAGCTTTATCGGCCTTGGACTCCTTGTGCGCTTTCACCAACTTATCGATGGCGTCCGCATAGACATGAGCACGGGCATGGGGGCCGGCGACCTCAATAAAGGCAGGCTGAGCGGCGGCCCCGCAAGCGACATCAGACGCGACGGCGTCCTCCCCCAGCGGCGCGATCTCAAACAGCACACCGCGGGCATCAAATGCCGTGGCAAGCTCCTCGCGCATCGCCGCCTGCTCGCGGGCAAGCAGCACGACGACCTCTCCCCCATTGTTCGCCACGGCAGACAGCAGCTCGAGTAGACCGTGCGTAAACGACGTGGTACCGCGCACGCATACGGCGCGGGCGCACGCCGGCAGGCTATCGGCCAGGGCACCGGCCATAATGTCGGCTGCCTCGCAGGGCTCGACCATATCTCGACGGTCCAAACCGCCCGCGTAGGCACGCAAAAGCTCAAACACACGAGCCTCGGCATCGCTTTTTGGCTCAGGCTGGCAATTGTTGCCACCGCATCGCTCGGCCGTCGTCCCCGCCACACCCGGCAGCACATCGCGGGCCATGCGCGCGAGCATGCGCACCGTGCCCTGGCTACGCGAAAGCGGCTGCAGGTCGGCATCGTCGCGGCGGGCAATCATATCCGAAAACAGCATCTGACGTTGCAGGTTGTCGACGAAACCGCGCCCGTCGCCCAAAAGCTCCCAAAGCGAGCGAAGCCACGATGCGGGTGTCTTGTAGTCGATACCCAGCGAAATGCCGGCTTCCGCCGCATCATGACGGCACAGATCGAGCTCGGCAAACGTTGGTGCCAGCAACACGGCACGCCCGTGACGGGCAATAAGGTCGGCAAGCAGCGCCGACTCGGCATCGCTCAAATCCGTGCCGGCATTGGTGGTATAGATTCGAACAGGCATGGTCCTCCGCTCAAACCGTTCGCAATAATCAATGCATCCATCCTACCCGCCCAAGCGGACACATTGCCACCGCAGTTCCATCTTTTGGTACAAAGCAACCTGAACCCAACGCACCAGCCGATTGCAGGCATATAAAAACCGCCCCCGGAGGGACGGTTCTTCGTAATTCAATGTTGTCGCTGGCCTACTCGCCATCCTCCAACTTAATGAGGATCTTGCGGTAGCCACCGTACTCGCCGTTCAGCGCCTTTGAAACGCGGCTCACCGTGGTGGACGAAGCGCCGGTACGGGCCTGAACCTCAACATAAGGCTCGCCCTCGTCCAAATAGCGCGCAACCTGCAAACGCTGAGAAAGGTCGCAAATCTCGCGCGGCGTGCAGATATCGGTCAAAAACGCTTGGATATCCTTCTCGTCGTCCAAAAGGCTAAATGCGTGGACCAGCTGCTTGACATCAGGCTTGTCAAACATGTTCTCGATATTCATCGATCACCGCCAAACCCGCCAAAAGGCATCGAAGTTGATACTGACATCGGGCATCGTTCACCCGTTCTATGCAATAGGGCAACGCCTGTGGCTTTTGCCCGTAGCAGTGTAGCACACCACCAAACTAAAGCGACAAGACTCTCTGCCAGCGGCGCGTTTTTCAGGACGAACGCCGTTTAGAAACCATATGCGCACGTAAGCTCCACGAATATTTGAGACAATGGGCGCCCAAACACCGCGGCGCGCCCGCGCAACCATCCAGGTCGCCGCCGTAAGCCGCTTCACGCGACGCCAGCAATCCCGGCGCAAGAAAGGATTCACGCCATGCGCTTTATGCTTAACTGGCTCTTCACCTCGATCGCCATCGCGATCGCCACGTTCCTCGTCCCCGGTATCCAACCCTTCGGCTTTGCCGAGACCTGGGTCTGCTTTGCCTTTGTGGGACTGTTCCTGAACATTGTCGATTCGTTCGTCAAACCGTTCCTCACGGTCATCTCGCTGCCGCTCACGATCATTACGCTGGGCATTTTCCAGCTTGTCGTCAACAGCTTTATGCTTGAGCTCGCGAGTTACCTGTCGGTCAACCTGCTGGGCGTCGGCATCTCCATCGCCAGCTTTGGATCGGCCTTTATGGGCAGCATCCTGGTGTCCATCACGCGCAGCATCCTCGACAGCATCGCCGAGGACTAAAATGGCCATTCCGGCCGTGTCCGTCTCAACAGCCCAAAACGAAGGCCGGCCATCGCAAAAATGGGCGGCCTTCTTATTTGCCAAGTCTCAAAGGGCGAGAAAATCTACCATTTCCACCCCGTCCCCAAATGCAGGTGTGGGTTAGATGACGTAGTCGTAGCCATGGTTGGGAGCGACAAGTTGATCGAGCGTCACACCGTCGAGGTAGTCGTTGATGAGCTTGTCCAGGTTCTTCCACACGTCGAGCGTGGGGCACTCATCCGAACGCGAGCAGCCCTTGCAGTCGCCATCCAGGCAGGCGACCGGCGCCAGACTGCCCTCGGTCAGGCGCAAGATCTCGCCCACCGTGTATTGCTCGGGCGGGCGCGTGAGCACATAGCCGCCGCCCTTGCCGCGCATGCCCGAGAGCATGTTGGCGCGCACGAGCGTAGCCAAAATGTTCTCGAGATATTTCTCGGAAATCCCCTGTCGCGCCGCGATCTCTTTGAGCGGGATGCGACCGGCTGCCTGGTGCTCGGCCAGATCGACCATAACGCGCAGGGCATATCTGCCCTTAGTAGAAACCAACATGTATAGTGCTGCCTTTCGGTCATTTAGTCCGTAGAAATTCTAGCCGAAATATTGGTTTTGAAAATACCCGTTCCGGTCAAGATGGTTAATCGACTCGTAATAATCTTCTATTTCCTATTGCGTTACTAGGCTTTACTGTCTACTATGCTTGCCAACAGCAAAACGAACAACCCATAAGGTTTGTGGGTTTCGCTGCTACACACACCGTAAAACCACACGGTATCCAGTCATTTGAACACTTTGGAGGTTCACCATGAGCAATGTTTACACGTCCATCGATCAGCTTATCGGCCACACTCCGCTTCTGGAGCTCACTCACTTTGAGGCCGATGAGGACCTCAAGGCCCGCGTGCTCGTCAAGCTGGAATACTTCAACCCCGCCGGGTCCGTTAAAGACCGCGTCGCCAAGAACATGATTGACGAGGCCGAGAAGGCCGGCAAACTCGTGCGCGGCGGCGACTACACCATCATCGAGCCCACGAGCGGCAACACCGGCGTCGGCATCGCCTCGGTGGCGGCGGCTCGCGGCTACAAGGTGATCATCACCATGCCCGAGACCATGTCCGTCGAGCGCCGCAAGCTTATGCAGGCATATGGCGCGCAGCTCGTACTCACCGACGGTTCCAAAGGCATGAAGGGTGCTATCGCCAAGGCCGAGGAACTGCAGAAGGAGACCCCCAACAGCATTATCGCCGGCCAGTTTGTGAACCCCGCCAACCCCGCCATCCACAAGGCCACGACCGGCCCCGAGATCTGGGATGACACCGACGGCAAGGTCGACATCTTCGTCGCCGGCGTTGGCACCGGCGGCACCGTGACCGGCGTGGGCGAGTTCCTCAAGGAGCAGAACCCCCAGATTCAGGTTGTCGCCGTCGAGCCCGCCACCTCCCCGGTGCTCTCCAAGGGCCAGGCCGGCCCGCACAAGATCCAGGGCATCGGCGCCGGCTTTGTGCCCGATGTCCTCGACACCCAGGTCTATGACGAGATCATCCCCGTCGAGAACGACGACGCCTTTGCCACCGGCCGCGCCGTGGGCCACAAGGAGGGCGTGCTCGTGGGCATTTCGTCCGGTGCTGCCGTGTGGGCCGCACTGCAGCTGGCCAAGCGTCCCGAGAACGAGGGCAAGACCATCGTGGCCCTGCTTGCCGACACCGGCGAGCGCTACCTGTCCACGGCGCTCTTCCAGGACTAGAGCTTCTCGTTCTTAGAACGAGCCCAAGGCACGCCGGTCTCCCCTCTCTTCTGGCAGCCTGAGCTCATCCCAACAGGGTGTCCCACAGGACGCCCGAACTTGCTACAATGTCTGCGGCGCGGAACCAGCCTCCCGCGCCGCTTTTCTTTTTTGGCCACATGCCACCAAGGAGAACCTCCCCATGCACAATAAGCGCGTGCTCGTCGCCATGAGCGGCGGCGTCGATTCCAGCGTGACCGCGTATCTGCTCAAAAGTCAGGGTTACGAATGTGTCGGTGCCACCATGCGCCTCACCTGCCCCGCGCCCGATCCCGTCACGGGCATGAGTAAGGTCGACCGCGATATCGCCGATGCAAAGGCCGTCGCCGAGCGCTTGGGGATACCCCATCATGTGCTCGACCTGCAGCAGACGTTCGACCACAGCGTTATCGAGCGCTTTGTGAACGCCTACCAGGAGGGGCTGACGCCCAACCCGTGCATCATCTGCAACCGCCATATTAAGTTTGGCGCGTTGCTGGATGCGGCGCTGGACATGGGCTGCGACTACATCGCCACGGGTCACTATGCCAAAACGAGCCAGACGCCCGACGGCACCTGGCAGCTGCATCGCGGCGAGGACCCCAAAAAGGACCAGAGTTACTTTTTGTATTCGCTCACACAGGAGCGGCTGTCGCGCACGATCTTTCCGCTGGCTGGGCTGGACAAAGAGCGCGACGTGCGCCGCATTGCCGCCGAACAGGGCTTCATAAACGCCAAGAAAGCCGAAAGCGAGGACATCTGCTTTATCGCGGATGGCGACTATGCGGGCTATATCGAACGTCGGTGCGGACATCCCGCTACACCGGGCGATATCGTGTGGCGCGACGGCAGCGTGGTCGGACGCCACAACGGCGCGCTGCGCTATACCATCGGCCAACGCAAGGGCCTGGGCGTCGCGATGGCGCATCCCGTGTACGTAACGGGCGTCGACGCCGCCAACAACACCGTACATCTGGGCGAAGCCGAGGACCTGGCGGCCACAGCACTCATGGCCAACGACTGGATCTGGAGCGCCCCTGCCGACCACATGGAGGCAGAGCTCGATGCCGGCGGCATTCGCGTGGGCGCCAAGTACCGCTACCGTCAAAAGGACCAGGCAGCGACCCTTACGCGTGACGAAAATGCGCAAATGCTGCTAACCTTTGACGAGCCGCAGCGAGCCATCGCCCCCGGTCAAGCCGTTGTAGTCTACCGCGGCGACATCGTCCTGGGCGGCGGCACGGTGACCGGCGCGCTTAAGTAGCCGCGGGTTTATCGCTGCACGTGTCGAAGTACCTCAACAGCGGCACTAACCTCGATTACGCGACGCTCGAGGCCGCGGCAAATGGCCTCGAGTCGACCCTCCGCCGTCGCCCATTCGCTCTGCGAAAGAATCTCAATCGCCTCATCAACAAATCCGTTGAGCCGCGATGACTCGAACCAATCGAGCGAGTCCGCAAGCGCCAGTTGGACGGAAGGGTCGGGCCCAAACGGCTTAGCGGAAAACCCAAACTCCCCAGCTGCGAGCACGGCAGTTGGCACGTTGTACCACAGGCAGTTGCCGCTATCGAACAGCGGAGCAGGTTTTATCTCCAGGGTGTCGACATTACGGATGATGCCGAAGTTTCGCCAATGGCGGTCGCTGTTGGCCAAAAGGGCATCGCAGACAATCATCCGCGACATAGACCTTCTCACAGCGGCCTCATCGGCACCATGCTTGCCAAGGTAGCGACAGTATCGATCGTATGTCGAGCTTCCTCGCTGGCCGCCAAGGGCGTTCTTAACGTAAACAGCCGGAACGTATTCCTCGCGGCCATCAAGAAAGTCGTCGCACAGACACACAGGGCCATCGAACATCCGCTCAACCGTATAAGGAACAAACTCGCCCTCCGACAGCAAGCGACGATGAAGAGCCGTTGCAACCGCCTCGTTAAAGGGCCGTTGGTCGTCCATGCCGCACCCCTTGACCAGAACGCGAACACCGTTGCGAATCACCCACGATTTAGGGAGCTCGCCCTCGGACGTGTTATCCGGATTTTTAAGGCCGATGCCTTCCAACCAACCCGAACGCTCTTCGGGCGCCGATCGCTCAAATTCGTTCTCAAAGTAATTGATGTTTTGCCATTTGAGTTCGTCGCAATCGGCCGGCCGCAGCCAATAACAATCCGAAAGCGATAGGCCCAGACACCGAACCGGAACCTCGATACCACTGGCAATTCCCAGTTCACGATAGCGCGAGACGAGTCCGGGGCGGACGTCAGGCACCGACCGATGGCCCCACCACACGTTGAGCTCCCGTTTATTCACCGTTGGAGAAGAGCTCGAGCACGTGCCAAACGGCATCCTCTGCGCATCAAGTACCTCGGCGATTTCGAAGGAAAACTCGCGCGTCGGATCAAACGAAACACGTGCAACCTCGTAATCGGCGGACATCAGCGTAAACTTGCGCCCCACATCGGCCGCAGGACGGCGTCCACGTTTGCGGACCTTTTGATAAGCAACCGCAGAATCATACTCAACCATCTTCCGTCCGCCCACAATATCGCACGCGAGCGTTCCCGATGCGGCAAGTTGAGATATGCGGGCTTTCGTAACGCCCAACAGGCGAGCAGCATCACCCATAGACAAGTACTCAGATGTATCCATACGCCGCATCACCTCGTTAAGTAATTTACACGTTTAGTTAATAGATTACATACATCATAATACTAAACGACCTAAAGCGAAAAAAGGCCCGAGAAATCGGGCCTTAACGATTGGTCAGCCGAGTCGCAAGCTGCTCCCCTAGCGCTGAACGTAGGCGCGAACCAGCTCGTAGGTATTGCGCACGCCGTCGATGTGGCTGCGCTCGTAGTTGTGGCTCGCGTACACGCCGGGGCCGATCAGACCATGGCGAATGTCGTAGCCGGCCGAGAGCGTGGCCTCGACGTCGGAGCCATAGTGCGGGTACACATCGATGGCGTAATCGAGCTCCAGCTCGCGCGCGATGTTGGACAGCGTGGTTACCAGGTCGTAGTTGTACGGACCGCCCGAATCCTTAGCGCAAATCGAAACCATGCGCTCGGTGCAGCCCAGGTCGTCGCCCACGCAGCCCATGTCCACGCTGATCATCTCGCGCGTGTCGGCCGGCACAAAGGCACCGCCGTGGCCGACCTCCTCGTACACCGTAAAGAGCAGCGAAACCTTGCGCGAAAGGGTCACCTCGCCGTCGGCGACAGCGCAGGCCAAACCCAGCAGAATCGACGCGGACAGCTTGTCGTCAAGGAAGCGACTCTTGATGAAGCCGCTCTCCGTTACCGTGGTGCGCGGATCCATAGCGATGATGTCGCCGGTTTGAATACCCAGCTCGAGCACATCGTCCTTGCTGTCAACGTTCTCGTCGAGCAGGATTTCCATGTTCTTCTCGATGGTCTTGACCGGCTCATCGGCCACATGCGCCGAAGGCTCGGTATTGAGAACCACGCCCGTGTACACATTGCCGTCACGCGTGTAGACGGTGCAGTTCTCGCCATCGGCCGTAGACCACTGGTGCCCACCAAGCGTCGTGGGACGCAGGCGGCCATTGTCCTTAATGGAGCGCACCATGGCGCCCAGGGTATCGACATGGCTCGCCAGTACGAGCGGCTCACCCTCACCACCAAGCTCAACGAGCACATTGCCCTTGTTAGAACGCTCGGGCCCAAAGCCCATATCGCGCAACGTTTCCATCAGATAATCAGTCGCCGCACGGGTATAGCCCGTAGGCGAAGCAATCGAGGTAAGCGCCTTCAACTGGTCAGTAATATAGGAGAGCGTAGAATCCATCTTGGACACCAAAGTCACCCTTTCGTATCGAATTAAACCCACAGCAACAATACCACCGCGAACCATCTTTTTACCTAGCGAGATGACCCATCGAGCTCTTCAGAACTGCGCCCGCCGAACCAAGTTAGGCAGCCGGGCAGATCTTCTTGAAGAGCTCGATGACGTCGTCGAGCGTCGCCTCGCGCGGGTTACCCGGGAAACAAGCGTCGGCCATGGCGTCCTTGGCCAGGACCTCGATCTCGTCAGCCTTCATGGCCTCGCAGACGTGCGGGATATTCACGTCGGCGGAAAGCTGCTTGACGGCGGCGATAGCGGCGTCGGCAGCCTCGTCGGTGCTCATGCCCGTGGTGTCAACGCCCATGGCGACGGCAACCTTGGCCAGACGCTCGGCGCAAACCGGCTTGTTGAACTCCATGGCGATCGGCAGCAGCATGGCGCAAGCGACGCCGTGCGGGGTGTCGTAGTGAGCGGACAGGGTGTGAGCCATGGCGTGGTCGATGCCCAGGCCAACATTGGAGAAGCCCATGCCGGCGACATACTGGCCAAGGGCCATGCCCTCGCGGCCGGAGCCGGGCTGGCCGGACTTGGCCTCGGCAACGGAGTCGCGTAGGTTCTCGCTGATCAGCTTGATGGCCTCAAAGTGGAACATGTCGGAGAGCTCCCAAGCGCCCTTGGTGGTATAGCCCTCGATGGCGTGGGTCAGAGCGTCCATGCCGGTGGAGGCGGTCAGGCCGGCGGGCATGGAAGCCATCATGTCGGGGTCGACGACGGCGACCTCGGGGGCGTCGTTGGTGTCGACACACACGAACTTGCGGACCTTCTCGGGGTCGGTGATGACGTAGTTGATGGTCACCTCGGCAGCGGTACCGGCGGTCGTCGGCACGGCGATGGTGAACACGGCGTGGTTCTTAGTGGGAGCAACGCCCTCGAGGCTGCGGACATCGGCGAACTCGGGGTTGTTGATGATGATGCCGATGGCCTTGGCGGTGTCCATGGAGGAGCCGCCACCGATGGTCACGATAGCGTCAGCCTCGGCGGCCTTGAAGGCCTCGACGCCGTCCTTGACGTTCTGAATCGTGGGGTTGGGCTTGATCTCGGAGTAGAGGCTCCAAGCGATGCCGGCGGCGTCGAGCTCGTCGGTCACCTTAGCGGTAACGCCAAACTTGACCAGATCGGGGTCGGAGCAGACGAAGATCTTCTTGTAGCCGCGACGCTGGAGCTCGCCGGGGATCTCCTTGATGGCGCCGGAACCATGATAAGAGATGGTATTGAGAACGAAACGATTAGCCATTGATAGCCTCCCATCGTGTGCGGGGCGCCCATTACGCCCCACGCTATGAGTCCCATCCTAACGCTTTTGAAACGAAAAGCACGTGAGAACGTCAAATTAGTTAAAGCGTTTCAACATGATAACGGAGTTCTAGACCTTCCCTCCCGACAGCAGCGAAGGCTAGATTATAGAAGCAATCGCCCAAAGGATACGACCACTCAGTCTATAAATTGTTTCTGTTTTAGCAATATATGTTTGACAATACGTTTATAAATGGTTACCTTTTAGTAAACATCTTAGTTCACTAAAATAACATTAGTGAAATGAAAGAGGCGGTAGAGATGTTAGTTCTACCCATAAAGACCCTCTTGGGCCACTACATTTATGATGCCAATCGAAACGAGATACTTGCAGTAAGCAAAGATCTCTTCAATTACATCTCAGAAGTCCAAGCAGGCGAAGCTTGCCCCGACTCCTATAAATCAGACCAAGAATTCCAGTTACTACAATCATGTGGCTACTGCTGCGATTCGCCATTGCAGGATGTCGCTTATCCATCAATTGACCTTTTGAAAGTTAAGCTGGAAAGAAATTTACGGATGATAACCCTTCAGCTGACTCAATCTTGCAACTTCCGATGTGATTACTGTATCTATTCCGAAAACTCCTTATACAACAGAACCCACAGTCATAACTCTATGTCTGTTTCGACGGCCAAACATGCAATCGAATTCTTTAAGATGCACTCGATTGACAACCCAAACCCGGTCGTAGCATTTTATGGAGGAGAACCTCTCCTTCGATTTAGTGAAATTAAGCTAATTACTCAATATGCAGAACAGGTATTTGAAGGAAAACACATCTCATTTCGAATTACAACCAATTGCTCTCTTTTATCTGAAGATATGGTTAAATTCTTCTTCGATTCTGGGCATGAATTCTATTTGCTAATCAGTCTTGACGGGCCGCAGCAAATCCATGATAAGTCTAGGCATTACGCTAATGGTGAGTCCTCATACCAAGCAGTTATAGACAATGTTCATATGATTTTAGACAACCATCCTGAACGCAACAAATATATTCATTTTAATGCCGTAGTCGACACGAACAACATCTATAAAACAGTCTCTTCCTTTATAAATGATAAGGATATCGAGGCTTGCGATGTTCAATTCAACTACTTGGAACGCAACGGACGTATCGCCCCCTACAATGACAAGTTCTCAAGTCAACTGAATTACGCCTTATTTAAAGCAAGAATTATGGACGAGCGCAAGATCGAAAAAGGAAACTGCAGCGATAGGCTCGCTTCATATACGCTTGCAAGCATCAACCAAAACATTAAGCGATTTGCACCTTCGAACATCCCAACAAAAGCTATACCCGGTGGTCCATGCGAGCCAGGAGTTACGCGTCTATTTGTGACAACAGCAGGAGCGCTTCTTCCTTGCGAAAGGGTCAGCGAAACAACCAAGGACATGTATATCGGTACATTGGATTCAGGATTTGATTTAGGTCAAATTGAAAAGATGATCAATGTTTCAAAGCTGACCAGCGATTCATGTAAAAAATGTTGGGCATTTCAGCTGTGCACTCAATGCATTAAAAGCGCAGATTGCAAAGGAGTAATTAGCCCTGATTACAAACGAACAGCATGCGACAACTCAAAACGAATTGCCTTTGATCGACTTAATCAGAAAATACTTCGCTTTGAGCTTCATAGACACGAAGTGTCCATTACAACGGCTCTTAAAAGGAACAAGCGATAATAATCATGAAGACAATTGGACTTATATCTTTCACGAGAGCTGACTATCCTCTTCTAATTGGATTGCTAGGAGTTGGCTACAATATTCGGGTATCAACACCATGCGGCATTCTACCGGACGGCGTAGATGTTGCCAACCTTGTTAATTGCAAAGAAATTGGCATAAGAAATCGAATTAACTATGTAACGACAATCGATGAATCAGACCTGGTTGTCGTTTTATCGACGAAAGAAAGCGCCACAGGACTCATAGAATTTAGTAAACACGCTGAAACCTATGCACATTCTGTAAATAAGAAGGTTGTCAGTCAACTCGCCACTGAACAAATTGAGTCTAGCAAAAGCGACATGCAGGAATTAGCCCTGATACCAAAAATTGTTGTCGGGAATCTATATACACCCGCCGATTCAACAATTACGTTTAGTAGCATCGTTAGCGAGATGAGAAAGCACCATCCCAATCTATGCGCTTTGAGCTTCAATCCTTTAAATGAAATCTGGGGCTGCAACACCCTTAGTTTTGATGGTGGCCAATCCGCCGTCATCAAAATGAATGAGCAGATCAACACCATCATTGAGAATGATAAATCCGACCTAGCTCTATTAGAAACGCCCAATGTGCTTATGAAATACGACGACCACATTTACGGAGATTACGGATTAGGATCGATTGCTGCATGTCGAGCTTTCTGCCCTGACTTGGCCATTATCAATATCCCATACACGATAGCCGACTACGACATAATGCTTGGGCTCATGCCCATAATTGAAACGCTAACGCAAGCAGAGAAAGTTCAATTTGAAATTACAAACGAAGTACTTGACGCCACTGAAGGGTTGGAGACGCATAGGTTTCAAATAAGCTATTCATCTAGCGATAAAGCAATTCAAGCAGCAAGAGAACTTCGACTAAGAGGAATGCCCTGTTTCTCAGCCAGCTTAGATCCAGAAGAATCATTACTATGCTGCAAAACAATCGAGAACGAGTTGTTTGATTTCGATATTGGGGTGCTGAAATGACAGCATATCGTAAAGATGAAACCATCTACGCAGAAATCGAAAAAGCGATAAGCAATATTAGAGATTTGGATTTGACTCAATTTGACCAAAATCTAAGAAATCAGCAATTGACCGACCCGCCATTCAACTTGTCCTCATCAGATTTAGTTCGACTGCTTATTTATCTTGAAAGCAGGTTTTCTGTTTACGTTGAGTACTCGTCGATTGAAAACCTAGGGTTCAACAGTGTTGAGGAGGTGAAGAAGGTAACAGAACAGTCAGAAACAATCGAACAATGGGAGGCAGATCATGAGAAGTATTCGTCCATTTAACATGCATGCAGTAAATAGCGTCATTCATTTTGTTAGAAATTGCCCATGCGGTTATTGCAGCTGCATGTACTGCAACATACTGCGCAATTCTCCGCACGAAGCAGAAGTCGGTTCCAATTCGATCGAGGCGATGACGCGTGGTGGCTACTGGTCCTAAATCGAGCAAGACGGCTACAAACGAATATCGAATCTCAATTGAAGGTAACCCTTATCCGCATGCTCTAGCTCTCATCAACCCAGCCGGAGACAACCTCAATATCAAAAGACATGGGTTCACGGGTCCACTAGGACAGCTATTGAGTCTAAAATATACCGTTTATGACGATGCAAATGAAAAACTCTTTACTGTCGTCGACGGTGGTTTTAGTAACATGCCCAGGGTTGCGCTCATCATCGAACACAAGGAAGTTGCGGTGTTCGATTATGGCCTAAACAGACTTGAGATGAAGTGCGTAACGAACATACCGAATTACACAATAAAAGGTAACTTCCTATTTGGAGATTACGACATATTCAGCCAACGGGAAGTGAAGCTATCTTCAGTTATCGTCCTTCAATGTGATAAACAATCGTGCTTTAGCATACAGGTTTTGGATAAAGCCGAATTGGCCGCCGCAATTGGAATACCCACAGCCATTGCCCTTCTGAGGGCTCGGATTGAAGAGCATCTCGAATAAATCGCAAAAAGCAGTTCGTAGCAACGTTCAGGAGCTAGATAGTTTTTTCTGGCTCCTGAAACTGTATTACATAGTCTGCAAATTGTTCGAAACCATGTCCATGATCCGCAATGATGACGATTCGCTCTTTCATCTCCTGCGCAACCACCATCTTCAAAAAGGATATCGAAGCATTATCTAAATTGTTGCAAGGCTCATCCAAAATAATAATAGAATAACTGCTCAGAAAGGCCCTACAAAGTAATAGAGAAGCCAGTTCTCCGCCAGACAAATTGTGTCCCCTAGCTCCAATGATGGGATTTACTTCAAATAATTTATCGAGGCTAAAACCCTTCAAAAGATAGATGAGTTTTTCAGAGTCAATATCTACAAGACCATAGTAAAGAGCCTTCCTGAAAGTTCCCCCCATTATCAAATGTCTTTGCGGCATAGTTGCGCAGGGTAGCTGGATTAAAGTCGAACCATCGAAAATGACAGTAGACTCATTAACACACAGTCTGCCAGCAACTGGCGACAATAATCCGTTCAATACTTCCAGAAATGAAGATTTACCACATGCATTAGGGCCGCTTACTAAAACCAGACAAGGTGCCTGTATCGTGCAATCTGGAATTGTTATCCTCTCATTAGTTTCGTTCGACGAAAACGAGAGAATGATTCCTTTCCAACTAATTCGATCAGCGTGATCGAAACATATCAAAGTAGGTTTTTCAGCTTCCAAAAGACGACGTAATTCCAAGACACGGTGCAACGATCTAAACGACGGCTGAAGCTGAGCCCAACAATTCAGAACAAGAGGAAAAGGAGAATAGCATAGAAGTACAAGTTGATAGCTCTGCACCGCAATCCCGACCGTCAGTCCGCGCTTTGACACAAGGAAAATAAGCAGCAGAACTGAAAGCAAGCCAGTAATGATGTTGCCAGCGTCAACTATTTCAGTTGCCAATCTCGCAAAGACACTCTCCTCAACTCGAGAGTTCCTGCAGGCTTTAAGCATCTTTTTATAGCGAAGTAATTCCAAGTTAATTGAACGAGAAATACGAATGTAAAGTCGACAATTTATTAGTTGGGCTAAATAAGCAGAACCCCTCGCCTGGGCCTCCAATGCCTTTTCGCTCTTAGTCGATAGCTTACTAAGAGCGAACGGATATAGAAGCGAAATAAACAATGCCGAAACACAAACAGGAATCAAAAGCAACAAAGAGATATTAGATAGTGCCACAAACGATACCAAACCCGTCACTAGGCACGGAAGAAACGCAGTTGTAAATATTCCAATCATCGGCTGTAGGTTCCCAGCCTCTTCAATGCGCGATAACAGGTAGTCACTGTCTTTTGCTAAAACTAAGGGCCGCTCTAAAGCATGGCGGGCAAGCAATCTATAGAAGCAGTTAGTGCCATCGGAAGCCAATTGCTCCGCATATTTTGATCTGAACAGGTTTGTCACCAGCTCAACTGAGAGCAATACTAGCAGGCCTAACCCAATGAATAAAACGTTACGATAATTAGAGCGAAGCAGGCCATAGTCTATTATCAACGATTCAGCTTTAACAACAGACAGCTCCACCAGGGCAGATAAAATGCAGAGCGCCATCAACTTGATTACTGTCGTCTTATTTTGAATAAAAAGCTCTGGCATATGTCCATCCCCTCAACTAATAATTATAGCTAGAAAGATGACATTTTTATTCTATAGCCTTAAGCAGCACGCTTTGCTGACGTCAAACCTTGATTATCGACTTTATCCGAACACCTCCCACATTCATCCGCACATGTGC
>ERZ1673702.413-NODE-413-length-63031-cov-15.644928_pt1 | contig 63031 bp, 60 predicted proteins | sample MGYA00580232_ERZ1673702 | MGnify/ENA primary metagenome ERZ1673702 (study PRJEB41218, sample SAMN15661792) | gut metagenome | host: Homo sapiens | place: Canada: London | collected 2015-08-20/2019-03-30 | study: EMG produced TPA metagenomics assembly of... | reverse complement strand
AAACTATCTCCGTGTCCATATGTTGTTTTTGTTGGTGCTGTTATTTCTATTGTTTGTGCATTATTATGTACTTCTACTTCAAAAGTTTTAACTATTTTTTCTGGAATTTTTGTTCCATCTGATAAAACATAATTTGTGTCATAAGTAACCGTTATTTGTTGAGTGCCAATTTTTGTTTTATCATAACCAGATATCATTGCACTAGTTAAATTTACATTTTTAATAGTAGTATCTTTATAAACAAGTGTTAGCTTTCCACCATTTAAATTCAAATCTGTATTATAATTATAATCAAGTTTTGTAGGTGCTGTGATTTCAGATGAAACAATGTAGTTATATGCTTCAACATCAATTGTTGAATCTGCATTCTTTCCACCAAAACTTACTGTTAAATTTTGTTTTACACCTGTTTTTGTATTATCAAAATTTGAAACTTTAACACTTCCATCTGGTAAATTAATAGTAGTAGAATTTCCACTTGCTAATAAAACCTTAACTTTGGCACCTGTTAAATTTAAATCTTCTCCTCTTTTATATACAGTTTTTGTAGGCTGACTAATTAAGCTAACACTACTAATTGTATCATTTACAATAATTGTTTCATCAGCTGTTTTATTTTTATAAGAAAATGTAATAACCTGAGTTCCCTTAATTGGTACAACTCCATCAGCTGATGTTTGAGTAAATTTGTTAGAATTTACACTTGCTACATTTTCACTAATTGAAACACCATCACTATTGCTTGTTAAATCTTCTGTTGCTCCACTTCTTTTGGTTGCTGTAAGTTTTAAACCTGTGAAATCTAAGTTATCTCCGTGGCTATATTCAATAGTATTCATAGGAGATGTAACTGCTAATGAATCAACAGGATCATTTACTTTAATATTAAAAGTTGTTGTTTTGCCAGAATAGTTAATTTTAACAACATTATTATTAATATTTGCTATACTTCCAGAATCTATACTTACCTTAGGATCAGTCATACTTACATCTTCGGTACTGTTATCACTATAAGTAACTGTAATAACACCACCAGCTAAATTAACTGTATCCCCGTGATCATATTCAGTTTTACTAGGTTCATCTTTAACTGCTATTGATGTAACAGTTTTACTTTGCTTTGCAAATCCGTCAAACTTTAAGTATGATAAATCTGTACTGCTTTGTTGAGTTGGATTACCATTTTGTTCGTCTGCATCCCAAATGAACTTAAATCCATCTGTAGCTGAAGTTGGGCTTAATGAAAGAATATCTTCTGTTAAATCATCATCTGTTAAAGACTCATCTGCCAACCTAAATGTCATTGTATAAATAAGCATATACCCATCATAAGTACCAGAATCATCAGGACCATAATCAATTGGATTTTCTGGTGCTCCTGTATTTGGTATTAATCTAAATGTCGAAGCTTTTGTATCAAGATATGATGTTGATGGCATAAAACTTGTTGCATATGCTGACTCTTGATTTATTGATTGTGCCAATGAAGTCGCTTTCTTTTTAGTGCTCTTATTGGCTGGTTGAATTTTTGTTGAATCATATTTAAGTTTTATATCAAATAAATATGGCCAAAAATCTCCAACAAATGCAAATTGCACCTGAAACCATTTTCCATTTGCACTAGTTTGAATATCAGTGCTCTTTCTTATTACAACAGCTGGAGTTTGTGGTGTAGATGCAGCTTTTGAAACTGTCATAAATAATCCCAATGGAGAAAATACCTGTGATAAAATCATTATAGTTGTAATTAATGCAATTATTTTTTTACTAAAAACTTTCTCTTTTTCCATTTTTACATATCCTTTCTTATTTTTTATATTCTTTAATTGTTTTCATAGTGTCATAATAAATGTTTATATATGTAAGATCTTCACCTTCTATTATTCCGTCCTCATTCAAATCATACGATAAATTATAATTTTCATTATCTGACATAACATCATAATAAATATTTATATATGTAAGATCTTCACCTTCAACAATTCCATCCTTATTTACATCACCGTGGTATTAATTCAACATTATCCAAATCTATTTCATCATTTTCATTTACTTGAATTGTTGTAACAATGTAATCTAAATAAGCAACTTTATCAATTAACACATCATAGTTTCCAGGAATCACTTTAATTTCATATGTTCCATCTTCATTTGTTTTTTTATTTAATACAGTTTTATAATTATCTAGCTCATCGTGGCTCGATATGTTTTCCCAATCTATTTGATCTGAATTGTTGTATACTTTCACATCTGCAATATGAACATCATTTGAATTAACTGTATGTATTGAACCTTTAATAGTTCCATATGGCCTATGAATTGTTATTTTGTACGTTTTAGTTGTAACTTCATCTTCTGCCGTTACTTTCAGCTCTATTACTGTATCTGGTTCGCCTAATTTATTTAGTACTATTTCGTTTTTTAAATCGTCCAAACTTGTTTCTTCATATACAATTGTTGAACCATCATCTTCAAAAACTAAATTTCCATTTTCATCGTGTTTAGGTTGCTTAATTACTATAGAAGATTTTTCATCATCTTTTGTCACTTCCAAATTGACTTTATCTACATATTCAAGCAATTCGGTTGTATATTCTAATGTATTTTTATCAAAGCTAGGATTTAAAGCATATTCTTTGTAATTTTCATCATCTTCATTACCATTGCTTAGTTTTATATTAGATAAATCTGCATTTCTTGATGCCGATTTATCTGTAAAACGAAATGTTGACTGATTTTCGTAATATGTACTACCATCTATAATTATTTTTATTCCAGTTTTGGGCGATGTTGTATCTGATGTTTCCAATTTAAAACTACTTATATCAAATTTATCTAATGTTGTTCTAAAACTTAGTGTTCCTAATAAAACACTTCCAGATGAATCAACAATCATTCCAACATTTTCTTTATTTTTAATATGTTCAGATTCTGAAATTGGTGGATTGAACGAAACAACCGCTCTCATTCCTCCTGTTGAAGTTCCTGTGTATGGAACTGTAAACAATTCCAAACAATCAGAAAATTCAGATTCAAACTTAAAAAACTCAGTTTCATCATCTGTATAATCATTTGTAGTTATATTAGATGGTGCAAAATGTGTTCCATCATAAGAAAATCTAACATCAAACCCTTTAAACTCAATTTCATGAGCCCAGAGCTCGAATATAACTTGTTTATCTTTGCCCTCAATATTAGTAACTTTAACTGTCCTCAATTCAAAAAATTGATCTTCTGTTGGCTCTACTAATTTAGATTCAGCAATTGAAACATTGCAAAAACATATACATAAAATTATTAAATTTATTATGGTAGCAATTATTTTTTTCGACACTTTTTGCAACCCAATTACCTCCTATATAAAACTTTTATAAAACTTTTATAAAAATTATATAAAAAAAAAATAACAAGCACAAACGCGCTTGTTACTCATTTCGACAAAATATTACAAACTATTTCTTACGGATTTTCGTATTTCAAATATGTTTTTTTTCAATTATTAAATTTTTATTATTTTAATATTACAATTAATAAAAATAGTTACATTATTATATGTAATATTAATTTCCCTAGCAATTCTTTTTTTTACTGAAAAAAAATATTTAAACAGATTTCACAATTTTTTTCTATATAATTTTTACTTCATATAAAAATCAGTTAACAAAATAACCAAACTTTTATATTTATGTTTCATATTATAATAACTTTAAATATTACACAAGGTTTTTAATATTTTGCATATGGCATTTTTATAAAAAATTTATTTATCAACCACTACACTATTAACTCTAGTTATTTTATTATCAGATATTCTTACTTCAACAGTATTTTCTTTAGAAGATATATAATAATAAAACTCACCTTTTCGCTCTATCTTTAAAATTTCTAAATCTTTTTCATTAACTTTTTCACCAAGTTCCTCAAATTTTTTTCGAGCAACCTTTAGAGCTTTTTTCTTTTGCTCATCGTCATTTTTATTATGGATTTCTGAAGTTTGACTACTTTCATCACTTTTTGGCTTAAAATTGTCCTTTAATGTAAAAAAAGCTGTAACTCCAATAATCCCTAGTACAATTGCACATATGGCAATTTTAACATTTCTTCTTCTGTTATTCAATTTTCTAATTTTACTTATTCTTTCGTTTTCTTCTTTCATATTTTTGTATGATATATTTTTATAAAATACTCATACTTTCCTCCTTTTCTAAAATATAAATTTATTATAACAAAGGCGATTTATTTTGTAAATAAATCGCCTAACAATATTTTATTGAAACTGATTTTTAACTTGCTTAATTTCATCTTGAGTAGCCTGTTCTACTGGAGTATAATACCTATTTGCCATAGCAACTTTAAATAATTCATATTGAAAACTTTCATCATTATTACGGATTTGCTGAATTACTTGCCTTATTTGTATATTTTCTGTTTCTGCTATAACATTTTGATATCTGCTTAACATCATTTTAATATTACTCAAAACATCGTTAACCATAGTTTTTTCATCCATTTTTACTTTCCTCCCACTTATAAATATAAAACTTAATTAAATAATAAAATTCTATAAATAACCATTACTATTCATTAAAAAAACTCAATAATTTTTGTTTTGTATTTAAAGCATCTTGTGCTGATTTTTTGAAAATTTGCTTAATTTGTGGATTCTCTGCTTGTGAAGCATATTTATCCAACTTTTTGTATAAAGTTTCATTATGCTCTATTAGTGACTTTAAATTTTGCAATTCAACCTGATTAAAATTTGACATACGCTCTCCTTTACTAAATTTATATATATAATTTCATTTACATATTATTATCTTCAAAAAATAAATTTATATACAAAAACCCCATATCAATTGAAAATACTACATTTTTTATTGAAAAACGCCCCAAAATATGATATTATTGGTTTACTATAATTTTTTATTTAACCAAAACTTTTGGGGTTAAAAATTTATAGTACAAATTTTATAGAAAGGATGATAATTGTGATGAACCGGACTAATAAATCTTTTATGGACCGCATCTCTGACAGTATCTGTTCCGCACAAGATGTTAAGTCAACATTTGTTTTAGCAGAAAAACTTGCAGTTATTGACGGTGGAAGACTTCTCTCACTAGACTACCTCGTTTCAGCAATACTATTTTATTACGATGAAGTATTCCCTAATAGTTTAGTAATCAAATTGTTTCCAGCAAAAGACTATTATGCACAAGTAATAAAAGATTCAGCACCTGAAATATCTTTTGTAAATCTTACAGACGAAGCACCTCAATTTGGCTCAAACTTTTATACGCCTGATATTCAAACCATACTATTCAATCGTATTCTAACAATTAAGACCACACTCACCGTTCCATTACTTCTGTTTACAATATGTGATATCTGCGAAAAAGAAGACTTAACACGACCACCAATACTATGCAAAGACGAGAAAAAATTCGGGCAACTATACACACATTTAAGCAAAAGTTGTGTCTATATGTATGCATACAAAAACAAGCTCGATATTCCAAGCGGGACCGACATTACATTCAAAGCAGCACGAAATGAGTATGACAAAATCATCGGAAGAACTGAAGAAATCAACCATATCTTGAGAATTCTCTGCAAAAAGACGAAAAATAATCCATTACTTGTTGGAGAGCCTGGAGTTGGCAAAACGCACATTATTGAGGCCCTTGCGAAGCTTTTTACACAAGGACAAGTTCCAAAAAAATTGCTTGGCAAAAAAATTATTAGCCTCAATGTTACGGAACTCGTATCCGGAACAAAATACAGAGGAGACTTTGAAGAAAAGGTTAAAAACTTTTTGGAAAAGATCTACTTGAATGACGCAATAATTTTCATCGACGAAATTCACGCAATATGTAATAACGTTTCAATTGACTCAAATACTCTGGGAGAAATGCTAAAACCATACTTGCTTGATTCCAATTATTGCATTATTGGAACAACAACGGTTAAGGAATACAGACGCATCGAAAAGGATCCTGCACTAGCACGGCGTTTTGATGTAGTTTATATTTCCGAACCATCAGTTACTGAAACCATTGAAATACTTCGCGGATTGAAAAGAAATTATGAAGAATTCCACTCAATTACAATTACTGACAAAGTCATTGAACAATGCGTGAAACTTGCGGATCGTTACATTTCTGCAAGCAATTTTCCAGATAAAGCTATCGATCTTTTAGACGAAGCTTGTGCAAAAAAAGAATGCGACCGGAAAAATGGCAAAAACCTGTTATCCATAAACGACCTCTATGCTGTCATAACAGAGAAAACAGGAATTTCGTTGCTTTCATCCGAAAAAAAAGACATCTTCAAACTGGAGAAAACTTTAAAAGCCAAAATTATTGGACAGGATTATGCAATTTCAGAGATCATTCGAGCACTAAAGCGCTCCGCTTTGGACTTGCAGGATGCCAACAGACCAATCGCAAGTTTTTTATTTGCTGGAACAACTGGTGTAGGCAAAACCGAAACCGCAAAAGTTTTAGCAAATGAATACTTTGAAGATCCTAAGGCTCTCGTTCGTTTTGATATGAGCGAATACCAAACACAGGAAACTGTGCAGAGACTAATCGGATCCGCACCCGGATACGTTGGCTATAACGAAGGCGGCCAGCTCACAAATGCAGTAAAAAACAGACCATACTGTGTGGTGCTATTCGATGAAATTGAAAAGGCACATCCAGACGTACTCAATATTCTTCTTCAGATTCTTGATGATGGAAGACTTACAGACAACTCTGGAGTAACAGTAAATTTCAAAAATACTATAATTATTCTGACAACAAACATTGGAGCAAAATCGGTTCAGACCCAATCACTTGGTTTCGGATCAGCAACTCCAGCAGACAACGAAAAAACTGTTATAAGCGAAATTAAAAAAACGATTCGACCTGAACTCATTAATCGACTCAGCAATATTGTAGTATACAACCAGTTAACCATGGACGACTGTGAGAAAATTGTTGACATCTATTTGGCCAAATTTCAGAAAAAGCTTCACGCAAGAGGAATCAGATTCTTCTATTCCGAAAAACTTTCTCATTCTTTGGTTCAAAAAGGATATGACAAAACATACGGAGCACGTGAACTACGACGTTTATTCGAAAAAATCATTGTGGACAAAGTTGTAGACTTAATTTTAAGCACAAATACAACAAATATTCTCATTGATTCGGATTTTAATGTTTCTATTTAATCTTTCTATAAAAAGTACTAAAAAATCATACAAAGTTTAAATAAAATTTGTCAAATTAGGGACGAGGTAAAATTTCGAGTTTGCTTGAATTTTTTACCCCGCCCCATAATTTTATTATTAAACTTTTTACACTGCCCACATATCTTATTTTTCCATTGCTAAGGTTATCAATTTATCTAGCAATTCACTATATGATAATCCACATTTTTCAAACAATTGTGGATACATACTTATTGTTGTAAAACCTGGCATTGTATTTATTTCATTTAAATAAACTTTATTTGAATCTTTATCTACGAAAAAATCTACTCGTGAAAGACCTTTTCCGTCTACTGCTTTAAATGCTTTAACTGCCATATTTCGTATACTTTCAGTTTGCTCTTTGCTTAAATCTGCAGGCATTTTTGTTTTTGATTCTGGATTTGAATATTTAGCATCAAAACTATAAAATTCTTCTGCCGGCAATATTTCACCTAAAATGGATGCTTCGATATCCTCGTTTCCAAGAACCGCGCATTCAATTTCTCTGGCGTTAATTGATTCCTCTACTATTATTTTGCTATCAAATTGAGATGCATATTCTATAAATTTTTCTACCTCTTCTAAGTTATGAGCTTTATTTACACCAACAGAAGAACCTGAATTTGATGGTTTTATAAATACTGGTAATCCCAATTTTTTTTCAACTTTTTTACTTAAATCTTTTATATTTAATTTAATTTCGTTTAAAGATTCATCCACAAAAATGTATTCTTCTTTTCCTTTTTTTACATACATATGTTTAACTTGTGGAATTCCAGCTTTTTCCAAAACTACCTTTGTATATGCCTTATCCATACATACACAAGATCCGAGTACTTTGCAACCAACATATGGAAGTTTTAATAATTCAAATAATCCTTGTATTGTACCATCTTCACCATATAGTCCGTGTAATACTGGAAAAACAACATCAACCGATTTTAATTTTTGTAATACATTTTCAATTTTAGAAATTTCAGCTGGCTCTTCCCCAACTTTTAAAATATCAATTGTCTCAATTTTTTTATCATATGAAAACCACTCACCATTTTTATCAATATATATTGGTATGATTTCATATTTATCTTTATTTAAATTTTTTATAACAGATGTACCAGAAACAACAGAAACATCATGCTCTGTAGACATTCCTCCAAAAATAACTCCAATTTTTAATTTGTTCATAAAATCGCATCCTTTCAAAAAAACAATTTCTTTTAATAGTATTCTAAATAAAAATCATAATTCATAATTTTATGTGTTTTTAATTTCAAATAATAATACTATGAGTTAATTTTGTCAATAAAAATTCAATATACCCCCATATTTACAAATACCCCTCTAAGGTATATACTCCATATGGTGGTGATAAAATTGAAAGAATGTTGTAAAAAGAAAACCGTAAGAGGTGAAAACGAAAAAAAATTAATAAACAATAGATTAAATCGAATAGAAGGCCAAATAATGGGAATAAAAAGAATGATACAAAATGATGCATATTGCACAGATGTACTAATTCAGCTTTCAGCAGTAGAAAATGCAACAAAAAGCTTATCAAATCATATTCTTGAAAGCCATTTATATTCTTGTGTTTCAAGAGATTTAGAAAATGGTAATTTAGATGTAATAGATGAACTAATAAGCTTATTCAAAAAATTTAACAAATAACAATATAAAATAAATTTATAAAAAATATATGTACTTGTAAAAGCAAGACAAAAAAGGAGGAAATTAATTATGAATAATTTAAAATTAAATGTAACAGGAATGGCTTGTGGAGGATGCGAAAAACGAATAATAAATGCACTAAGCCAAATATCAGGAGTTACTAAAGTAACAGCAAACCATAGTACAGGAATAGTTGAAATAGAATGTTCTCAAGCTTTAAACAAATCAGAAATAATTGAAAAAATAGAAGATTTAGGATTTGAAGTTGATCAATAATATTTATATAAAAGTCAGAAAGGAACAAATCAAAAAATGAAAAAAATAATATTATCTATAGATGGTATGACTTGCAGTGCTTGCTCTAATGGTTTAGAAAAATATTTAAATAAACAAAATGGTATTATAAATGCAACTGTAAACCTAGTAATGGCAAATGCCACAATTGATTATGATGATAATATTTTAAATCAAGAAAAAATCGAAAAATATATAAAACAAGCAGGATTTTCTAGTGCGGGAATATTCAAAGAATTCAAAATTGAAAAGTCCAATAAAAAAGAAAAAAGAAAATTCATCACATTTACAATTTTAGCAATTATATTAATGTATATTTCAATGGGACATATGATAAATTTGCCAATTCCAGCAATACTAAATCCACATATTAATCCACTTATCTACACATCTACCCTACTAATACTAACAATTTTATTTTTAATATATGGATATGATATCTTAAAAAGTGGTTACAAAAATTTAATTCATAGAATGCCAAATATGGATACTTTAGTTTCAATTGGTGTTCTAAGTAGCTTTTTTTACAGCGTTTATGGAATGTATATGACTTTAAAAGGAAGTCATTCTTATATAATGAATTTATATTTTGAATCATCAGCCATAGTAATATATTTTGTAAAGTTAGGCAGATACTTGGATAAAATAAGCAAAGATAAAACAAAAAGTGCAATTCAAAAATTAGTAGAAATAACACCAAACACAGCAACAATCGAAGAAAACGGAACTGAACGAACCGTAACTTTAGACGAAATAAAAAAAGGCACAATCGTTGTAGCCAAACCAGGAGATAAAATTGCCGTAGATGGCGAAATTATTGAAGGAAAAACACATTTAGACGAAGCATTCATAACCGGTGAAAGTAAACCATCTACAAAATCTGTAGGAGAAAAAGTAATAGCAGGAAGTTTAAATTATGATGGAATAATAAAATACAAAGCAGAAAAAATTGGAAAAGATTCAACAATATCAGAAATAGTACGACTTGTAATTGAAGCAAGTAACACAAAAGCGCCAATTGCCAAAATAGCAGACAAAATTTCAGGATATTTTGTTCCAGCTGTTATTTTAATTGCAATAATAACATTTATCGCTTATTTATCATTAGGATTTAATGTTTCTACAGCATTAACGACATTTGTAACAATTTTAGTAGTAGCTTGTCCTTGCAGTTTAGGACTAGCAACCCCTCTTGCCATAATAGTTAGTGAAGGATTATGTGCAAGCAACGGAATACTTGTTAAAAAGAGCGAAATACTAGAAAATGCATCAAAAATAAATACAATAGTTTTCGACAAAACAGGAACTTTAACATATGGAAATCTGCAAATATCAAAAATATATAACTACTCAAATTTAACAAACGAAGAGCTTATAAAATTAGCCGGTAGCTTAGAGCAAAGTTCCACACACCCTATTTCAAAAGCATTTACTTCATATATGAAAGAAAAAAATATCAACAAATTAACCCCAACAAACTTTCAAAATCTTCCAGGATATGGAATTGTTGGAGATCTAAATAATGAAACAATTATGCTAGGGAACAGAAAACTAGTTGAAAAATATTCAATAAAAAATTCACATATAGAAGATGAAAACACATTATCTTCAGATGGAAACACTATAATTTACATTATAAAAAATTCAGAAATAATTGGACTAATTGGAGTTAATGACATAATTCGCTCAAATGCAAAAGATGTCATAAAAAAATTAAACAACAAACATATACAAACAATAATGTTAACAGGAGACAACAAATCCACTGCAGAAAAAATAGCAAGAGAGCTAAAAATTACTAAAGTAATAGCCAATGTTTTACCATCAGAAAAAGCAGATATCATAAAAGATTTAAAACTATCCAGCAACAAAGTTATGATGTGCGGAGATGGAATAAACGACAGTCCCGCCCTAGCCAACAGCGACATCGGCGTAAGCGTACAAAGTGGAACAGACATCGCAATGGATTCCTCAGATGTTATATTAACAAAAAATGATTTAAACTCTATTTTAAAGCTAATTACAATTAGTGAAAAAACAATAAAAAATATCAAACAAAACCTATTCTGGGCATTTTTTTATAATCTACTAATGATACCAATAGCCATAGGAATACTAAAACCACTTGGAATTTCAATAAACCCAATGATAGCAAGCTTAGCAATGGTATTTAGCAGTTTGACAGTCATTTTAAACACACTGGGAAAATGGGACGGTTCTCTTTTCCCATTTTCGGGAATTTGGGACACATTTCGCAAGATTAATAGTGCCCAAAAAAACATTTTCAAAAATGAGAAAAAGATAAAAAGGCAATGAAAATTTTGCAAGTTAAGGAAAAATACGAAAAAATAAGTTGCAAAACAACAATTTTCGGAAATATTTTACGCACCTGAACCCGTTGATATGACTAGGTTACAGATGCGTATTTCCATTTTTTACTGTCAAACTCAGGTTATATCACATTTTTGAATTTTTTAAACTTTTTATTGAAAAATTTTTTATTAAAAAAACAAAAAAACAAGGCTCTCGCCTTGCTTTTATTGTTCTTTTATTGAATTATAAAAATTAGCTGTAGTAGCACTAACATATGGAATTACATATATATAATATGCTATTCCAAAAGTTATTGCTGATAACATATACCACCCGAAGAAAGATAATTGCAATACAAATAAATCAAATTTCTGTCCATCCATTATCTCTTTACTTTTTGACAATGCTTCATTTGCAGTAAGTTCTGGATTCTCTGCTAATATATATGGAGCCATAGAATATGAGTATGCTTTTATAATTCCAGGTATTACAAATAATAATGACCATAAAAATGTAAAAAATTGTGTTATTATCTTTAACCATATAGCTTTTCCTGTAATATTAAATCCACTAAAAGTATCTCCTACTGAAATTTCTTCATTTTTAGTAAGTTTTAAATATATCATACATAAAGAAATATCAAATGCTGGTGTAATAATTAATGCTCCTATTCGACCTATTACAGGTATAAAGGCACAAGCTGCTCCAATTGCACCTATTATTAATGTAATAACAAATAAAACACCTATTTTTCCTTTTATTTGTTCTTTTGCTGCAGATTTTAGTTCAATTCTTGTCATATTTAATTCCCCCTTTTCCTTTTATTTTATACTTAAATTTTATTTCTTTTTTTCTTTTCTGTCAATTTTTTTCAATTATGACCAGTAATTATTCCTTAACCCGGAATTTTCATTTGAAATGCAACAAAAATTTTCTTAAAATTCTCCTAACCGTACTATCCGATAAATCTGTTTGAACAATAATATCTTTTGCACCAATAATTACGATTGTCCATTAAACTAGGTACTAATCTATGAGGTGGAGCAAAGATTCTTACAAATTAAAAAATGTTACGATTTCCTTTCGTTTTGTACTCCTCGAAGAATTCATCTGAAACAGTTTTAAATTTTTCCATTATCTGTTCCAAAGATACATCTTTTGTTGCCTTTATGGGCTCTTCATTTCTGGAATTATTTTTGTATGCTTTGCCCATGAATTCATTTAATTTATTTGTAAATTCTGCCATGAAATATGCTCTATTTTTAACATCCGGTTTCTTTCGAATTGCTATATCCTCTATTCTATCAAAAGGAGATACTATCCCTTTATCTGTTGCCATTAGGTCGGCTATGGTTAAAATATTATCATACTCATTATATTGGTAATTTTCTAGAAATTTTGTGATGTCATCTTTTGCAGTGTTTTCTTCCCATTGAGGACTACCTGCGTCATCTACATAAAATCCATCTTCTGCAGGCTCGTTATTGGCGCATCTATTTCCATTTATAAATGAGTGGGTCAGACAAGCAATGGCCTCTGCGTTCCAACCTAAATCAATAAGTTTTTCAAATCCTACAATGATATGCTCAAATGAATGAGTGTATTTTCTACCATAATCGTGTAATATTCCTATTTTTTGCGCAGTTTCTGGATTAAGTCCATCTTTTAGAGCCAGCTGACTGCATAGTCTCCCTTCAAATAAAGAATGACTTATCCAACTGCTTGTGTTAATCTTTCCGTCCAAAATTGTATTGTCGCCTAGATGTTTGCCATTATCGATACATTTATATGCAAGCTCTAATAACAATTTTTTGTATTCTAACATAAGATCATTTCTTTGAGTTATTTCGTATACTTCGTTTTCTGTTAAATTTAGATTATATTTTTTTATGAAAGTTTGTTGAATCAATGCGATTAAATTAGATAGATTTTCTTTTCTTATGTCCTTTAAAATTAATAAGAATGCATCTTCAGAGGTATTGTTATTTTCATAATTTGATTCTTTTGAATTTTCCAATGCTTCTTTTCTATAATAATCGTTTTCAAAGTTCAATTTCATCTTTATATTCTCCTCTCAATAAAATTTTCTTTATTATATCTTATTTTTTTATATAAAAAAAGTAGGAACGGTCCTTTATTTCTCCTTCCAGGACCGTCCCCGATATTTCTCGTTTCCATTAATCCAAATCAATTTTTTTGGTATATCCTTCATTATATTTTTTTACAGTTCTTTTATCACATTCATAAATCCTTGCAAGTTCCGAATAATTTGGTTTTATATTTAATGTTTCCATTACTAACAACTCCTGTCCTAATTTTACTATGTTTTCCTTTTTCATTTTGCTATACCTCCATAAAAAGTATAACAAAAAAAGAAGATGGTATAAAATAAAGTGTGCAATTTTTCTATATACTCATATACTCGAATTTTAATTTATCAATTATTTCTATTTATTAAAAAGTCCGCTTAAACCAATTTTTTATTTTTGAAAAAATTGATTCTTTGTATTCCATCATAGAAGTAGAATTTTCTATTTTTTCTTCCTTAGTTATTTTATTGTTAAATAAATTATCTGGATTATATTTTATTCTCAACTCTTCCTGATATTTTTTCTCATTTTCATTAAAATGTTCAATTATATCTCGTTTTTCAGCTTCATTAGACCAATAATTATAATATAATACTGCTAAAACTTTTTTCGTTTTCTCACTAATATTTTGCGCATTAATACTTTTATCTGTATCAATATCTATAAGATATTTTCTATCAGCACTCAAACTAATTATTTCTAATAGTTTATTTGGTAATTTTTCTATAAAAGAATTTGGAAAATATTTTAGTAGGCAATAAATTTCAGTATATATCTGTATTTTTTTTTCTTTAATCCCAGTCATCATCTCTATCTACCTCCCATCCGTCATCATCTTTATCTAGTTCATCTTCTCTATTATCTCTTATAGAATCTTTAACAAAATGTGTGGTATCTTCGAACTCAGATTTTCTCATATCACAAGTCATATCATGTAGTTCAGAATATATATCTTCTTCATCCCAAATTCTATCAGCTCTTAATTTTCTCAATTGTTCTTTGTACCATTCTTTACAAAGAGTTTCAATTTCTTGTTTGTTTAAAGGTAACGGCTTCATTGTTTTTCTCGGATTAACATTCGATACTTTTGCATAGCATTGTATATAAGATTTCTTTATATCTTCAAATAATTTCTTTTGAGTTTTCTCATCAAGTTTTTGATAAAAATTTGCATTTTCTGTAAAAGATTGTGTTTCTGCATTGTAAATACCTTTTATAAACTCTGGTCTTAGACTAAAGCCTTGGTCTTCACTACCAACATAAAAAGGCTTATAAGGATCTGCAAATGTTCCAATATTCATAATACTTAAAACATAATCTTTAGGCAATGAAACAATTACAATATTTTGTGAACCCTTATGTGGCCAGTTATCTAATTTTCCTTTTTCGTCTTCAAATAATTGGTCAGTGCCACTACCCAAAACTACTGTTGTACTATCTAATCCTCTTAAAGTATTACCATAAGCACGAATTGCCTTTGGGTTAACTGTTCTTAATCCGGTTTCTAAAATAGATGTAAGTACTGTTTCATCTCCAGGAGTACCATGTCCCAAATAGAACACAGATTGCTCATTAAATTCTTTTCCTATATCTTCATTTGTAGATACGACTAATCCTCTTTTACCTGGCGTTAGCTCTGATGCTACTAATGGTAATTCTTCTGGTTCATTACTTAATTTTTCCTCTATCTCAGCTCTATATTCAGCAGGAATATCCTCCTCACTATTAATTTCGTAATTTTTCAAACTAATCATGCTTCGCATATAAATCCTCCTCTTTATTTACTACAAAAATACTTCTTCCATAATAATTAAAACAAATAATCTTTTAAAATTCAACCCGTTCCCCATCCCTCAAGCTTTTTTGCTTACATCCGTGAGGTTTTCATGTTTTATTACTTTTTTTTACATTTTTGTTACAATTATATTACAAAAATATTTATAACATAATATTATTTCATTTGATGAAAGTTAATTTATATATCCTGTTATTTCCCTAATTTTTCTACAAAAATTAGGGAAAATGTAGTGTTACAATTGATGTGAAACAAAGTTAATATAGAAAAAAAGTGATTCAAGTAGTATAATTGAAATCGTCAAAAAACAAATTATACGAAAGGACTTGAATCACTTATGGATAATATAACACAAAATATAGAAAAAGAAAATAAAAATATGAAAAGATATTTGCCACATGAAGTTAAAACACGAGTATATGCAGTTGAAATGTACCGTAATTGTGGTGATATCGAGTATGTATGCAGAAAATATCATATATCAAGAATTTCACTTTGGAGATGGAATAAAAAATATGATGGATCAATAGAAAGTGTTACAGACAAAAGTCATAAAACGAAAACACGAAACCCAAAATCGCACACAAATCAGGAGATTAGATGGATTAGAAATTATGTAAGAAGAAATCCAAGAATAACTTTAAATGAATTGTGGTACAAATTAAAAAGAGATAAAGAGTATTCGAAAACAATAACTTCTTTATACAGAGCAATGAAAAGGTTAAACATTAAGTTTTATAAGGGAATGAAAATTAAGGATACATCAAAAAAGAAGCATAATAAAAAGTATTATACACCAGAAAATATAGGTGAAAAATGGCAAATTGATGTTAAATATGTACCAAAAGAGTGCAAGACAAAAGATATTCCAACAGATAAAAATTTTTATCAATATACTTGCATAGATGAAGCGAGCAGAGAGCGATTTTTATTTTGGTATGAAGAGCATACACCGGAGAACACAGTAGATTTTATTAATAAATGCATAGAGCATTATGAATACAAACCGAAAGAAATACAAACAGATAACGGTATTGAGTTTACGTACAATCAAGCAAAGATAAAGAAAATTCACCCAATGGATGAATTGTTAAATGAGTTAAGTATAAAGCATCATAAAATAAGACCAAGAACACCAGAGCATAATGGTAAAGTTGAAAGAAGCCATAGAAACGATGGGAAAAGGGGACGGTTCTCTTTTCCCATTTTGGGGAATTGGGGACACTTTCACCAAACTAACGGTAAATACGTTAAGAAAAATAATAAAGAAGAGAAAAAAGAAATTTTGACATAGAAAAAGAGCGGACAAGTTTTTTTACGACTTGCCCACTCACTAGTGGTTAGTTAGTCCCATTCGAGTCCTTTAAGCTTTTCCTTTATGGCCTCCTTTTCCATTCTCAGATCCTGAAGCTCTTTTTCAAGCCTCTTCAGTTCTTCAGCTCTTGCTACCGAAAACTTTTCTCGAACAGCATCACATCGCTCTTTTACTTCCGCGAGTTTTTCAATTCCCGCATCAGCTTTTTTGGCAATTTCAGCGTCGATTTTTCCGATAGTTTCCTGCCATGGTTCATCAGAATTACAGATTTTTTCCGGAGTGATGTTGTTGTCCCCCCAGGTTCTGAATTCCTGAATCACCTTCTCGTATTCTTCATCAATGTAGTCGCTAACTGACACACTTGCGTCACAAGCGTTAAACACATGGACAAGAACATTCATCAAGTCGGCCTCAATCAATATTCGAGCAATTTCTAAATCGCCCCTAGATTTTTTAACCTTCTTAATGACATCAGTATCACACTTCATGTGCTTCAGTTGATGAAGTACAGGCTTCTTGTAAACTCGGCAATCGCCGTTATACAAAATACCTGTATACACACCGTTGTGCTTTCCCGGAGCCATTCTCTCGACCTCCCCAGTTTTGAGATTTAATCTTCCTACTGCCGGATACTTTTCCACTTTTTCATAATTTTTCATCTTATATATTCCTCCTATAAGATGATCAATTTATCATTTTGCCAGACATCAATTGAAAAAAATAATCTAGCTCAGTACTAAGTACACATATGTAAATATTATTATACCATTTTTTTCACCTTGTCAACTTATGTAAAGTAAAAATTTAAAAAATGTTACGATCTCCCTTTGTTTTGTATTCCTCGAAAAATTCATCTGAAACTGTTTTAAATTTTTTCATTATCTGTTCCAAAGATACATCTTTTGTTGCTTTTATGGGCTCTTCATTTCTAGAATTATTTTTGTATACTTTGCCCATGAATTCATTTAATTTATTTGTAAATTCTGCTATGAAATATGCTCTATTTTTAACATCTAGTTTCTTTCGAGTTGCTATATCTTCTATTCTATCAAAAGGAGATACTATCCCTTTATCTGTTGCCATTAGATCAGCTATAGTTAAAATATTATCATACTCATTATATTGGTAATTTTCTAAAAATTTTGTTATATCATCTTTTGCAGTGTTTTCTTCCCATTGAGGACTACCTGTGTCATCTACATAAAACCCATCTTCTGCAGGCTCGTTATTGGCGCATCTATTTCCATTTATAAATGAGTGGGTCAGACAAGCAATGGCCTCTGCGTTCCAACCTAAATCAATAAGTTTTTCAAATCCTACAATGACATGCTCAAACGAATGAGTGTATTTTCTACCATAATCGTGCAATATGCCTATTTTTTTGCGCAGTTTCTGGATTAAGTCCGTCCTTTAGAGCTAGCTGACTGCATAGTCGCCCTTCAAATAAAGAATGACTTATCCAACTGCTTGTGGGAAAACGGGACGGTTCTCTTTTCCCTCTTTTGGGAATTTGGGACACTTCTCACAAAACCAATGGTAGAAAAATAAACATATTTTCCAAATAAAAAAGGGATAAAAAATCAATTTTAATTTTTTATCCCTTTTTATTTCATAATTTTTTAGAAACCGAATTTCTCCATTCTTTCCTTTTCTTGATTAGATAAATCTCTTAACCACTCTGCCAACCCCATAATATCATCATTTTTTAAAATTTCAAAATATTTTACTCTATCATCCTTACTAATTACAACAGGTGGAAGATTATTTTTTATTAATTCATAATTAAGCAGTAATCTGCCAGTTCTTCCATTTCCATCTTCAAATGGATGAATTTTTTCAAACTCAATATGGTATTTTGCAAGTTTATAAAAAATGTTTTGTTCATCATGATTATAATTATAAATAAAATAATTCATTAAATTTGGAATTTTTTCTGGTGCTGGTGGAATATGTTCACTACCTCTAATAAACACTTGAACAGTTCTATATCCTTCAGTATCCTTTATATCTCTATTTATGGTTTCATTTAATTTTTTAATGAACCCCTCATTAAATTCATCATTATTTTTTAAATTTTTAAAGACCAATTCTAAAGCTTTTTTATGATTAATAGCCTCATATATTTCTCTTGGCTCTTTTCCTCCAATTTTAAAGCTATTGTCATTGTAAAGGATTGCGTATGTTTCAGCATAAGTTAGTGTGCTCCCTTCAATAGCATTTGAATGGTATGTACTTCTTGTAATTAAATCCTCTAAGTAATCATTATTGTTTAATATAAATTCTAAAATGCTCATAATTTTACCTCTTTTATATTTTTCAAATATTTTAGCCTATTAATTTCCAAACGTTCATATATATAAACTTTTTTATATGGTCAAATTTTATCACAACAGATTTTCAAAGTCAATTATGAGGTTGGAAAAGAGAACCGTCCCCTTTTCCAACTTTTCTTCTGTATTCATCAAAAAATTTATCAGAAACAATCTTAAATTGTTTCATTAGCTCTTCCAACGATATATCTTTCGTTGCTTTTGTAAGTTCAACATTTGTTAATTTATTTTTATACACTTTTCTCATGAATTCATTTAATTTATTTGTAAATTCTGCTATAAAATACGCTCTATTTTTTACATCAGGTTTCTTTCGCGTTGCTATATCTTCTATTCTATCAAAAGGCGATACTATTCCTCTATCTGTTGCCATTAAGTCGGCTATAGTTAAAATATTATCGTATTCATTATACTTATAATTCTCTAAAAATTTAGTTATATCATCTTTTGCAGTATTTTCTTCCCATTGTGGATTACCTTTATCATCTATAAAAAAACCTTCTTCTGCTGGTTCGTTATTAGCACATCTGTTTCCATTTATAAATGAATGAGTTAAACAAGCAATCGCCTCTGAATTCCAACTCAAATCAATAAGTTTTTCATATCCTACAATAACATGCTCAAATGAATGAGTGTACTTTCTACCATAATCATGTAGTATTCCTATTTTTTGAGCAATTTTTGGATTAAGTCCTTCCATAATAGCAAACTGTTTACATAACCTTCCTTCAAATAAGGAATGGCTTATCCAACTACTTGTGTTAATTTTTCCATCTAAAATTGTATTATTCCCCAAATGTTGACCATTATCAATACATTTGTATGCAAGCTCTAATAATATTTTTTTGTATTCTATTTTAAGACCATTTTTTTGTGTCATCTCATAAGCTTCATTTTCTGTTAATTTTAAATTATATTTTTTTATAAATGTTTCTTGAATCAGTATAATTAAATTAGATAAATCTTCCTTTTTTATGTCCTTCAAAACTAATAAAAAAGCATCTTCAACTGTGTTATTATTTTCGTAATTATATTCTTTTGAATGTTCCAATGCCTCTTTTTTATAATAATCATTTTCAAAATTTAATTTCATTTTTATCTTCTCCTTGTAATTAGGTTCTATCTTATTATATCTTATTTTCTCTTATAAAAACTGTCGCCGAAATTGCTGAAAAAGCATCTCAAGACTGCGACATTGAAGGTATTACCGGATTCATGTATGGTTATGCAGTCAATGCTTTGTCCCAGTCCTGGAAGTACGGCGAAGAACTCCGCAAATGGCACAATACGGATTATGGCTACGAAGGAGATGGCATTGTCAATCCTGCAGTACTGACTATTAATGTAGGTTAATACCTGCCAAAAAAGAAAATTATTTCTTTTCCTCGAAAGAGGTTTCTTTTTTTTAGAAAAAAATATTTATCAACAATATTTTATTTCATGTATATTTATGGTATAATACCAAATGATGTAGGCAAAGTCCTGTATCGTTTTCCCAGTTTTCACTAATCAGTGAGAGGGATAACCTCTAACTTTTTAGTTTATGCATGCAAACATTAATCACCAATAAAATTTAAGGAGGAAAAATCATGGGTATTATATTATAATACTAAAAAAAGTAAAAATATTCTAGAAGAAATAAATAATTTACAGGTCTAAGTGTTTACCTTTTTTGCTTTTTGTGTTATTATTTTGTTGACACATAATTATTACCTTCTTTCAATGTTTGATTCGACACCAACATTGTATCATAAGTTTTAATTATGTGTCTTTTTTTCCTAAAAACGGTAATTTAATTTTACCATTTATAAATGAAATTTGAATAGTGTAAAATTATAGACAGTTTAATACATTTGTGATATAATTTTTACGTTAATCTTTTGTAATCTCCTTGGGGAGTTCACATATAAAACCACAGGCAACCCAATAATTATTGAAGGAGGACACATATGAAAGAAACCAAATAAAAAAATGCAATGAAATTTTATCTCTTAGCTACTCAAATACAAAATTAGAAGTGGTTGGATTAAAAACATTGGAATGTAAGCAAAGAATGAGTAGAAAGCATTGCTGAAAATGTAATATCTGGTATGAATAGGATAAAAGCATTTATGCTGATGATGAAATATTTGCTCAAATTCTGGATTTTGCAAATGAACACAATACTCAGGAAAGCGACATTTTTAAGAGGAGGTTTTCTTATGTCAAAAGAATGTAAACGGGATTTCAAAGTAAATCAAACAGTATATCTGGTTGATTACTGGGGAACGAACAATGGCTCGCAAGCTTTTGCAGCTGAGGCTAAAATTTTGCAGGTCGATGAAGAAAACAAAACCTTTGATGCTGTTTTGTATGGAGATACATACCAGAGATACAGCTTCGAAGACTATGGACGTTTGATCTTCGATACTGCAAAAGAAGCAAATGAAGCAGCAGGTAAGTTGCCCCAACCCAAGTCGGTTGTATACCAGAAAATCGGTAAGCGCGTTTATAAAAAAACGGTTTCTGGTATCGACGGACACTATGTTGACAATGTCTATGATTTGATTATTGATTTTAATAAAGGAAAAGCTGTCTCTACAAAAGAGATTGGCATTTCTATATTTCTTAATAAATCGGATGCAAGACAATAAAAAGTAAACAAAAAGGATTTTCCATGATTTTGGAGAGTCCTTTTTGCTGTTTATCTAAAATCTCTACTTCTATTTTTTACCTTAACTTTATTATTTTCTTCAAAGTAATAAGGTTACATGACCTACGTCATACCTCAGCAACAATATTACTTAATAATGGAAACTTAGATATAAAAAGAATTCAAAATTGGCTTGGTCACTCCAGTTACAATACTACTGCAAATATATATACTCATCTTGACAAATCTGCCAATGTAGTAACTGGTGATGTAGTAAGTAATTTATTAAAATTGTAACTAAAAAGTTCTACAAAAACTATAGTAAAAAAATTTTTGTAGAATTTTTGTAGAACTTTTGAATTTTAGGCAAAAAAAAATAATACCTCGAGAATCTTCCAAACCCTTGGTATTACTTTGGTGCCGATGACATAGTTATCTACAACCTTTTTTCGGCTCTCATAACGATTGATACAAATATCAATCAATTCATTGTCTTTACTTTAACATAAAGTTTATATTTTTGCAAGTATATTTTTTAAAATGACCATATAACGAAAAAATTATTCAGAAATATTACAAAAATATTAAATTTTTATGACAAATATGTTTTGATTGTCATATTTATTGTAAAAAGTAAAATATTGTGATATAAATTACATAAAAGTATGCAATAAATAAGTAGTGTTTTAAAGCAAAGGAGAAATAGATATGGGTAGATATGCTTATCATGGACAAGAGGTCTTAAAAAGAAATGGTAAATTAGTTGGATTTAATGCAGGATATGGATTTTATTCTGAACACGAACATGGATATACGGGTGAAGAACAGATAAAATCTAAAAAGATTATAGATAAAAATAAAAATCATCCGTTTAATGGAGAAATTGTTGAAAATCCTCAAGCTATTAATTTAATGGAATTTAGTGATGGGAGTGTCTGGTTAACAAACGATGGTTGGAATTATGCTAGTTTAATGAGAAAAACAGAAGAAGAAAGACACGAAATTATGGATAGATATATCAATAATGATGATAGAAAACGTAATGAAGAATTTATGTCAAAATTTGGTGCTAATATGGACTCTCCTGAAGTGATTGCTTTATGGTATGCTGGTTTTAATGGTGGAGGAAATTTTGATTTAATATCTACAAATGAACAAAGTAGCGAATTGATAAGAACATTATATGCTGAAATGCAAAGAGGAAATGTTGCAATTTCAAGTGATTATAGTTTTATGTTTAAAGATAGAGGGTTGTCATTTGTATTATTAGACCAATTAACTCAAGAAGACCTTATGAATAAACAATTAGTAGATCATCGTGATGAAATGGCAGGACAATTTCAAAAAGAATATAGAGAATACTTACAACAAGAAGGATTAGACGAAAGTGTTTGCATTGGTAAGGGTGGTAAATATCCAGCAGAATTTTGGAATGTACAAATAAGTGATTTAGAGACTAACATTAAACGGAGAAATTGTACCTAAATTTTATTTAGAAATTCTTGATACTTCTAAAGGAAGAGAAGATTTAGACGCTCTTTGTATGCACAAGTTATGTCGCTTAACAGGTGATGAGATTAAAGCTTTAGTACCAGTTGTTCAATCAGCAGAATATGCAGAATACGCTAAAAGTCATAGTCAAGAAGAGGTTGAAACATATTTAGTAGAAGAATTAGCATTGTATAGAGAAAGACAAACTATTGAAGATTTACGATATTTGGCTGACAAAGAATCTTTAGGAGAAATTGCATCAGAACAAAGAACAGAAATAGTAGAGAAAAGTTCTTCATCTTTAAAAGATAAAATAGGAAAATGGTTACATCCTGATAGAGAAAACGACAAAGATAAATCAGAAGAAAAAGGAGAATAGTATGGAAAATATGGAATATTCAAATGCACTTTATCAAATAAATGAAATATTAAAATATATGATACCAAACTTGAAAGCTAGAATACCAAAAAAAGTTATTAGTTATTTTGAAAATAATAAATCACAAGAATATAATTGGGCTATTGATAAATCATTACCATTAGAAAAACAAGACTTATTACCAACTACAAAAGAACTTTTAACAGTATTATATAGAGATTTTATATGTGATGATATAGAAAGAGTCAAATTAGAAAAGACATTGAGCAATAATGAATTAAAATATCAAGAAGAATTAAGAAAAAAATATAACACTGACGATATATTTAGAAATAGACAAAAAGCTAATGAATACATTGAAACACAGACACAAAGCACTGAAATAGCTCCTTATAAAGAGTCCTTTTTTAGGAAAATTATTAGTAAGATTAAATTATTTTTTCACAAGTAAATAACCATCAAAGCGAATGAGGATTTTACCCTCATTCGCTTTTTAACAATCTTTAAATAAAAATTAATTCACTAAAAACAATTTCTTCTGCTTGTGCTTTAATAGAGTTCATTGTGCCAACCCAGTAAAGCATATCTGTATTTTTCATATCTTCTGTCAAATTGCTTTTAACCTTTAATTCACTAGCAATCTGTTGCACTCTATTATCTGCTGTTTCTTGTATTTCTTTTAAATGTGTATTTAATGTTCCGTCCATTAGCATTATAGTATAATCAGCTTTTTTGTGTTCTTTCAAGTACTTTAATCTCATTCTTCCATATTTATTTAAAACAATTCTATAAATATTATTAGAGATTTCATTATCATTGTCGTCAAATATTCCATTTTTATATAAGTCATCACTAACAATTTTATAGTTATTATCTTTGTCATAGCAAATTCTTTTGTGAAAATGGCTCATAATACTATGCCAAAAGCCTTTGAATTTCTGTAATTCTTGTTTTAGTTTTTCTTTTTCGGTTTGTAACTTGCCTATAATTTTTCTTTAGTAGATAGTTTCTTTTTTAAATTGCCGATTTCATTAACATTGATGTCTTGATTTCTACCTTTTTGCTTTTTGTAGTTACTGGAACACCTACAATGTGCATATGGGGAGATGTTTAAATGTATTGTAGCATTTGCTATCTTAAAATCTGGTACAATTTTAATTAATTCAATTACTCGTTCATTATATACATCAACCATTTTAAACTTATATCTCTCATATTTATCATTCCAAAAATCCATATCTCCAAGTTCTATTATAATTTCACAAGCTATATCATTTTGGGATTCACATATTTTTGTAAAGTACTTATCTATTTTTCTATCATTTCTAGTTTGATTATTGTTATATTCAATTCTAGCTTGTTCAAATTCTTCTAAATATACTTGTTTTACATCATTTACAATATCATTTGTTCCATATATCGTTCTAATTAGTTCTGTTTGATTATCATAATCTCTTAATAAGTTATGCTTGTTTACATCTGATAAATCTTTTGCATTTTGAATTGCATTATTAGCTAGAGAAGTTGTGCCAGATACATTTTCCTTTGCAACTTTCTTTGCTAATTTACTTTTGTTTTTATCACTACCCAAGTGAAAAGAATATGCTAATTCTTGCTCCATAAAATACCTCCTTTGAAATTTCCTAGTAGCTATGGACTTTGGCTTTGCCATAAGTCCTAACCCCCTATGAGTTTTGACATTCTATCAAAACTCGGGGGCTCTGCGAGGCAATAAATTAACTCGCTACAAAATTTATATTTGCTAATCACAAATACGAATTTGTTCTCGTTAATTTGTTGTTGCAACATAGTAGATTATTTTTGTATAGTTGCAACAATTATTTTGCTTTTTCTTCGCAGAATTTTACTGGCTTAACACCTACTGAAATAGCAATAGGCTCTTTTGTATATATTACACTATCATTACTCTCATCTGGAATATAGTCAAATACAGTATCTATTTCAGCTTTTAATCTTTCAAACTCTGGTCTATAATTACCAGTCTTTGCACTTATTCCAGCATCCTGGTAATAATCTACTATCTCATAACCTTTAAATTTACAAAAAGTTTCTAATCGTTCCTTTTGTTCTGGAAGACTAAAGCCGTTCCCTTGCTTGATCCTCTGTTGAAACTCTCATATACAATCCACATTTTTTCTTTTCTTCGTTCAATTTTCAAACCTCCTAACAAAAAAGAGACATCAAAGTACACAAGTACTGTTGACATCTCTTATATGTAAGATTAGTTCTCTCTAATTTTCTAATGCTACCATTGATAAAAGTAGGAGTAACTTTAGAAAATTCACATATAAATTCCAATCGCTGTTTTAGACATTACTCAAATTCTAGTTTTTGCTTAATTATCTTCACTTCAGACACCATCCTTTCCTTCTGGATGGCAATTTTACAATAAAAAAATACCATCCTTTTTCAGAATGATATTTGCATCTATCTGTTCTATTAGTTCGAACAGATACGTCGTTGGTGCAGATGGCCGGAATCGAACCGGCACGGTTTATTCAACCGCAGGATTTTAAGTCCTGTGCGTCTGCCAGTTCCGCCACATCTGCATTTGTTATATAACTGGCATTTGTCTTACGACAAGACTTATTATAATATTTTAGGTAATGTTTGTCAATACTTTTTTCGTAAAATTTTATTTTTTTAGTTATTTTAATAATGCCAAACTTCCATTTAATATTTGTTTCGATTTATAGATTTTACATTAAAATCTATATTTCTACAAAATTATCTTAAAAAGCATAGTTTTGTCCGATTTAAAATTCACTATTATTCACAAAAAAAGGAATGTTGCCATTCCGTTTTTATATAAAATTTATATCTGCTGTTCATTTAGATACATCTATTTGAAATTTTTGTTCTTCATAATATTCTGCAATTAATTGGTCTAATTTTATACTTAACTCATATGTGCACTTGAAATCTTCAGTTAATATGCTTTTGTTCAACTTGTTTCTAACTTCACAAATCTGATCTAGTAACATAGTAACCATCTCCTTCTTACTTTGATGCTTGCTATTTTATGTATATACTATATTTAGAATAACATATAAAATTTTAATAGTCAACAAAACTTCTCATTTTACTGCGTTTTCAGGCATTTTTCGTACGACAAAATATGACATTTTTTGCATTTCTGTATACTACTATATGTAAACTTGTTAAGTAAAGATATAGGATTTCTTTATTATTCATTTGTTATTCTTTTATCGTTTAATGCTCACAATAAAAAATATACAATTTTGTACAAAGCATTTTGCACTAATTGTATATTTTTTAGTTAACCCAATAATATTTATAATCTATTTTACATTTTCTCGCTCTTTCAATTTAATTCTTTTATTTTTTGCAATTACTATATAAACTACTGTACAAATTATAAAAATAATTAATGATAACAATTGTGAAACTCTTATATTTCCCATCATTAAGCTATCTGTTCTAAGACCTTCTATAAAAAATCTAATAAACGCATATCCTATAAAATATAAAAAAGTAATTTGTCCAGAAAATTTCCTATTTTTGCTTACTTTTAATAGTATTAAAAATAAAATAAAATTTTCAACTGACTCATATAAAAATGTTGGATGCACATATTTTGTAACTCCATTTTCTATTACTTCCATTTTTAATGGTAAATCTGTTTCTGTTCCATATGCCTCAATATTTATGTAGTTTCCCCATCTTCCAATTGCTTGTCCTAATGGAATTATTGGTGCAATATAATCTGTCAAATTTAAAATATTTACTTTTTTAATTTTACAAAAAACAATTATCGTTATAACCGCACCTATAATTCCTCCATAAATGGCAAGTCCTCCATTCCTAAAATCTAATATTTCCAATGGATTACTTGTGTAATAATTTAAATTAAATATCACGTAATATGTTCTTGCACATAAAATTGAAATTGGAATCATAAATATGCATAAATCTAAAATTGTATCAAATTTTATATTATATCTGCCACTTTTTAATAGTGACCATATTATTCCAATTACAATTGCAGAAACTATTAAAACTGCATACCAATAAATGTCAATTCCTGCAATTGTAAAGGCAACTCTTGAAATAAATCCTGTTTTTATAATCATATTTTTTACCTTTTATAAACTATATTTTTCTATAAAACTTAATTTTTAATTACTGACAATACCATTTTATCTTCTACAAACACTTCATTTAATAGCTCTTTTGCGTATTCCATTGTAATATTGTCATATTCATCTACATAATCAAATGAATTAATTTGTTTTACAGTATCTGCCAAAAACATTCTAGAAATACTTGCAACATCATTAAACTCTGTTACAAATTCTCCATATATTTTTCGTTTCATTCTTTCAAAATCTTCTACCACAAAACCGTTATTTTTTAACTTTTCAATTTCAGTTATCAACATATCTTGTACCAATTGTGGATTATTTGACTGTCCACTTATTAATATATGTGCATATTGATTTGAAAATTCATATTCAGAATCTGCTTCTCCTAGTAATATTTGCTCTTCATATAATTTTTTATATAAATTAGAACTTTTTCCTATGAGTAAATTTAAAATAACTTCAATAGCCATATGTCTTCTTACACGCTCTGATGGATTTACAATTTTGTCTTTTATACCAATCATAAAAATTGGCATACTTACAGACATTGATTTTTCCATATGTTTTTCATTTATTTCTTTTGGCTCTTCTTCATAAATTCTGTGTATTTCTCCAATATTTTTAGAAGGTTTTAAACGTTTTTTTATTTCTTCTAATATATTTTGTGGTTCAAAATTTCCACATACAACAAGCACCATATTTGATGGATTATAAAATGTATTATAACACTTGTATAATATGTCTGGATTTATTGGTGCTATAGAATCAATACTTCCAGCTATATCAATTCTAATTGGACATTTTGAATATAAGCATTTTAAAGTATTTAAATATAACTGAAATCCTGGGTCATCGTCATACATCATTATTTCTTGACCAATTATTCCTTTTTCTTTTTCAACATTTTCATTTGTATAATATGGACTTTGAACATAATCCATAAGTTCATCTAAACCTTTATAAAAATTTTCGTCTTCACTACATTCAAATAAATATGCAGTATGGTCATTTGTTGTATAGGCATTTGCATCTAGTCCTAGAGCCATCATTGTATCTAGGCTGTTTGTTCCATTTGGTTGCTCAAACATTTTATGCTCTAAAAAGTGTGCAACGCCATCTGGAACAGTAACTTCTTCACCTGTTTCTGGCAATATAAATTTATTATCAATTGAACCAAATTTAGTCCCCCATATTACAAATTTTTTTGTACTTTCCTTTTTGGGAACAATAATAACCTTTAGTCCATTATCAAGGTCTTCAATATATGCTTTTTCTTTTATTTTTAAACAATCTAATATTTTCATCCTTTTATAAAAGTTCTCCTTTCATTTACTAAATTTTGCATTTTGTGAATTACAAATTTTTTAAAATTTGCTAGTTTACTAATTTTTCAAATTCTATAAACTTTAAAATCCGTCACTAAATTAGATTTTTATTCTTGGCCTGTTAGGAAATATATTGTATTTATTTTTATTTTTTGTGCTATTTTTAATATTTCCGCTTTTGTCACTTTCTTTATATTAGTTATATATTCATCTAAACTAACAAATTTATTTGATAGCTCTTGAGCAAAGTAGTACATTAGCTCCCCGTCTTGAGTATCTGGTATGCTTTTTACTGATGCATATATTAGTTGTTTTGCGCTTTCTATGTCTTCTTCTGAAAAATCACCTGTTAACATTTGGTTTAATTGTTCTTTTATTATTTCTACAGCTTTTTCGTAATTTTTAATTTCTATTCCGCATCTAATTATTATTATGCTTTTAGCTTTTAAATAACCAGAACCTGCTGTGTAAGCTAGACTCGCTTTTTCTCTTACGTTTTGGAATAGTTTAGAATTTGCCCCTCCTCCTAATATTACATTGTACATTGATGCGATATATTGCTCATCTTCCTTTAAACCATTTATATCTAATCCTATCATCAATTTGCCTTGTGTAATATTCATTTTTTCTGTTATTTGCTTTGGCTCACTTATTTGCTTATTTTCTTTCTTTATGTTTGTTGGTATATATATTGCTATTCTTTCATTTAAATTAGCTAAAATTTTATTTTCATTTAAATTATCTATATTGAAACCAGATACAAACACATCTATTTTACAATTTGATATTAAATTTTGGTATTGATTATATAAATCTTGCTCTGTAATTTTTTCTAGGTCCTCTGTGTATCCAAATTTATATAATCCATATGGTTCATTTTTGAACATTTCTTCTAGGCATCTATCTAAGGCATATTTAGTTTTGTTATCAATTTTTCCTTCTATTAATTGTTTTAAAGTATTTTTTTCTCCATCAACATATTCTTTTTTGAAAGTTCCATTTTCTGTATAAGGATTAAAAACTATATCTGATAATAATTGTAAAGATTTTTGTGCTAAATTTTCTTGCTTTGGTAAAAATTCGTCGTTGATTGATTCAATATAAAATTTTAAAATTTGGTTATCTCCATTTTTTTCGATACCACAGTCAAAACTTGCTCCATACATATTTTCAAGCTCTTTTGATATACCCTCTTGTGTTGGAATATTATTAGTTCCTCGTCTTAAAACTGCACTAATTAAAGCATTTTTTGTTACTGTTTCCCTTGTAATTGGTGTAGTTAAAAATATTGCAAATAAATTTGTTTTAAACTTATTTGTTGTTACTTTGTGAAATGTAATTCCATTTTTAATTATACTTTTATTATAATTCATACCATAAAATCCTTTCTTTTCGCTTGTTAGAGCAAAAAAATAAATTTCCATATTCATATTATAATATAAATATGGAAATTTATTCAAGATGTTTTTTAGCATCCCCTAAACTTTTTTAATATCTCTTCTAGCCTATCTCTTCCATTATCTTTTGAATTTTCATTTTCCTGTTCTTGTTCTATTTTATATTGTTTAAAATTCTTGCAATATTGTTGTACTTCTTCTTCACAAAAAATCTTCCCATTATTTTCTATAAAACTCATAACATCATTCCTTATTTTCTCTTCATCAGATGAATTGTAGTCTATTCCTTGTTTTTTTAGCTCTTCTTTTATATTTTTCATTGCTTCATTTGCTTTAATATTTTTATCTTCTGCTAATGATTCAGGAGTAAAATCACTTTCTTTATTATCAGCCATATCACTTACAATATTCTTGTTTTGCTCACTTATATTGTCTGGATGACTATCATCATTATAACCTGGTCTTTCAGAAAAAATTTGTCGCGTTATATTTTTTCTAGTATTTCCCTCTCTATTGATATCTTCGTAATCTGTATTACTTGTTTGTACTTCTCTTACTAAATATTCATTTCGTTGCTCAAATTTACTACCTCTATTAGGTCTCTTCTCTAATAATTTTGGGTCTCCATATGTTCCTATTTCTATTGAGTAAACAAAGCTATCGGCTCCATTGTTATTTCTTCTTATTTCACCATATGTATGATTTTGCTCTAAATTTTTATCATCATTTCTCATTATAGCAGCTTCACCTGTTCTTTTGGTTGCTTCATCAAACCCATTTGCTTTTTCTAATTTTCCATTTTTCATAGCAACAATTTGAGGTTTCATTTCTCTATCAACTACAAGAAATGCTCTATATCTATCTATTTGTGAATTATTATCATAAAACAAATCGTCTTCAATAGGAACAATTTTATATATTTCAAAGCCTAAGTCTTGCTCTCCTATTTGCTTCATTGTTTCAGCATCTTCTTTATTATTTATGTTATTATTTTCAATATTATCTCTAACTTCTTTATCTAATTTACCTTTTTCATTTACTTTTTTATCATAATTAGCATCAAATATATTTCTTTCATAATTATCTTTTAACCTGTCATATTTTTCTTTTTGTTTTTCATTCATAACAACCAATTTTCTATTTACCATTTCAAAATATGACTCAATTCTTCCCTCATTATCCATAGTATCTATATTTGCAATTTTATAATTACCTTCTAATTTATCTAACGCTCTTTGCTGTGTTTCTATAATACTACTCAAAATTTCTTTGTCAGCAATGAATTTTTCACCTTGCACTCCAGTTCCTATTTTTTGTAAATTTTCGTCATATAATTCAAAAACACGAATTGTTTCTTTGTATTGATTTATTATTTTTTCCTTTGCAACCATAATAACATTTTCAAGTTTTAAAGCAACTTCATTGTTTTTTGAAGGTTGTGTTAAATAAAATTCCTTATATGGTATTGAATATAATAATCTTTCATTTAATACATCATTTTCATTCATTTCGTCTAATACCAAAGTTCTCACTCTTTTGTTAAGTTCTTTCATATCTTCCATAAAAAGCACCTATCCTTTTATAAAATTCTTGTTATATAGTTAAAGTTCGAGAAAATAATATTTTTATTATTTTCTCAAACTTATTTATATTATAATAACTTATTTATTTTTCAAATGACATTTCAAATTTATCTATGCTATCTGCTAATTTTACTACAAAACTCATTGTGAAATTTTTTGATTCGTCTGTATCGTCAGATACTTTTACATTGATTATGTAGCTATTATTTGAAACTTGATAAGATTCATATTTAAAGTTATTTATATCATAAAATTTTTCCTTCATATATGACGTAAACTTATCTTGTGTTTCGAAATTATTGTTTTTGTATGTTGAATTTAAGTGATTGTATATTGTTTTATAGTCTTTATTATTTAACATTTCTTTTACTTGCTCTAGACACATACAAGCTTTTTGTTCATTTGTTGCAGAGTTATATTTTGTTGTGGTTTCTGTTAGTGGTATTGTATATGAATCTAGCATTATGCTAAATTTCATTGGAGCAGTTTCTATAAAAATATAATAATCCCCAAATTTATTTACTGCAATAAATTTATTTGTACTACCTTCTGTATATTCTTTCATATAACTTATCTCTCTACTATTGTTATTTTGTAGATATTGATAATAATTATTTACATCGCCAAACCTTGCTTCTCTATATTCTTTATTCAATAAATCATATGCACTTTGCTTGTCTGTCTGTTGTAAATAGTAATAATAATTCAAATAATTTTCTATAGTACTATTTATTAATTCGTTATAATTTTTTATTTTAAATGCATTATATTCATTACTTTTTATTTCTGTTATTTTCGATGCACTAACTTCAACCTTTCCTCCATTATCATTTTTCAATATCTCTTGGACATAATTTTTATATTCTTCCATTGAAATTTTGCCATGTGGTATTAATTTAAAAGTTGAATTATATTGATCCAAATTAACCTCAAAAAAATTTGTTTCAGATGTTTTATAATCATCAGAATATGTTATTCCATAAACCCAATACTTATATTCGTGATCAAAACTAATTTCTTTTTCATATGCATCTATACAAAAAAACTTAAAATCTTGATTTTCTTTTTTTAAATATTGATAAACATTATTTTGACTTATTTTATTTGCCTCAACATAACTTTCATCCAGTATCCCCATAATAGCAGCTGCGTTATTACTATAATTATATGAATAATATGTATTAATTGTATCTTGAACAGCTAACAAAATTGCCGTACTACTTATTCGTTTAGAACTAATGTCTGTATATAGTATTGTTTGAGTTGTATCATCGTTCGTAGAATTTGCGGTTGCAGAACTATCGTTTTGATTATTATTTGATTTATTATATGTCATAAATATGATTAATCCTCCTAGTAATATTAGTAACAATATTATTAATATTAGAATTATCTTTATATATTTTTTCATTCATCATCTCTCCTTAATCTCCAATTAACATACATCTATCAAATCTACCTAAGAAGCTTATTGGTTGCCATCCATTTCTATTTCTTCCTTCATAATATCCACCAACATCAGAAACATAAACTTGACTACCATCATCACTTATTGCTAATACACAAAGGAAATGTCCACTGCTATAATATGTTGTATGCACCATTGTTGGTTTACCAGCTTTTAATTGATTTATTATATTCTCATTTATATTACTATACTGCCAATTACAGCTCTTACCTATATACTGACTTAAAATTTGTTCTAATTGCCCATAACTATATTGACCACCATTTACTAATGCTGCAACATCTCCTGGTGTAACATTTAAACCATATCCTGTTGCAATTACTGCAATTGACGTTAACCCACAACCAGAATTTGCCATATTTGAACCAGATTCCCATCCTCTAACATATGTATTTTTCCAACTGCCGTCTGATTGTTTGAAATTCTTATAAACTCTAGTTCCTACTGAAAATGTAGTTTTATAACCATCTCCAGCATCAGAACCTTCATTACCACCACTTGCTCCTTCTCCACTTACACCGTTTGAGTTAATATTATCCTTTGGTATAAATGAATTAAGATTAAATGAACTTACATCCAATAATTCTGATAAAGTCTTTTCTGAATTTTCTTTTCCTGATGCAGCATTTATAATATAATCGAAGATATCAACCATAAATGAAGTTTTCTCACTTGATTGTAACATTTTTCTTACCATCTTTTTTTCTCTCTTTAAAGTACTTAATGTTACATCATAAGTAGATAATATTTTGATTGGATTATCCTCATCTGAGTCCTTATCTACTTTTTCAGTTATTTTTTCTTTGCTTTTTGACGTATACTCCTCATAATTATCGGCATTATTTTCATATTTAACTAACCAAGTATCCGCAGATGTTACAGCAATCTTAGATGTAATTGTAGTCACAGTTGTCATAATTGTATCTGTTATATCATAATAATCACTTATTACAACTCCTCCATTATTTGATGTCATACTTGATGTTCTTGTATTTTGACTTTCGATTGTTGATACATCTTGGTCTGAATATACTGTAACAGTAATTTTAGAGTTTTCTCCTGTATTGTTGCAAACTAAATCTGCCCAGTCACTTATCAAATTTTTATTTTCAGTATCTACTAATATAGCCCAAAGGAAATTAAAATATAATGTATAATTTTTTAATGCTTCTTGATATGCTACAGAAGTTGATGAATAACTAGATGTTGAGTTGCTAGATTTTGGACCACTGCTTGGATTACTCCATCTTTTAGAAGTATCACTATAACTACTATGACCAACATCTGTGTAATTGGTTCCTTTATATGAATAACTCTCAATAACATTTGTTATTGTATTAGTTTTATTTGCTACAACAATAGAATATCCTGGTGTTGATGACGTTGCAATACTAGTTGTTGTTCCATCACTTGAAGTCGAACCAGATATTGCACTTTTTATGTTGTTTACTAAAATATCTTTACCACTATCTGATGTAATATGTAATCCATCACTACTAAGGTCTGATTTAAGCATACCAGAATCATCGTTTAATCCATTTGTAACATCAACATATTGAGCCCACTCATTCTGATTACAAAAGTTTCTAATTTCATCATTATATTTTTTTATAGAATCATTTGTTACGCCCCCTGAATATGCACTTCCAACATTATATACACTATTTACAAATACTTTACAATTTGAATACCTACTATGTAAAGAATTTAATAATTGTTCCATTTGTGCAGTTTCAGATGGATTATTTACACCTAGCATAACCGAAATATTTGTTGCTGTTCCAGGTAAAGTTTGTGCTTTTCCTTTTACAGTTCCACTTCCATTTCTTGCTACTTCGATCCACTCTTTTGGTGAAGAGCCCACAGCAGAGCATACCGTAATATTGCTGCCTAATGACTTTAATTTATCTGATATTCCTTCATACCTTGAATCACCTATAAAAAGAAATTTATCAAATGATGATATTTTTGCAGAATCATCTGTTGTATTTGTTTTTGTATCAGATGTCTCTAATTTTCCTGTACTATCAGAACTTTCGTCTGTATTTGAAGAACTGGCAGAGGTTGTTTTTCCTGCATATAGGTCATATACCTGCTTTGCATATGATTTTCTTTTATCTAAATGTGCATATGTAGCATTTGGTCTTTCATGTGACCAGCAAAATAAAGCTGTTGCATCATCAAGATTTGTCATTGATGTAAATTGTCGATATATTTCTTCCTGATTGCTCCAACCATATCCACCGCCGCCCCATTGTAAATTAGCATATGTATGATCTGCATTTGGGTCAATTTCCATCCATAAGAATTGTAACTGAACTTGTATATCTGAAACTGGTTTATTCGCAGTTTGAGCATAGGTATTAAGCTGAGTTCTTCTTCCAAAAGTCCATTGTGCAAGACCATACCCTTTGTCAATTCTAGCAGTAAGTTCCTCAAGACCAGTATTTAATCCACTTTCAGCCATAAGATTTCCTATAATCGCAGCAGTAGATATATCTGATAAACCTTTACTTTTTAAGAAATTCCATATTATTTCTGCATTATTTGATCCACTAAAATCCTCAGCACCACTACTTGAGCCACCCGCTGTTGACTGTGCATTTTTTTGCAATGTATAATAATTTATAATATCATCACTATTTGAAGCCAATAAGGCTTCAAAATTCTCTGTTGATGTATATGTTAAATCAATCGTAGTACCACTTTCTAATTTTCTTTGAATTTTTACTCCGCCATTTATTTTATTGTCGGAATTCATATTTTCACTAATTTTTTCATTTCCAGTTTCACCTATGCCATTACTACTTGTGCTGGTTCCTGTTGGAGTTATATTGACTACACTATATAATTCTTCCATACGTTTTGGTATTTCCTTATACCAATTACCATCATTACAATAAACATTTGCAATTTTTGAAACTGTATTTCTACCATTTCCAAAGTAACTACTACCAGAAATTAATTCAAACCAGTATTTAGTTGCTTCATTAAAATTGCTGTACTCAGCCCATGTTCCATCTTGTTTTTTTATACTTGCCCAGTTATATGAAGATGAATTTATTGAATTCCAATTAGTTCCCCAACTAGATTCTTGCTGAATTACAGCTAAAAAGAATACTGCATTTACGTTGTATTCATCTTGATATTTTACAATATCTGTAAGAACATCTAACATATTCTTTTTACCTTCATCACTTACTTTATTTGTATTATTTATTATTTGTTTTAGCTGTTCCTCGTTGCATTTTTGAACTGCGCCAGATGCGGTAATATCTACACAATAGTCTTTGCTACTATCTGATGAATTATCACTCATTTGTAACTTTTCTGATGCAAGTCCTAAATCCTTGCTGTATGTCAAATCTGGATATTGAGTTGCAATTTCTGCCATAATCATTTTCTTTAGCAACTTTTTTCTTTCCTCATCATCATCGCCTAAATAGCTTAATGCACTTGATTTATTTTTTCTAACATTGTTTATTACTGCATCTATTGACTGATCAATATCTACAATATCTCCTGTCTCATTTTTAAATCCATATGTATATCCACCACTTCCATCTTGAGCAATAACCATATTATTCATAACCATCTTTGAAATTTGATATGGAAGATTCTTTTCATCCCCCTCTATATAACTACCGTTCTCTTCTGTCACTTCACCATCTAGTAAAACATATATTATGTAAAAAGCGCCTATTATAATTAATATCAAGGCTATTATAAATTTAACTTTATTATTTGAAAATACTGCACCAATTGAAGGAATTCCTCCTGTATGGATTTTTTCATCAATTGAATCAGAAGACTTTGAAGCATCACTAATTCCATTTTGGACGTTTCCACCTGCTTCTCGAATTTTTTCATTTGCATTTTCAATTATTTTAACAGCTGCATCTTGAATTTTTCTTCCAATAAATTCAATAACCTTTCCTATTTGAATTAAAGACCATCCTATTGCCTCAAGAGCTTTTCCTAAGCCCATTACAGCTACTGCTGCTATACATAGTGGTACTCCTATTATAGCTCCTAATCCAGTTGAACTTAATCCTTTTCCTGTTTCCCACAAATTTTTTCCAGCATTATATGTAGCTTCTCCTGCTTTTTTTATTCCTTTTCCAATAATTTTAATTCCTTTACCTGTATATTCAACTACTTTTCCAGTAAGATGTAGGGCTTTTCCAGCCATTCTTTGCATTTTTCCTGCTGTTTTATCTTTATTTTTTTTGTGATTAAAATTCAACATATTAGCAGCATTTTGCAAATCATCTTGTGTATCACTTTGACTCTGTAGCTCTTCTACTTCATAATCATCATCATCCATAGCCCTACCTCCTTTCTCATAAAGATAAAATTATATTTATAAATTTATTTCCATACTTAATATAGCTGGATATGTAGACATTTTTTCTTCATAGTTTACGGAATTATCTACAGTATTATATACTTCTTGGTAATAGTTTCTATTTAATATACTAATTCTTGAAAAAACTATTTTGCTGATGTTTTTATTGTCACTTGTATACTTTCTATCAAACTTTAATGTCATTTCCTTTTCTTTATCATTTGGAACTCTAGTTGTCTCTGATGTATATTCATCATTTATAATTTTAAATTTTGTTCCATCCGAATCCTCTACATATATTTTAGTATTATCTTTCATATCGTCTAATGTAAAATCAACATTAATAATATTTTTTACTTTAATTGTATATAGTTCATAATCTACAAAAACTAATCTATTTAACACGTTTATTTGCAAATAATTATTCTTTTTTTCAGAAGTCATATTTTCTTTTTTTATAAATCCAGAAACACTTAATTTATACGTCTCTGAATCTCTTATAATTGAAATATAATCCTGTTTTCCATTATTTTCACTTAATTTTCCAGAAATAATTGGATCTTCAGAAAATGTTATCTTATAAACTTCACAATTTTCATTAATATTCGACCATTTTACAATTTGATATGACCTTTCTTTGTCAAATATTTTTTTTACATAATTATTACTAAACTTCTCTTCAGTATTATACAAACTTTCCTTACATTCTGACGTCAACATTTTATATGCATCTTTTACATTTCCACTATTACAAAAATTTACAAATTTTTTTATTGCATCCTCACTTGTATCAACTTTTACTAAATTATTATCATTATTTTCATTGCTATTTGTAACAATAGCAGTAGTATCATTACTACTACTGCTATTACCTTCACTGTATCCTTCTTCTTTTTTTGCATAATTAAAGAGTTTTATTAAGGCATATATTATTACTAGTATACATACTAGAACAATTATGACTTTTTTTCTACTATCTTTAAAATAACCTAAAAATTTAAACATATTCACTCCCTATTTACTGAAATTTAGAATTTTCCTTGATCTACAATTTTACTAGCCATATCCTTGTAGCATTCAGCCTCAGCTAGTTTATCAATATTTTGTCTACGTTGCTCAACTTTATCCAATAATTCGGTTCGATCTTCCTTTGAATAATCTTTATTATTTTGAATATTTTCTTGTTGTTTATCTAAATCTTCTTTAATTTCTTCTCTTTTGATACCAATTTGCTCCTTTGAAGGCTTATTTCCCTTTTCTTTCAATTTTTGAGCATATGTATTGACTGCTTCTTCATATCCCTTTTGTGTATCCAAATCAAATTTATTGTTTAAATGAGCCTTAAATGCTACTTCTTCTGCTCTATCATTAGATTTTAATATTTTATCTAAACTTTTTGTTACTTCATCTTTACTTGCTCCTGCTAAAAGGACATCTTGTACTCTATCTCTATCTGAATCATCCATAAATTCATTTTCTTCAAAAATTTCTTGTGCTTGTAGTTTTGCTGCATAATCAGCGTCTATGCTTGCAAGGTATTCTTTACCGCTCTCATTTAAGTCATTATATAAACCTCTAAATGATTCAGCAGTTTGTACACCTCTGTTTCCACCAATAGCAGCACCAGTAGAAGCTCCTTTTACTAATTGATCTTCTCCAGTAAGTGCACTTGCTAATCCTCCTGCTACTAGACCTGCACCAGTTCCAGCAATTGCACCTAATGTTCCACCTGCTATTCTAATAGCATTTCTTCCTGCAAATTTTCCTCCATTAGCCGCCATTGCAGCCCAACCTTTTGGAGAAAACAACGCTTTACCTAGGTTAGACGTCTTTCCACCTGTTATTTTTCTTGCAATTCTGTTTCCAGCTGTACTTCCCATACCAACTATTCTACCGCCAAATCTTGATAATGCACCACTAAAATTTCCCTTTTTCTTTCCGTTTGCATTTATTCCACTATTAGGTACACTTTCTGTAGATTTTCCTCCTAAATTTACTACTGCTGAATTAGCTCCTTTTCCTGATGTTTTTGCTGAATTAGCTCCTCCAATTGAATCCATTGGTGTCCCCAATTTATTTTTAGCAAAATTTATTTTAGATCTTCCACTACTATCACCAGCACCTGCTTTTCCTCCTTTTCCCTTTCCATGGGGACCAAATCCTCCTATTTTATCTAGTCCTCTCATTGCCATCATACCTGCTGCTGGGCTACCAAGGGCTCCAGGTGTTGCAGCTTTATCAAATCCAAACATCTTCTTAAAGAATTTTTCTGCTGGTATCATAAATGCATATGCAACAATTCCATATATAACATTTGTTGAAAGCAGTTGCATTCCTAATCCTATAAAAATTGTATATAATAATATATGTAAAGGTTGTATTAATGAATTAAACAAATATTCTTTAAACCACATATTAAATGTTTGGGCCTTTCCATCTCCTAATTTATCAACAGGATACATAACAGCTATTAATGGTGCAATCATTGTTAAAAATGCCAACCATAAAACCCTTTTTAAATATTTATACAAAAATACTACTGTTTCTATTGTAATTAATACATATAAAAAGGCATATCCCCAAAAAGCTGCTGAAGCATAATCGTTTTCCTTTTCATTCTCTGAATCAGTCATAACTGATGATTTATTATTTGTATATAAATGTGTATATTTAGTTGAAAATGTTGTTATCGTTCTACAAAATTCTGCAATATTACACGTATATATCGCTCTAAAACCTTTTACTTTTCCATCATATATTCCAGCATTAATTTTAGTTGGAATTCCAGTAATATCAGAATAATAGTCTGAGACAGTTTCATTTTCTTCATCAAAGGTAAATACAGCTCCATTATCAGCAACTTGAACTTTTCTTCCCATAAAATTTGATACTTTCTCGTCTTTACTACTTGCTAATTCTGACCATCTATCTCCATTGTCAGAATTAATCATATCGGCATATGCATTGTATACTGCTGAAGTACTTTGTGCAAAAAACTTGTAAGTATCGGAATTTCTTGTGCCCAGTGTTACTGCATTTCCTAATCCTGAAATCAGAGCATATCCAAATGTATTATTAACTCTCGCAATTTTTCTAACCGCTGCTGCAGCATTGCCATCAGCAGTTCCAAAACCTATTCTATACGTTTCTCCATCAGCACTTGTAACCAGCATATCATCTACAATTTTTGTAGTATACATTATTGCACTCATAATATATTGCATTAAAAATATTAAACATATTCCTACAACCCAATTTACTAAATACTGCTTATACTTTACTTGTTCTGCCACAGCAGAAGATATTATTATTCTTATTCCTATATAAAGTAATATTAGTAACATTATTACCAATACAAAATTCCTCAAATTTTTGTAAACGCCTGATACTATTGGTCTTAAAATATCAGCCGAATTTGAGCTATCTCCTGTTGACTTCTTAAAAAAGTTTGCATCTAATAATGGCATCTTAACTAAACTTTTTGTCGTAAATTCTCCTATATCTATAGATTCTAAATTGCTTACTGCATCTTGTGCATCTCTACCTGCTTGAACAACGGAAGACATATCTCCTGTCCCATTTTTGCTATTTTCTATGCTTTCAGAAAAATTATTGATAGCATCACTCGCATCACCATTTGCCTCCACATACTTTCCATATACTGTTGGCGTACCTGAAGTGAAAATATCATATGGTGTTACTTCTATATTATATAGACTTCCTGCACTATTTGCGAAAATTTTAGCATCATAATCCGTTATTGATAATCTTATAAAGAATTTCATATCTTCTGTTTCATCACTAACAAATGAATTCAACAATAACTGAATTCCATCTGGTATTAATAATATAAAAGAACCTATGCTTTCTAATATTCCAGCATCCGCACTACTTTTTACAGGCATGGAGAAAAAAACTGTAATAATGCATATGACAGTTATCAGTATTTTTTTAAGTTTTTCTTTAAATTTTAAAACTTTAATTTTCTTCATTATTCTCTCCATTCATTATAAACTCAATATTATTTTACCTTTTTTTACGCTATTTGTCAATGTTTTGCGCTATTCGCTATATTTTTGCTCCATACTTTTGTGCTATTACTTTGTTTAAATTTGTTTCCATAAACTGGAATTCCTTTGCAGTTGGTCTAATAGCTATTATCGCTGTATCTTGTCCTACTTTTAATAGCCCCTGACCTCTTTGACAAGTTACCAAAAAGCTTGCCTCTCCTTCGCTTAGTTTAAATACTTCTTTTAGATATTCAATTTCGGATTTATCCTGTGCTAAGAATAACTTAGTTTCTGATGATGTAAGTACTGCTTGCACCTCTTGTTTTTCATAAAAATCCTGGAATCTTTGTGAAATTATTGCTAATGATACGTTTCTCTTTCTAGCACGCCTTGCCATTGTATTTAAAAAGTCTACGGCTTCTGGATAAGGTAATAACATCCATGCTTCATCTACTAATACACGCTTTTTTCTTGCTTTTTTTCTATCTTCACTATTCTTCTTTACAAATTTTTCCCATATCCATGATAATAATATTTGTTGTGCAAGTGGCCTTGCAAATCTTTCCTCCAAACCTGATATATCTAGGTTTATAAATGGTGACCCTTCTAATAATTCAAATGTAGATTGTCCGTCAAAATATGCCATTTGCCCATCATACTCTCTTATATATTGCTTCATTACTTTTATTAAATAACTGTAATGAAATTGATAATCTGAATTAGTATTATTCGCTGCTTTTTCTTGAATTTGTCTATACCAAGAGCCTATAGTTGGCATCTCTTTTTTAGGTCTTACTATTTCTCCATTAACTACTTTTGCAGCCTCTGTTTGATATAAGCTTGCTGGGTCACTCGTTATTCCCAAACGTGCATATTCATCAGCAACAGATTCAGCTATTATTTGCTTTGTTAATTCATTTACTTCTGTGCTCTTTGTACTCCCCTTTGCCATTGTTACTAATGCCTGTGTTACGTCTTCTATTTTACTTTCAATATTTAACACAGTACGCTCTGTTCCCAATATCTCATCTTTTATTGTTTCTGTTTCCAAATCAAATAAGTTAATTATTGTACCAGAATTTGGACTTATTACAACATTTATTCCTCCTAAACTATCTGCTACAACAGAATACTCGCCTTCCGCATCTAATGCTAAACTTTCAATTCCCATAAGTACTGCTGATCTAGAAACTAATGTTTTCATTGTTACAGATTTACCAGCACCTGATTTTGCAAATATAACCATATTATAATTTGTTAATGATTCATGAAAATTATCAAATAAAATAGGAGCACCAGTTTGAACATTATATCCTAATGGAATTCCAGTTGGATGTCCAATTTCACTAGTTACAAATGGAAAAACTGTTCCCATTGAGCCTCTATCAAATAGATGCTTTTCATCAATTTTCTTTCTCATCAAAGGTAAATTTGTTTGAAAACCTTCTTCTTGATTTGCCCATGTTGATTTTACATCAACTAAACTTTTTGCCATTTCAGTAGATAAAAGTCTTGTATATGTATCTAGTGTTTTTAAGTCATATGCAAATAGAGTTGACACTACAGTTGCTTCAAACATCTTATTAAATCCTGCCGCAATTTCGTCTCTTAAATCCTCAGTTTCCATCCTTTTTTGTGCTAACAATCTCGCTCTGTTTATATTTCCTCTATCCTCGGCCATAATTCTTTCTGTTTCTAATTCATTTATTACTCTATTTAAATCAGTTTGCGATTTTGATTCCAATATTGGATTTATATAAACTGAGGTATTTATATCACCGAACATATACATACTTCTAAAAAGCTCTGGAAATGTGCACATACGTGGCAAATTTGCAACAAAAAAACTACGTGCATATCTATTTACATTAGAAATTATTTCTAGATGATCTAAGCTCGAAACATCTATTCCTGTTGGAGCAATCATTTCTTTTACTGTCATCCTTCTTATTGATCTGTTATTTACTTCTTCTTCTATTTTATTCGTTTGATTGCTTGTTGTCTTTTTCTTTTTGAATAATGCCATTTTTCTCCCTCTCTTTCATTAATTTTCGTCTTCTTATCTCTAGTCTCCTTTTTCGCTCTTCCTCAGTCAATTTTTTAACTTTCTTTTTCTCATTTATTACTTTTTCATTTTCTTCTTTTTCTTTATTACTTATTTGATCTATCTTTTCTTTTGTAATTTTAGCCATTTGATTACCGATAGCTTCTTTTTCATTTTCAACTATTTCTTTAGCAAGATTATTAATATATTCTTGCATTTTATTTTCTTTTTCTTGTATTGCACTAGCTTTTTTTCTAACTTCATCTGAAGCTAACTCATATGCATATACTGCTTTTTGTTTTGCTTTTCTTACTATCTCTTCATCTATTGCTTTCATTCTTTTATTTAATACATCTTCAGATACAGAGTATAATGATTGATATCCTGATTCACTCAAATATGTTTCAAAATCATATATATCATATTGCTCTCGATTATAGGCAACATATAATAGTTCAATTAGTTCCTGTGAATTTAGTATTCTTCCTCTTATTTCGCACTCTGCAAGTCCATTAGCAATTGACTGTGCTCTTGTATAAAGTTCCGAAAATGCCATACTGCTTATTTCCCTTTTATCATAGTCCCCCACTGAGGTTATTTCTTCAGTATAATATGGAATAACTATATAATATTGTTTTGTTGTTATGTCTCTATCCTCAGACATTTTTTCTGTGCTTTGTATTAAATCTTGAGCATATTCATATAAATTTCTTTTTTTAGTTACTTCTTTTATTTGTTTCAAAACTTCGTCTCTACTGTATCCACTCATTCTTTGCATATCTTCCAATTTAGCTTCTTCATATCGTAGCTCTTGTTTTATTTTTTCTACTTTCTCCTTATATGTAATTATGCTTTGATTTAAATTGATTTTTCTTGTTTGAATATATATTTGTATTTCATACTTTAGTGTATTTAAAAACTGTAAAAAACCTTGCTCTACACTTGTTTTTTCAATTCCAGACAATAAATCATAGTTTATTCCCTTACATTCAATAACCATTAGGTATCTTGTACCACCATCCTGTACTATCATATTATCCTCAATATTATCAAATTCCATAAATCTAAAAACTGATTTTTTATTTGATTTATCATCTTTATTTTCGGGAGAATTTACTGTTTCCTCACTTTTTTGTTTGTTTTTTTCTTTAAAATACATAACTGCCAATACACCCAATAATATAAATATTATTATAACAATACCTATAATAAGTATTTCAACTAACCCATCGCCACTCATTTTTTATTCTCCCTTCTTTCCTGTTTCTATTTTTCTGATTTTTTTTCTTTTTCAGATTTTTCTTCTTTGTCTTCTTCTTCAACTTCTTGTCGTATTAAGTCTTTTGTATTATATGTATAATATTTATCCTTTTTTAAACTAAACTTTATATATTCTTTTACAACTGTATCCAAATTTACACCTGCAGCCTTTCTTGTTATTTCAAACTTATCCATTTGCGGTACTTTAAATGTCCCCAATATAAATCCAATTATTCCAAATAATATAATTAATGCAATACCAATTCCGTTTAATACACCTGCTGCTCCAGTAGCTACGTTTCCTAATAGTCCTAATATCCATTTAAAAATGAATCCTATTAAAAATCCTGCTACAGTATATATAAGTGCTTTGGTTGAAAATATGTATAAAATTCTTCCTTCACCTTTTGTATTTCTTGGTATTTCATACATGCCCATATATTATTCCTCCTTTATATATTTATTTTACAATGTTATCGTATTTTGTCAAATTTTCAATTATAAAAAATATATATCCATATTTACGCAAACTCTGTGTTTTGTAAATTATTACATTTTTATTTCTTTTTTATTGCTTTTTTATTACATTTTTTTAATATATAATTTAAGTTCTTTAACTATTAGTTTCCCTAAGTATAAATTTATTTGGTAAAAAAAATAGAAAACATTAAATGTTTTCTATCTTTCTTTATATACTACTAAAACTAATTACCACCTAGTGAGAATAATACATTTACAATTGTTGTTGCAAATACTAATATTGCTACACCAACTACTATTGGTACTAAAGATTTTTTGTATTCGGCTTTTTCTTGAGTACTTCCTACTATAAATTTAAGTCCTGTGTACATCAAAACAATAACTGCTACGATTATTGATATAATCCAAATCCAACTAACAATCTTTGATGCAATGTCAGTTGCTCCTGAATTACTTGGATCTACTTTATCTGTTGATATTTGCCCAGTTATCCCTGAAACGTCTGCAGCCCAAACTACTGGTTGAGCAAAACTAAACATTAACATAAATGCAAGTATTGCTGTTAAAGCAATTCTAATACCTTTCTTCATAATATATACCTCCTTATATTTTTTATTTCATTTATTTCTTTTTTAGAAATAATAATAATAACAAAATTCATTTATACTTCATCATTTTGATTCAAAATCTCTTTGTACTTTTGATTTATATCTTGTTTCTGGCTCTGTTACTTCTGTTTTAGTTTTTGTATCTTCATCATTTTTTACAATACTTTCACCATTATCTAATGTATCAGATGATAGAATGATTACAGCCCTCCATATTCCAAAACCACCAAATACAACTATGCATCCAATTATATATGGCAATATTTTTTCTTTAATTTTTGCTTGGCCCTCTACACCTGTTGTTACAAATTGAATTCCAAGTATCAAACCTATTGCTATAGCAATTATTATTCCGAATTCCAAGCAATATATAATATGTATCATCTATAGCATTTTTTTGATTTGTTTCATTAAAAAGATTCTCATCACTTGCACTCGAAGTAAAAATATCACCACCTGTTAAAATATCACCGAAAGATTTTGCTTCACTTTTTGAAGGTCTAACTAATGATATCGCAATTATTAATATCAAACAATAACATATTAATTTTATATATTTCATAGCCATACCTCCTTTTATGAATTTCAAATTGATTGCTAAATCAATTGTTACTTATTCTTCACCTTCATAAAAACATTAATTGTAGCATTTACTTCATTTAAAATATCTTTCCTTTTTTACTTAAACACATTATTTATATCTTCACCTATGGTTCCTAAGAAAGATACAATTCCGCAAATTGATGCCATAAGGAATATTCCTATTACTATTGGTAACATTGATTTTTTGTATTCTGCTTTTTCTGTTGTGCTTGCTAAAATAAATTTTAATCCTAATATCATTAAAGCTACTACAGAAACTATAATACCAATTAATCCTAGTGTTTGATATATATTGCTTCCATATTTTACTACTGTTTCACTGTCAATACTTCCACTTGGCGTATATGTTTTAGGATCAATATCTGCATATACATTGGTACTTACTATTATAAATGGTACTGCTAATAATATAACTATAAATAATAATTTTTTTACTATTTTCTTCATATTATGCGCCTCCCATCTACAAAATATATAATTGACAAAAAAACTCATTTTTGTACCTATATTCTAATTTTACTACATTAATTTACTTTAGTCAAATATTTTTTCGCAATTTCGTTTATATCCCTTCCATCTGCAGCTACACCACATTTTTCTTTTGCTAATTTCATAACTTTTCCCATGTCTTTCATGCTTGATGCACCTGTTTCTTCTATTATTTGACTTATTATTTTTTCTAGCTCTTCTTTTTCCATTTTTTTAGGTAGATATTCGTTTAATACATTTATTTCTTCTTCTATTTGTGCTATTAGGTCTTCTCTATTTGCTTTTTTGTAATCTTCTAATGAATCTTCTCTTTTTTTGTGCTCTTTAGATATTATCTCCATTATTTGTGTATCATCTAGCTCTATGTTGTTATCTTTTTCTTTTTGTAATATTGCTGCTCTTACCATTTGTATTACATTTTTTCTGTTAATATTTTTTTCTTTCATTGAATTTTTTAAATCTTCTAATAATTTTTCTTTTAACATTTTTATCAACCTCTCTTTTTTATTATCTTTTTGTATTATACACTAAAAGAGGTAAAAACGCTATGTTATTACCTCTTTTTTATTTAAATATAAAATTAATATTACATTTTAATTTAATATTATATTAAAACTTTCTTTTTCTTGCAGCCTCTGATTTCTTTTTTCTTTTTACACTTGGCTTTTCATAGTGTTCTCTTTTACGAACTTCTTGTAATACACCATTTCTAGCGCATTGTCTTTTAAATCTTTTCAATGCGTCTTCTAAATTACCATCTTTAACTTTAGTCTCTGACATAGTATTCCCCTCCTTCCGGCATTGCAATTAGTCTTGCTTGGGATGCACATCTAAATTGTGTACGCACATTATTATATCCCAGTTAGTTTACTATTGTCAATACATCTTTTGTATTTTTTTACATTTAGTTGCTTTTATAGAATTGTATTTATCCTTTTTTGACAACTTTGTAGTTTTATATTTCATAATTTTTTAAGTTTATCCAGTTTGTGCTTTTCATATTTTCTATATATTCATCTGCATTTGATATGTATAGCTCTTCATCTATATCTCTTACAAAGCCCCATTTTAAATTATATTTCTGTGCATATGTTTTTAGTGCTTCATATTTGTTTTCTATTTTTATATCTATGTTTTTTGAGTATCCGTAGGCATCTTCGCCACCTTTTGTTTCAATTATCCATATATTTCCTTTTGTATCACCTACTATATAGTCTGGATAAAAAGTCCACGCTTTGTTCATTTTATCTAAGTATACTATTGAGAAAAATTCGTCTGATGATTCTCCATTTTTGTACCAATATTTTATTTTGCTTGATGCTTCACAGTATTTTTCAAATTTTTCTTCTGATGCAGATTTTATTGTTGTTGATGGATAACCATAATATACATTCTTGCTCATTTCTGATAAACTTGGATCTTTTTTGTTATATTTTACTGTTATTCGCTCTGGGAATATAAATTCTTTTACCTTTTTAAATTCTGTTTGCAATTTTACTCTTTGCTCTCTTTTTTGAATAACTGCATTTAATATATCATATTCTAATTTTCTTTCATTATTAATAATAAATGCGTAAAATTCTTTTTTAGTTAATTTTAATATTTTTTCTGGAAATTCCACATTCCCTAGGAATAATCTTTGCAATATTGGTGATAAGTATTGATATACCATTCCTATTTTTGTTGCTATTACATTTATTGAATGACGTAAATCTATTCCATTTTTATATGTATCTACTGAACTTTGTATACGAATTTTTTCACTGTTTATAAAATTCTTTTTATTTAGCTCTATTGCACTTCCTTGAACTACTTCATTTGTAATATTTTGATTAAAATTGTATCCAGCTTTTGCAAGTTTTACTTTGTTGCTTTCTTTGTTTTCTTCTTTATTATCTCCGTCGTTACTTTGTTTTTCTTGTGAATTTTCTAAATTATATTCTTTACAGTAATATTCGTATATTGCATAAAATGCTTCTCTTGGTGCAAAGTTATCTGCATCAGTATTTTTTACTTCTTTATATAATTTAAATTTTCTAAATTCGTCTTTTACAAATAAGCTTTTTACATTGCTTGCTTGTCTTCCTAGTTCGTGTTTTACTGTTTCTGTATATTCATCATCAAATGTATATAAATAACAGTTATCTAGTACTTCATTTCCGTAGTGTTTTCCTTCTGGCATTCTACGAATTCTTCCTAAAGTTTGTATTTCAAAATCTTCGTGCATATTTTCTCTTATTTTTACTAGTACTTTTGCTCTTGGGCAATCCCAACCTGTTGATATTGCTTGTTTCATTATTAAAAAGCATTGTTCACTTGTGTTATCACTTATATTTTCTATATTTTCTTTTCTGTCTGCAAGCCATATTGCTAGTAACCCATTATCATATGTAAAGCCTTCTTTTTCTAGATATTGCTCTATTTTTTCTATTAAGTTTTCACTCATACTTGGTAATTGAATTATAACTAATGGATTGTAGTTTACTCCAAGTTCTGTACAGGTATTTCTTATTTGTCTTCTTTTGTTTATTGCAAGTTTTAATAAATATTCTATTTCATCATCTAATAAAATGTTATTTTCAATTCCTTGATTTATATATAATGATTTTGTTATTAATCCTGAATTTATAACTTCCATTTCGCTTATTTTTATGTTATATGCTTCATCATTTCTTTTTGTTGTTGCAGATACTCTTACTGTATGTTTTGCATTAAATAAATTGGTTATGCTTTCTGCTTTTTCGGTTTTATTTCTGTGCTCTTCGTCTATTATTACTATAAATTTTATTCCGTTATTTTGTGCTTGCTCTATTCTGTCATATAAATTACTTTTTTCTAGCTCTCTTAATGCTGTGTTTCCTTTTTTAGTTACATTCTCCCAGTTTATAAAAGCTGTGTCTTGCTCTTCAAATCCAGTTGTTAATACTTCATTTAATGTTTTTGTTGTTCTATTTTTTAGTAATTGATTCATTTTATTTTTACTTTGCTCTTCAAGCTCTCCAGAGCCTGGTGTTAACCATACAAATACATAATCTTTATTTTCTAATAAAAATCTGTCTATGTATTCTAATAGCATTATTGTTTTTCCACTTCCCGTAGGAGCTTGCAATAAAATTTCCTTTTTTTCACCAAATACTGTTTGCTCTAATAATTCTTCAACACATTTTTCTTGAAATTCTTTTAACTTAATTCCTACCATTGTTCAACCTCCATTATTTCTTTTTCAAAATAATAATCTGGAATATAACAAATTTTTATATCGTTTTGTTCAAATAATTTTAATTGCTCTTCTGTAATTAGTGCATTATTATCTAAGTATATAATTTTGCATTTGCTTACGGCTTCTTCATTTTGTGTAAATTTGTCTACATCTTCATCCGAAAATAATATTTGTAATTCTCCAGCTTGTAAATCTAATCCGTGCTCTAGCTGTGCTAGCTCTTTTGTGTATTTTGATAATTCATTTACTATATAATAACCGTCATCTTCTCTGTTAAATCTATCTATGTATTTTACTTTGTAATATTTTAGGTTTGCTTCTATTCCTTGAACATTATATCCTTTTTGATTTGTATAGCCTTGTATAATTCTTTTTATTCTTTCATATGTTATTTCTGTACATATGTTATTTTCATTGCTGTTACATAGTATAAATTCTGCATTTTTTCCTTTAAATTCTTCTAACACTGCTTGTCCTACTGTTCCAGAGCCTGCAAAGAAATCTAATATTATCGGCTTTTCTACTTTAGGTGAAATTGCCATTTTTATTATTTCTTTGTATAAATTTACTGGCTTTGGTGTGTTAAATATTTTTTTGTCTGGTAATATTGATAAAAACTCTTTTTTACCATTTGTTGATGTATCATATGTTTCAGAATCAAACCAACTATTTCGTATTTCGCCTTTCATTTTTACTTCATTATAAAATACTTTTAATTGTGGTTTTGATGTTCCGTTTTTTCCAAATACTATTCGTTTATCTTCTAATAATTGTTTATATTTTTCTGGCTCTGTTCTCCAGCATCTTCCTTTTGGTGGTAAATATTTTACTCCTGTTACTGGATTTATTATTTCATATGTTAAATTTGGTCTAACATTTGGTGCATCAAATGGGTCTGCTTTCCATATTCCCCTAGGGTCATTATCTGGATTTGAATATTTACTTGAGTCTGTTTCTTTTGGCTGTATTACAAAGTCATTTAAATTGTACCAACTTTCTTTGTTGCTTGCTTTTAATCTACGATTTGTTATTCTTCTTTTTTTTGCATATGCAATTATGTATTCGTGATTAATGCTTATATCCGTATCATTTTGAATTGATGTTCTATTATGCCATGGGAAACATGATATAAAATTTTCTTCTCCAAATATATCGTCACATAATAATTTTAGTTGAGCAAATTCATTATCGTCTATGTTTATGAATATTACACCGTTGTCTTTTAGAAGTTTTTTTGCTATTTCTAGTCGTTTATTCATAAATGAAATCCATTTGCTATGTTTAAATGAATCAGTTCTATCTATATAATTGTCATCGTAGACAAAGTCGTTTATTCCTCTGTTGTATGGTGGATCTATTATTATTAAGTCTATGCTGTTTTTGTGTGTTTTTTCTAGTAGATATAAGCTATGTAGATTATCTCCTTCTAATATGAAATTTGTTGACTTTTGTGGATTTAGTTTTATTTCTAAACCCTTATTTTCTTCGAATACTGGTATTTTATCTGAAAGCTCTTTGTCTATTTTTTCTTCGTGATTTTCCCAAACTAGTCCGTATTTTTTTCTCTTTAGCTCTGTTTCTATGTCGTTTAGTGTTGTTAAAAGCTCTGGGTTTTCTTGTAGTTTTGATCTCATTATTTTTATATTGTTTAGTATTTTTTCTCGTTTTTCTTTTGATAGATTTGTGCTCATTTTTTTGCCTCCGATTGTTTTGTTTTTCGTTGTTATGGTATCACATTATTATTCTTTTAACAAGAGCATTTCCTTGAAAATTACTACATTATTTTTTATAAAAAAAGATATGTGCGTTCCTACACACATATCCACGTCATTTTGTCTATTCAATTATTTTCTTAAGTTTATATATTTATAATTCTAATTATCACTGTCTGAACCAAATAGTTCATCAAATTTTGCCTCCAGCTCTTTTTGAATATCTATTACATCATCATTATTACTATCACTATTATCATTTTCTTCTAACACATCATCATCAAACAATAATTCATCTAAATCATCGTCCGAAATTCTACTTGAATTTTGATTATTGCTTGCTCTAGTAATATTATTTGTACTATAATCTCTGCTATTTATTGGTACTGTTTTGTTATTTTCGTCTTGTTTTGAAATATCACCGTCATCATCAAATAAATCATCTAAAGAGTCTACATTCAAATCTTTTACTGGCTCACTATCTTCTAATCCTGCATCTGGATTATATGGGTTGAATTTTCTCCATGTTCCTCTTACACCTGCATCAAAGTTATTGTGATTTAATTTAAATTTATTAAATTCTTTTAGCATATTTGTTTTAAAGAAGAATAATTTTTTAGCTTTTACTGGTTTAATTCCTTTTTCAAAAATAATACAATAATCCATGCTCATTCTTCTTAATTCATCCGGTGTCATAAGAGCTCTAGCCATAATTTGCTCAGAATCACTTGTTCCACTTTTATGACCATCTTTATCTTTGCTTTTTGATATACTTTCTCTTGATATTGTTTTTTCTCCTAGCGCTTTAGAAAAATATTCTACAGTTTTTGTTGAGTTACTTCCTAAAAACAAGTGAGTATCACAGTTACCCATTATAGTTTCATAAGCTTTATCATATATTGCTTCTAATTGGTCTAAGTTCTGTAATATAACACTAAAAGATATTTTTCTACTTCTACTTGTTGATATTTTTTTATCAAAGTCTGGTATTTGTCCAATATTTGCAAACTCGTCCAATATAAAAAATGTTGGTACTTTCAATTTTCCGCCAGGCTGTTTATCTGCTTCATCATATAATTGTTGAATCATTTGGGCAAAAAATATTGTTAATAAAAAGTCATATGCAGTATGTGTATCTGAAGAAATTACATATACTGATGTTTTTGTGTTTCCTATTTCTTCAAAATCAATTGTATCTGTAGATGTTACTTCTGCAATATCTTTTGAATCAAATTTACCTAGTTTTGCCTGTAAACTAACTAATATTGAACTAAATGTTTTATCTGATGCAACTTCAACGTTCTTATAATACATTCTTGCTGGATGGTCTATTGGTAAAACACTCATCATATCTTTTAAAAGGTTTCCACCATTATTTTCGGCTGCTGCAGCTCTTACCATTTCCGCACAACTTGCCAAATTTTGCTCTTCTGGTGGTCTTGTTGCAATTAGATAATATATTAACGATTTTAATAGCATTTCTGCTGTATCATTCCAAAATGGATCTGATGGTCCTCCACCTTTTTCTTGTCCTTTTATAATTGTAGATGCTATAACGTCTACATCCAAATCGCTTTTAATATGTGCTAATGGATTATATCCATCACTATTTTTAGGATTTACTAAATTTAATACCTTAATTTTGTATCCATTTCGCTCTAGATAACCAGCTGTATCATCATATAATTCACCTTTTGGATCTGTAAAAACATATGAGCCAAGTTTTTGATAAGCATTTGGCTTTGAATAAGAAGCTGATTTACCAGCACCAGATCCGTCCAACAATTAATACATTTACGTTTCCTGGTTTATCTATTGGCAAATAATTTTTTTGTGCTAAAATAATTCCAGAATTTTTACTTAATACCTTATATTGTTCTCCATCTTCACACCAATCACTTGAACCATGCTCTATGTCATGGTAATCACCCTTATCACCTTTACTTTTTAATATTAATATTAACATTACCATCAAATAAAAAAATGTATAATATCCTAAAGCATTAGTAGTATTAGATTTGTATAGCTCCTGAAAAGCCTTTACTCTTATTTTTAAACTTAATATGTATGATACAATTATAGATTTAAATGAATCTAATTGTAAGCCTCCTTTAGGACTTAATGAATCTGTATATGCTACAGATAATGGTACGACAAATACTATGGCTAATAATAGCCATAGTATTAAAAAAACAAGTATATTTCTTTTTCGTTTTTCAGTTAATAATTTTTTCATATTTTCACCTTCTCATTTGTATACGACATTATCTTGTTAATTCTCTTCGACGTTTTCTTGCCATTCTTTCTTTAAACTTATTTATTTTTTCTTCTGACCCTACTGTTGATATTCTTTTTAACTTATTAGCAATCTTTGCACATCTCATCCACACATTATTTTTTTCTATAATATATGTTTTTTCCACATTTTCTATTTTAGGTATGTATGCTCCTTTACCTATTTTTAATTTTTTAGCATCAATTTCCTTTTCCTTTGGATTAAAAATCATCCAATTTATAGAAATTCTATTATTCTCCTTTGATGGCAGTGTATTTACATTGTTTTCCATCTAAAAAATTCCTCCTTATTTTAGTTAGTCTTAATTTCAAAAGCTAAATATGATTTATTAGGTTTTAATTTACATTTTCCTTTAATTTCATTTGTTGTACTATCATAATATAGTACAGGTTTTACTTCATTTCCTGTTTCTGGATCAATTATAGAAATTGGTCTTTTCATATTAGGTGTATAGTTAAATTCCTTATAATAATCTTTTCCAGTATCATTATACAAAGTATCAAAACTCATTGGAATAGGCTTTTTTGAAAACTTTACTTCATCGTTTTTTAAGGTCCCCATGTTAACCGTTACTTTATCCTTTTCAAAAGATAAGAATAAAAGTTGGTTTCCTGATTTTTTTGGATCATCGACAAAAAAGGTTTTCCTTACCTTATCATTTCTTAGCTCTTCTATTGAATCTAATCTTTCTATAGTAAATTTAGGTAATTTCTTTAATTTAGATTTTTCTGTTTTGTTTATTTCATAAATTACTGTATTTACATTTTTTGGGTCTGTTATACTAAAACGTCTACCTTGTAAATATTCCATATAATAGTCCACTCCTTTCCTATGCCTTCTACATAGTTTATCTTTTGCTTATAATACATTTTTTATTATAGCACTATTTTCAGATATATGTCAACCTTTTATTTTATGTTTACTATATTATTTGGATTAAAGTTTGACACTTTTTTTAGTTTTAAAATTAAATCTTTCTCTTTTTCAGATAATTTTTTTGGAATTACTACTTGCGTTACTATTACTAAATTTCCTCTTTCTTTTTCAGTTATATAATAACCTTTATTTGGAATAGAAATTTTATCACCACTTTGAGTGCCTTTTGGAATTAAAATTGAAAGCTCTCCATCTATTCCATTTACAGGTAATTTTGCCCCTAATGCTGCATCCCATGGTGTTATGTATAAATTTTCATATATATCATTATTTATTAATTTATACATTCCACTATTTGCAATATTAATTTTTGCTAATAAATCACCATTTTTTCCACCATTTTTTCCGTTCCTACCTTTGCCCTCGGCTCTAATAACTTCTCCATTTTTTATTCCTGGTTTAATATAAATCTCTATTATTTTATTTTTTTCTTTTTCATTGTTAAAAGAAATTTTTTTATGAGTACCCTCAAAAGCTTCTTTGACTGATATATCTATTTGAACCTCAATATTCTGGCCTTTTATCGGCTCTTTTTCTTTCTCTTCAGATTTTTTTGATATATTTCCACCAAAAAACATACTTACAATATCATTTACTTTTATTTCTTTTTCACTCATTTTTGCTTTTTGAATTTTTTTACCAATATAATTATTCCATGATCTATCATATTTCTTTTTTTGAATTGGATCTGATAGTGTACGATATGCTTCATTTATATCTTTAAATCTTTCTTCCGCGTTTTTATTGTCTACATTTACATCTGGATGATATTTTTTTGCTTGCTCTCTATAAGCAGATTTTATTTCTTCTTGTGTTGATTTTGTATTTTTTGTTAGACCTAATATTTTGTAGTAATTCTTAAAAATCATATTATTTAACGTCCTTTCTACTTTTGTTCATTTTTACTGCATTATAGCACTATTTATAGGCTATTTCAATTGTTTTTTTAATTCATTTACTATTTCAATAAAATGCATTCCGTTTGATGCTTTTATTAATATACAATCTTCGTCTTTTCTATTGTTAATTACAAAATTTACTACATCATTATTGCTATTAAATTCAAAAATTTTATCTTTTTTCATCCCACAATTTTCTGCTTCTTTTGCAATATTTTTTGCTTCAGTACCAACAGTAATTAATATATCAATTTTATTTTTAGCGACTTCTTCTCCAACTGCTTTGTGTAATTTTTCAGAAAATTCACCTAGCTCTAACATATCACCTAATATTGCAATTTTTCTATTTGCTTTCATTTTAGATAAATTCTCAATTCCAGCTTTCATTGAATCAAAATTTGCGTTATAACAATCATTTATTATTGTGATGCTACCTACTTTGCTTACTTCCATTCTATTTTTTGTTAATTCAAATTTCTTAATACCAGAAATTATATTTTCTGTCTCTATATTTAAAGTTTCTCCTACACAAATCGCACATAAGCTATTATAAATAAATGGCTCTCCTCCTACTGGAACAATTACGTCATAGTATTTATCATTTATTTTTACGTCATACTTACTTTCATTTGCTTGTAACTCAATATTTTCTGGCATTATATCACTTTTATTTTTAATACCAAAATCCATTACCTTATATTTTTTATTTTTTTCATTCCACATATGTAACATATCATTATCATTATTAATAATTAAAGTTCCATTTTCAGCTAAACCTTCTAATATTTCTAGTTTTGCTTTTAATATATTTTCTCGAGAGCCTAAATTTCCAATATGTGCTGTTCCTACATTTGTTATCACAGCTGTTGTTGGTTTTGCAATATTTGTAAGTAAACTTATTTCACCTAGATTGCTCATCCCCATTTCTACTACCATTGCTTCTTCATCTTTCAAACGTAATATTGTTAATGGAACTCCTATATGATTATTAAAATTCCCCTCTGTTTTTAGTGTTTTATATTTTGTTGATACAACACTTGCTATTATATCCTTTGTACTTGTTTTTCCTACACTTCCCGTAATAGCTATTACTGGTATGTTATATAAACTTCTTTTATATTTTGCAATTGACTGTAATGCTTTTAATGTGTCTTGTACCAATATTATTGCTCTATCATTATATTTTTTTAATGTTTCTTCATCTATTGTTACATCTTGTAATATACAAACTTTTGCTCCTAATTCAAGAGCAGTTTTATAAAATTCACTACCATTAAATTTTTCCCCCTTTAAACCAACATATGTGTCATCCTTTTTTATTTTTCTTGTATCTGTGCAAAAGTCTACACATTCTATGTTTACATTACCAATTATTAATTTTCCATTACATTGCTCTATTATATCTCTTACTTGTAAATTTTTCATTTAAATCACGTATAATCCCACTAAAATACTATGTAAATAATCGGATTATCTCTCCCTTCCTAAAAATTCTTTTAAATTATATGCTCTATATAAAAAATTTACAAGTTTTTATGAAAAAATATAATGCTAATAATATCTTTAAAACAATTCCTTAAACAATATAAATTGTAAATATATTTTATATGTAATTCTAAACAGTATAAAAAAAATATTTATAAAAATAAGGACGAAAATTTAAATTTTCGTCCTTATTTTTATTCTTCAACTTTTCTATTTGCAATTTCTATAGCTTTAGTAACAATATTTCCACAGTCTTTAGATGAAACATTTTGCCATCCACCATCTTTTTTTACTTGTTCATATACTCCAAGCTCTTTTGCTATCTCTTCTTTTAAAGCTTCAGACATCATTGTCTTTTTCCTAGACATAACAAAAATCCTCCTTTGAAAAACTTGTATTTAATAAACATTGATTAAATTTTTATTATAAAAAATAATTCATAAAAATAATTCATAAAAATAATTCATAAAAATTAATTTTATTTAATTAATGATTATTTAAAACTAAAATTTAATCTTTTTTTATTATTTATTTGTTTTTCAATACTATTTTGTGCTTTTTTTATTTTTTTATAATAGTAATTTTTTACATTGTTAAAGTTCCTTCATCACTATTTAATATTACTAAAATATCTTCTTCTTTTCCTGTTTCAACATTTATATAAACTAAAAATTCTCTGTCATCAACTCTTCCTTTAAATTCCCAACACATTATCTCTGTTTGAAATTCTGTTGGAATTATTGCTAATCTTTCACTTTCAATTTGTAAATTTTTATTTATTTTTGTTTTTGCTTCTTCTTTACTTACTTTTATTTGTGACATTGTTCTTTGTGTATGTGAATTTAAATATCCTGTTGTTTCAATACCAAGTATTTCGCCATTATCTAATGCAATTTTTACTTTTATTAAATCTGGATATACAATTACATTATCTTGTTCATACGCAAAATTTATAGTTTCTATTCCATCCCTTTTAGTAAAATATGTTTTTTTCATATTTTTAAAGCCTTTTTGCTCAAGGAAATTTTGTGCTACTTTATCAATATCTTCTTGTGATAATATTTCCGTAGTTACATCTCTATTGTAGTTCATAGAAATTATATGACCACCTTTTTGCGAAATTGATATCCAAACAATTTCGTCATTTGTTGTTGTTATTATAAAATCATATGATTGTATATTTGCATTTTCTGTTAAACCATTACTTTCAATTTTTTTAATTTTATCTTTAGAAATAAATTCTTCAACTTTATTTTTTGCTGTTTCTTCATCTATATCATCGCCTGTTAAACCTCTTCTTTCCGGATTTGTCATATGTTCTGAATATGCACCATCATATATTAAACCTGCATATTCATGAAAATTTTCTTCTAAAGATCCAAAACTATCTTGTGAAATATTACTTACCTGTTTTGCAAATGCAGGTGCAGCTTTATTTGTTAGCTCACCCCAAGTAATTCTTCCATCATTTATGTCTAAAGATAATTGATTTAATGTATTTTCTAATTGCAAACTATAATCGTGTAATTTATCCAAATTATCTAAATCTTCTTGACTTAGTTCTGTATTATTAATAGTTTTTCTTGATAAAGAATAACTATAATCACTTACTTGGTTCAAAAATTTTGCAGTATTTTCTAGATCTACACTATTCATTGGTAACATTGACAAATATGTCTGGGCTAAATTTGCTTCTCTCCATATATAAGTTAATGTTTCAGCACCACTTTCTGGCGAATTTGAAATTACAGATTTGGCAAGATATACTTCAACATCTTGTACATAATCTACTAATTGAAAAAATGCCATATTATAATTATTTTCTATTGATTGTCTATATTTCTTTTGTGTATTATATGAATAAATTACTATTAATATAAATGCAATTAATAATGCAACTGCCAATATATTTAATCTTTTACTTCTTAATTTTTTTCCAAAGTCTTTCATTTTAATTCTAAAATCACTCACAATATCATTCCTTATATAACATATTTAGGTTTTTAAACTGGTTACCTATAAACCTTTATTGTCCTAATTGATTTATCATATATTTATTTTTTTACTTATTCTCTGTCTATCTTTATTTATTTCTTTATTTATTTTTCATTTATTTTTTTATTTATTCTCTATTTATTTTTTACTTATTTCTCATTTGTTTTTATTTAATTTTTTACTTATTTTTTATTTACAAAAAATGTGATTTCCAATTGTTTTTATCTGTGGTCTTGACCAAATCCATTTATTAGTTGCTGTATTTGGATTAAAATAATATATTGCACCACCTGTTGGGTCCCAACCATTTAATGCATCTTGTGCAGCCTTCACTACTGTTGAGTTTGATGCTATGGGTACATTTATTTGACCATCTGAAACTGCTGTAAATGCACCAGACTGATATATTACACCGGCTATTGTATTTGGAAATTTAGAGCTTTTTACCCTATTTAATATAACTGCTCCTACGGCTACTTGACCTTCATAAGGTTCGCCTCTTGCTTCACCATTAATGGCTCTCGCTATTAATTGCACATCAGATGTATTATTATTTGTAGCAGCTTGAACAATATCTACATTATTTGTTTTAAATAATAGTACAAATAATGCCAAGACTATAAATATAGAGCCTATAATAAAATATTTTAAACTTTTTTTCATCTTCCCTAATAAAACCAATTATATAAAAAATTAATTTATTAATCGATTAATTCCTTTCATCCTAATTTAATATATTTAGGTTTTAAGATACACCTATAAACTTTTTACTTTACAAATTCTAACAATTGTATAGCAATATAGAAGACCTAACAACTTTTAAATCTTCTAAATTTTTCTTGTTGTTTTTATTATAGTATGTTACAATTTTTTCAGATTATTTATGAAAGGTAGAAAAAAATGAAAAAAATTCTAATTTTATACGCAGCTTATGGTGGTGGACATCTTTCTGCTGCTAAATCCATTAAAGAATATATTGATAATAATTTTGAAAATGTAGAAACTAACATAGTCGATTGTATTAAATATATAAATAAGGCTTTAGATAAAATAACAACTGGAGCATACAAAGAAATGGCAAAAAAAGCTCCTTGGGCTTGGAAACAAGTATATTATCATTCTGAAAAAGGTGCACTTTCAAAAATAAGTAGTACAACAAACAAAGTTATATCTAGAAAACTAAAAAATTTATTTGAAGAGTATTCTCCAGATTTGGTAATATCAACTCATCCATTTGGTACACAGATGACTAGTTATTTAAAACGAAAAGGAAAAATAAATTGCAAATTAGCTACAATTTTAACTGATTTTGCACCTCATGACCAATGGCTTGTTGGAAATGAATATGGTGATTACTTTTTTGTATCAAATAATAATATGAAAACATCACTAGTAAATGATTTTAAAATACCATATGAAAAAGTTTTTGTTACGGGAATACCATTATCAAGCAAATTTTCATCTAATTTTAATAAAGATGAAATTTATAAAATATTTAATTTATCGCCTAATAAAAAAACAATATTATTTTTCGGTGGTGGTGAATTTGGGCTTGGAAAAAGTAGAACCGTAGAAATATTACAAACATTAACACACTATTTAGATAAATATCAAATAGTGGCAATTTCCGGAAAAAATCCAAAAATGAATCAGGCTTTTAAGGATCTTGCCAATACATTAGAAGATTCAAGCTCATTAAAAATATATGAATTTATAGATAAAGTTCCAGAAGTAATGTCAATTTCTAGTTTAGTAGTAACAAAACCCGGCGGGTTAACAATTTCAGAAAGTTTAGCATCATCGCTACCAATATTAGTAATAAACCCTATACCTGGTCAAGAAGAAGAAAACGCAGAATTTTTAGAACAATCTGGTGTAGCCATTTGGTTAAGAAAAAACGATTCTCCAGATATTGTAATATCAAACTTGCTAAAATCCGAAACTTTACTCGAATCAATGAAAGAAAAAACACATAATTTAGCTCATATAAATTCAACAAAAGATATATGTGAAATATTGAAAAAAGAATTAATTTAATAAATTATAATTCCAGAGCAGTTTTATACCTGCTCTTTTTTATATCTATGTGCATATTTAATAAATATTATTATTATAAATTGTTACTTAATTAAACTACTATAAAAATAAGACCCGTAAAATTTTATTATTCATTTTATATGTTTTCACATACAAAAAATACACCTCATATTTTATTAAGGGGTGTATCTTTATGTTTTTGGATAATTTGACAGGTACTGAATTAGTAACGCTTGCTAATATTTTAGCTATTTATTTATCTGATGGATTATCTGCAGATCAAACAGCTACTCTTGGTGATTTTTTTTCTGCTTTAGGTACTAATATAACACTAATTTCAGATACCAAATAAAATTGTATATAACTTACACATAATTATTGCTTTAAAATTACATTTTTAAATTTCTCTTCTTCCTTCTAACGCTTTACTTAATGTAACCTCATCTGTATATTCTAAATCTCCACCAACTGGAATTCCATGTGCTATTCTTGTTACTGTTATTCCTAGTGGTTTTATCAATTTTGATAAATAAATAGCTGTAGCTTCTCCTTCTACTCGTGGATTTGTTGCTAAAATTACTTCTTTTACTGTTCCTTCCATTAATCTAGTCAATAGCTCTTTTATTTTTATATCATCTGGACCTATTCCATTCATTGGTGAAATTGAACCATGTAATACATGATAAAGACCTTTAAATTCGTGTGTTTTTTCCATTGCAACTATATCTTTTACATCTTCAACTACGCATATTACAGATTTATCTCTTCCTGCATTAGAGCAAATTGCACATGGGTCTGTATCTGAAATATTATAACATATTGAACAATATTTTAAATTCTTTTTAGCATTTACAATTGCTTCTACAAATTCATTAGTTTCTTCTTGGCTAGCATTTAATATATAAAATGCCAATCTTGCAGCAGTTTTATTTCCTATACTCGGTAATTTTTCAAAAGCTTCAATTAATTTCTCTATTGATGGTGAATAATATGACATTTTCTAACCTTCCTTTCGTGTTTGATTATTTAATTTTTATATTTATTTTTATACTGGGTCTGGGGATAATGTCTTACCCTATGATTTCCAATTGGTATTATAAGATTGAAGCCAACAATCAAGTTCAGGATTTTAAGGAGGCTCGTGATGAGTTGTCTCCTGAAGAAATT
>ERZ1673702.380-NODE-380-length-66288-cov-8.239156_pt1 | contig 66288 bp, 81 predicted proteins | sample MGYA00580232_ERZ1673702 | MGnify/ENA primary metagenome ERZ1673702 (study PRJEB41218, sample SAMN15661792) | gut metagenome | host: Homo sapiens | place: Canada: London | collected 2015-08-20/2019-03-30 | study: EMG produced TPA metagenomics assembly of... | reverse complement strand
TTGCATTCAGACAGATGTTCGGAGCAGAAGGATATGAAGTTGTAGCAATCAACGATTTAACATCTCCAAAGATGCTTGCACACTTATTAAAATACGATTCTTCACAGGGAACATATGCATTAGCTGATAAAGTAGAAGCTGGTGAAAACTCTATCACAGTTGATGGAAAAGAAATCACAATCTACGCTGAAGCTGATGCTAAAAACCTTCCATGGGGAGAACTTGGAGTAGACGTAGTACTTGAGTGTACAGGATTCTACACATCTAAAGAAAAAGCATCTGCTCATATCGAAGCAGGAGCAAGAAAGGTTGTTATTTCTGCACCAGCAGGAAACGATCTTCCAACAATCGTTTACAATGTAAACCACAATGAATTAAAAGCAGAGGATACAGTTATTTCTGCTGCATCTTGTACAACAAACTGCTTAGCACCTATGGCAAAAGCTCTTAATGATCTTGCAGCAATCAAATCTGGAATCATGTGCACAATCCATGCTTACACAGGAGATCAGATGACTCTTGACGGACCACAGAGAAAAGGTGATTTAAGAAGATCCCGTGCAGCAGCAGTTAACATCGTTCCTAACAGCACAGGTGCTGCAAAAGCTATCGGATTAGTTATTCCAGAATTAAACGGAAAATTAATCGGATCTGCTCAGCGTGTTCCAACTCCTACAGGATCTACAACAATCTTAACAGCAGTTGTTGAAGGAAATGTAACAGTTGATGAAGTAAACGCAGCTATGAAAGCAGCTCAGACAGAATCTTTCGGATATAACACAGACGAAATCGTATCTAGCGATATCGTAGGAATGAGATATGGTTCTTTATTCGATGCTACACAGACAATGGTTCTTCCATTAGATAATGGAACAACAGAGGTTCAGGTTGTATCTTGGTATGACAACGAAAACTCTTACACAAGCCAGATGGTAAGAACAATCAAATACTTTGCTGAATTAGCTTAATTTGATATTGGAATGAGGACAGGCCTGTAATTATACAGTGTAATAAGACTCAGATAAGGGGTCCGGTCTTTTGGACCGGACCCCTATTTTTAATCAAGGATTGAGAAACCCTGATCAATTAAGATATGCCTTATGGCATACAATCTTAGGAGGAAAAACGAAACATGTTAAACAAAAAATCTGTAGATGACATTAATGTAGCAGGAAAGAAAGTCTTAGTACGTTGCGATTTCAACGTGCCTTTAAAAGACGGACAGATTACAGATGAAAATCGTCTGGTAGCAGCACTTCCAACAATCAAGAAACTGATTTCTGACGGTGGAAAAGTAATCCTTTGCTCTCACTTAGGAAAACCTAAAGGAGAACCAAAACCAGAATTATCTTTAGCACCAGTAGCAGTACGCTTAAGCGAACTGTTAGGACAGGAAGTTAAATTTGCAGCAGATGACAATGTTGTCGGAGATAATGCAAAAGCAGCAGTAGCTGCTATGAAAGATGGAGAAGTAGTACTTCTTCAGAATACTCGTTACAGAGCAGAAGAAACTAAAAATGGTGAAGCATTCAGCAAAGATCTTGCAAGCCTTTGTGATGTATTTGTAAACGATGCGTTTGGTACAGCTCATAGAGCACACTGCTCAAACGTTGGTGTAACAGAATATGTTGACACAGCCGTTGTAGGATATTTAATGCAGAAAGAGATCGATTTCTTAGGAAATGCGGTTAATAATCCAGAAAGACCTATGGTAGCCATCTTAGGTGGAGCGAAAGTTGCTGACAAATTAAAAGTAATTGATAACTTACTTGAAAAATGTGATACACTGATCATCGGTGGAGGAATGGCTTATACATTCTTAAAAGCACAGGGATTAGAAGTTGGTAAATCTTTAGTAGACGATGAAAAAATCGACTATTGTAAAGAAATGATGGCAAAAGCAGAGAAATTAGGAAAGAATTTATATCTTCCAATCGATACAACAGTAGCAGACGGATTCCCAAATCCTATCGATGCTGAGATCGAAGTATCTGTTGTAGCAGCTGATGCAATTCCAGCTGATAAAGAAGGACTTGATATTGGACCAGCTACATGTGAGAAATTCGCAGAAGCAGTTAAAACTGCTAAAACAGTTGTATGGAATGGACCAATGGGTGTATTTGAAAATCCTATCCTTGCCAAAGGAACAATTGCTGTTGCTCAGGCTTTAGCTGATACAGATGCAACAACAATCATCGGTGGAGGAGACTCTGCAGCAGCTGTTAACCAGTTAGGATTTGCAGACAAGATGACACACATCTCTACAGGTGGTGGAGCTTCTCTTGAATTCTTAGAAGGAAAAGACCTTCCAGGTGTAGTAGCAGCCAACGACAAATAATCATTGCACTTAAATATTTAATATTTAATACACTTTATAAACAAAATGTCAAGAAAGAAGGATATTAGTCTTATGCGTAAAACAATCGTAGCAGGAAACTGGAAAATGAACAAAACTCCTAGCGAGGCAAAAGCATTAATCGAAGAATTAAAACCATTAGTAGCAAGTGAAACTTCTGATGTAGTATTCTGTGTACCAGCAATCGACATTCCAGCAGCAATTGAAGCTGCAGCAGGAAGCAATATTGCAATCGGTGCTGAGAATATGTACTTTGAAGAAAGTGGAGCTTATACAGGAGAAATCGCTCCTAACATGTTAACAGATCTTGGAGTAAAATATGTTATTCTTGGACATTCTGAAAGAAGAGAATACTTTGCTGAAACAGATGAAACTGTTAACAAGAAAGTATTAAAAGCTTTTGAACATGGAATTACACCAATCGTTTGCTGTGGTGAAACTCTTGCTCAGAGAGAACAGGGAGTTACAATCGACTTCGTTCGCCAGCAGATCAAGATCGCATTCCAGGGAGTAAGTGCTGACCAGGCTAAGACTGCAGTTATCGCTTATGAGCCAATCTGGGCTATTGGAACAGGTAAAGTTGCAACTACAGAACAGGCTCAGGAAGTTTGCGCAGCAATCCGTGCATGTATCGCAGAAGTATATGATGAAGCTACAGCAGAAGCAATCCGCATTCAGTATGGTGGATCTGTATCTGCAGCCAGCGCACCAGAATTATTTGCACAGCCAGATATCGACGGTGGATTAGTTGGTGGAGCATCATTAAAACCAGACTTTGGTAAAATCGTAAACTATAAATAAATTTGATTAATTAAATGATGGGTCCCTCGGATATTGAATATCCGGGGGATTTTTTCTTTTTTATGTAATGCTAGAATACGTTAAAAGATTAAAAGAATAAAAGACTAGAAGCAAGCAATAAATCGGTTTATAATAAATAATAAGATCAAGTACAAAAAAGATTCCGAGAGTAGATGAAAAGGGGGCATATGATATGGAGAAATACAAAAGAATTTTTGTCATTGTCTTAGATTCCTTAGGAATCGGAGAAATGCCAGATGCAGCCAGATTTGGAGATCATGATGTAGACACCTTTGGGCATATCTGTGATATCGTGGGAACATTAAATATTCCAAATCTAAAAAAGCTTGGATTGTTAAATTTGCATCCAACAAAAGAAATGGAAGAAGAAAAACATCCAATTGCCTACTATACCAGATTAAAAGAAACTAGTAACGGAAAAGACACTATGACAGGTCACTGGGAGATGATGGGACTTAAGATCGAGAAACCATTTCTTACCTTTACAGACACAGGTTTTCCACCAGAATTGATCCATGAATTAGAAGAAAGATGTGGAAAGAAAGTTATTGGCAATAAATGTGCCAGTGGAACGCAGATTTTGGATGAATTAGGTGAAGAAGAGATTAAAAATGGTTCAATGATCGTATATACATCTGCCGATTCTGTGATGCAGATCTGTGGAAATGAAGAAACTTTTGATCTTAAGAATCTTTATCGCTGTTGTGAGATCGCAAGAGAGCTTACGATGAAAAATGAATGGAAAGTCGGAAGAATCATTGCAAGACCATATGTGGGAAAGAAAAAAGGCGAATTTGTAAGAACAAGCAATCGAAGGGATTATGCTTTAAAACCATTTTCAAGAACTGCTTTAAATGCATTAAAAGATGAAGGATTTGACGTAATTTCAGTAGGAAAGATCAATGATATTTTCTGTGGAGAAGGAATCACAAAAGCATATCATTCTGAAAGCTCTGTGCATGGAATGCAGCAGACCGTGGATGTATGCAAAGAAGATTTTCATGGACTTTGTTTTACCAATCTGGTAGACTTTGATACACTCTGGGGACATCGAAGAAATCCAGTCGGCTATGCAAAAGAGATCGAGAAATTTGATGTTGGTTTAGGAAATCTGTTAGAAGTTTTAAAAGAAGATGATTTATTGATCATCACCGCAGATCATGGAAATGATCCAACTTATACAGGAACAGACCATACAAGAGAATACACACCATTTATCGCATATTCAAAGTCTATGAAAGAAAATGGAAGGATAGAAGATCAAGATACATTTGCAGTGATCGGAGCTACGATCGCAGATAATTTTGGTGTTACGATGCCAGAAGGAACGATCGGAACATCTTTATTAAGTCAATTAAAATAGTACAACTGAAATAAAAACACCACAGAAGGAAATAAAGATCTCCTGTGGTGTTTTGTTTACAATTTGGTATGTATATTATTCATCTAAAATCGAATCCATAAAAGAAATAATACCAGCTTCCACCTCATCTTTGATTTCATCATAATTATGAATCTCATGGCGGTAACCAGAATAAACACGAGTTTTTACTGTATGTCCAGTATCTACAAGCCAGTTGGTAACTTCATAAATACCTTTTCCATATTCACCAACAGGATCCTGATCTCCACCGATATTATAAATCGGAAGATCAGAAGGAATCTTGCCAGCCCATTCGGTACCAGTGATCGCTTTCATCATCTGAACAAAATAAAGCAGAGATTGATTTGTAGTTGGCCGGGTAAATGCATCAAATGGATCTTCTGCATGATCTCGCTGAACATAAGGATCAGAACAGATCCATTCATTGCCTATGGAAATATTACCACAACGTTCACACATCCAACCCATTAGATCAGCAGTAAAGGAAGGGTCAGATTCTTTCCCTTTTCCTTCAGCTACAGCAGCCAATAAGGCAGATTCAGCTTCTGTAGCACCACGGAAATGACCAGCTGTACCACAGATTGTGATTCCTGCAAGTTCTTCTCCATATTTTGCAGCAAAATCTCTCGTAATAAAAGATCCCATGCTGTGTCCAAACATAAAATAAGGAAGATCAGGATACATTTTGCTGACGATTTCTTTTAACTTATGTTCATCTTCCATCATTGTATGGAAACCAGCATCACCCCAGTCACCCCAGGTATCGTTATACATTGCAGTTTTTCCATGTCCAACATGGTCATCTGCAGCAACGATATACCCTGCATCCATAAATTTTACGATCATATGGAAATAACGACGGGAATGTTCACCAAAGCCATGGATCACCTGTACAATTCCTTTTGGTTTGCAGGCAGGTACATAAACCCAACCTTGCACCTCATCACGGTCATTAAAGGAATGAAAACTAACTTCATGAAGCATACTAAGCACCTCCAAATCTGTAAAAACTAATATGCAAGCAAAGAAAAGACGAATCAACATATTAGTTATATAAAATTGTATCTGAATATATTATACTCCAGATTAAAATGTACGTCCATAAATACAATCATATAATAGTTGAATTTCAAGAAGAAAATCGTTATAATATTAACGGACATAAAATAAGATTAATTTTTGGGAAATGAAGGAGAAAATAATGAGTAAAAAACCAACAGTCCTGATGATTTTAGATGGATATGGATTAAATGAAAACAAAGAAGCCAATGCAGTAGCAGAAGCAAAGACTCCTGTAATGGATAAATTAATGAAAGAATACCCATTCGTAAAAGGAAATGCATCTGGAATGGCAGTAGGACTTCCAGAAGGTCAGATGGGTAACTCTGAAGTAGGGCATATGAATATGGGTGCAGGACGCATCGTATATCAGGAATTAACAAGAATCACAAAAGAGATCCAGGATGGAGATTTCTTTAAGAACGAAGCAATGTTAGAAGCAATTGAAAACTGCAAGAAGAATGGTTCTGCATTACACTGTTTTGGATTATTATCAGATGGTGGAGTACACAGCCACAATACACATTTATATGGCGTTCTTGAAATGGCTAAGAGAAATGGTCTAGAGAACGTATATGTTCATTTATTCTTAGATGGACGTGACACAGCTCCAACATCAGGAAAAGGATTCATCGAAGAATTATTAGCGAAGATGGATGAGATCGGAGTAGGTAAAGTGGCATCTATCTCTGGACGTTACTATGCAATGGATCGTGACAATCGTTGGGATCGTGTACAGAAAGCATACAATGCGATCGTTATGGGACAGGGAAATACAGCTGACAGTGCGATCGATGCAATTGATGCTTCTTACAAAGAAGATGTTACAGACGAATTCGTGGTACCAACAGTTATTGTTGAAAATGGTGAACCAGTTGCAACATTAAAAGAAAACGATTCCGTTATTTTCTATAACTTCAGACCAGACCGTGCAAGAGAGATCACACGTTCTATTTGTGATGATAAATTCGACAGTTTTGATCGTCCAAACGGATACTTCAAGACAACATTCGTATGCTTCACAGAATATGATGTGACAATCCCTAACAAATTAGTGGCATTCCACAAAGTAGAGATCAAGAATACATTTGGAGAATTCCTTGCACAGCACGGATTAAAACAGTTACGTTTAGCAGAAACAGAGAAATACGCTCATGTAACATTCTTCTTTAACGGTGGAGTCGAAGAACCAAACGAAGGAGAAGACAGAATCTTAGTAAAATCTCCAGCAGTAGCAACATATGATCTTCAGCCAGAGATGAGTGCTCCAGAAGTTGGTGCAAAACTTGTAGAAGCGATCAAATCTGACAAATATGACGTGATCATCATGAACTTCGCAAACAGCGACATGGTAGGTCATACAGGAATCGAAGAAGCAGCGATCAAAGCGGTAGAAGCAGTTGACAAATGCGTTGGAGATGCAGTAGAAGCAATCAAAGAAGTAAATGGACAGATGTTTATCTGTGCTGACCACGGAAATGCAGAGCAGTTAAAAGACTATGAAACAGGAGCTCCATTTACAGCACATACAACAAATCCAGTACCATTTATCCTTGTAAATGCTGAAGAAGGATTAAAATTAAGAGAAGGTGGATGCTTAGCTGATATCGTACCTACATTAATTGAGTTAATGGGAATGGAACAGCCAGCAGAAATGACAGGAAAATCCCTGATCGTAAAATAAGATCTTAAAAAGACATCTTGAAAGAATCAAGAAAACAAGATATAATAAGAACAACGGCAAAGGCGCTTATGCAGTATAGCATAAGTGCCTTTTTTCTTAAGGAGGTGTCCGATATGGATGTATACGAAAAATTAGAAGAATTACAGGAAAAAGCACTGCATGATGACACAATACGAAAGACATTATTAAAAACAAGGGAAGAAAAAGAACCGATTCTTGCCTTTTGCAAGCAATGTCAGGAACTAGGATATGAGATTTATCCGATGGAACTGATCAATGCTGGAGAAGAATTTTACGCAACAATGAGAAGAAGTACGAATGGTGGAGGAGAGAACTCGCCTAAATTAAGTGGTGAAGATGATATGTACGAATTGTTTATGACAGCGATCAAATAAGTGCATTGATAAGAATGCTTTGACATTCATGCAAGTAATATTTTCTTAAGAGAGATTCCGCAGGTAAGGATCAATGAACTATGCAAAGATACGTTGCTTCCTTATGCGAAACGATTAAATATTGATTATGTGTGGGTACATGGAGCTGCTACTGTGTTAGAAGCAACTTTTGCACATTCATTAAATATGATCGGAACTTCAGTGCTTGTCGTGGAGATGGGCGTTGGAATGCGCATGACAAAAGAGTACTGCAAACAATTAGTGGATGGTATTTTTGTAGAGATGAAAGATCTTGGAATGTGGCAAGGAGAAGTTATTACACCAAAAGATCCGTTGATCTTCACGGATGGAGAAGCCCACTATCTGAATGCGGGATATGCAGGAATCTTTCTTCCAACGGTAGAACATTGGACAAATGTTAAAAAGGGAGATAAGATTGGAGAAATTCTAGATCCATTGGAGAGCGTTGTGAAAGAAGAATTATATTCAGAATGTGACGGAATATTATTTACACTAAGAGAATATCCGGTTGTAAGTGAAGGATCACTGATCGGACGTATTCTGGAAAGGCAGGCGTGAGAATGGAAAAAGTTTTACTCTATCAGATGGATTCTCTCTACAGGGATTCGTTTAAAATTTATGGATATCATTTTGGAGGAAATGAAAAAACAGTCTGCATTGTAGGTGCGATCCGTGGAAATGAAATTCAACAATTATATATGTGTTCTAATCTGATCAAAACGTTAAAATTATTGGAAGAAAGAAGATGCCTTGATGAGAATCTTGGAATTATGATCGTTCCTTCTGTTAATCCATATTCACTCAATACAAGTACAAGGTTCTGGGCAACGGATAATACAGATATCAATCGAATGTTTCCAGGATATGATCTAGGTGAGACAACACAAAGGATTGCAGACGGATTTTTCCAAAAAGTAAAAGATTATACTTATGGAATCCATTTTACAAGCTTTTATCTGGAAGGAAATTTCACTCCGCATGTCAGAATCATGAAAACAGGATATGAAAATGTAGAAGTGGCAAAAGAATTTGCAATGCCATATATTATGTTAAGAAATCCAAAACCTTATGATACGACAACTCTGAATTATGAATGGCAGGTATGGGGAACACAGGCATTTTCGATTTATACACCGGGAACAGATCAGGTTGATGTAAAACAGGCACGTTACGGAATTGATGCAGTGATCCGATTTCTTGCATATCATGGACTGATCCATATGAAGGTGAATGGGGGATACCGTTCAAGGATCGTAGAAGAAAATGAACTTGTAACAGTAAGAACAAAGACTTCAGGAATTCTTGTCTTGAAAGTAAAATGTGGAGATCATTTAAGTGTAGGAGATGAGATCGCAGAGATCATAGATACCTATGAAGGAGATGTGATCGAAGTGATCAAGTCGCCATGCGAGGGATGTTTGTTTTATCATGGATCCAATCCATTGATCTACTCGAATACTGCAATTGCAAAGATCATAAAGGATACAGATTTTATTTAAATGAATCTTGACGTATAAAATAAACTCTGTTAAAATGCCACTTAGTGATAAAGTAAAATATGATAGGGCATTGCGTATGCAATGCTACGGTTTGGACATCCATAATCCATTTTAAGTAAGGATTATGGATGTTTTTTGGCCTATAAAATAAGATTTGGAAAGGAGTTTTTATGGAAAACTATTTATTTGAAAAAATGTCAGTTCCAAAGGCATATATGAAACTTGCACTGCCAGTGGTATTAAGTATGATCGTATCATTAGTATATAACATGGTAGATACCTATTTTATCGCCCTGACAGGAGTGCAGGAACTGGTCGCCGGAGTGTCCCTCGTAGCACCGATGTTTACCTTAATGATCGCATTTGGAGATATCTTCGGACTTGGAGGAAGTTCCGCGATTTCAAGATTGTTAGGAGAGAAGAAAGATAACGAGGCAAAGAAAACATGCGCATTCTGTATCTGGATATCTTTGGTATTTGGACTATGTATCAGTGCAATCCTATTATTATTCCGTACACAGATTCTCGGATTATTAGGAGTTGGCAAAGATACATACCAGTATGCCAATGCCTACTACACATGGATTGCGATTGGTGCAGTATCTATCATTTTCAGCATGGTGCCAAGCAATATCCTAAGAACCGAAGGATTAGCAGTCCAGTCAATGGCAGGATCAATTATTGGTTCCATTGTAAATATCATCTTTGACCCAATCTTTATCTTTGGATTAAACCAGGGGGCAGCAGGAGCCGCCATGGCAACAGTTCTTGGAAATATCATTGCAGATATTTATTATGTATATGCGGTGATGAAGAAATCAAAGAGACTGACATGTTCTCCATCCCATATGAAGGTCACAGGAAGAAGGATCAGAGATATCTTAATGATCGGAATTCCAGCATCGATCACAAATATCATGCAGACCTTTATGATGGTCATGACCAATAATTTTTTACTTACATATGGAACAGATAAAGTCGCAGCGATGGGAATCGCATTAAAGGTTAATATGATCACAGCCTTAGTACTCGTAGGATTTGCCTTCGGAGGACAGCCGCTGGTCGGATACAACTACGGGGCTAAAAATGAAAAAAGATTAAAAAATATCCTGAAATTTGCATATTTATTTGAAATGGGATTAGGACTATTATTTACGATTCTCATGTGTATTTTCGCACCACAGATCATCAAAGTATTTATGGATAAACCAGATATCATAACAAATGGAGCCATGATGTTAAGATTCCAGCAGATCGGAATGACCTTTATGTCCGTGAGCCTGATCTCAACCTGCGTATGTCAGGCCGTTGGAAATGCAGGAGGAGCTTTTGTTTTATCCATTAGCAGACAGGGTGTGATCTATGTATTAGCACTTTTTATCATGTCAAATGTGTTTGGATATACAGGAGTTTTGGTATCACAGGCGTGTTCAGACGTGGTTACAGCATTGATCGCAGCAGTTATTATGCTTAAGATCATGAAAAAACTTACAAATAAAAATGAATAAATATACGTTGCAAGAAGAGATCAAAAAAGCTGACAGTTTTACCATGTCAGTTTTTTTACAATTCTAAGAAACTTTTTCAAAGCTTCACTTGGCTCATTTGCATACATTAATCCATAAGGCAGAGTCAGATCTGTATCCAGAGGAATCGTAACAATATGTTGATTATCAAGATCATGCATAGAAATTTGTTTGTGATCACAAAGAGGGTGGTTCTTAGGAATGGCACAACAAATTGGTGTCCTGTCAAGTTCAAGAAACTGACAAAGTCTCTTCCAGTCAGCAGGCCCATAAATACCTTCAAACAGATCATATTTGCTTCCAAGAACGGAAAATGTTTCTCCTCTTTGCTGGTAGTCCGTCATTGGGAGAATTTCTATTTTTAAATCTGGATATTGCCCAATTTGGAAGCAACACAAAAACGATCATAAAAGATGAAAACAGCATGGTCATGATGATTTCCGATGAAACTGGAGAAGGTAAGATGACAGTTCATCAGATTCTGCCAGGTATCATGATCTGTTTTACCGATATGCATATGGAACAATGTATGTCCGAGTTTGAATTAAACAGCGGACAGAAAGTTCTATGCATCGACCAATGCAGAGAAGGACGCATCGAGATGGAAAACCAGCCGGGAATCTTCAGTATTATGCGGGAAAATGAACTGCGGGTCGATGACCGCAAGCATCATAAAGGCATGGCATATTATCCATTAAGACATTATCATGGCGTAAGCATTTTCCTAGAAGTTCATGCAGCACAAAAATCTTTAGATGAGATGTTTCATGGTTTTTCCATTGATCTCAAGCCATATTACGACAAAACACAGATGGAAAAGATCCGTGCGATCCATGAGCAGATTACATCAAATTTACAAGTGAGAGTCACAATCGAAGAATTGTCAAAACAATACGATATGCCAGCAACAAGCATGAAAAAATGTTTTCGTGAAATTTATGGAGATTCCATTTATTCTTACCAGAAGAGATACCGTATGAATGTTGCAGCCAATCTGTTAATGGAAGATTCCAAAGTAGAGATTCAAGAAATTGCATTGAAAATGGGATACGAAAATCCAGGAAAATTTTCATCCGCATTTAAAAGCGTGATGGGCGTGACACCAGCCAAATATAGAAAGCATTAAAAAGATCAGCAAATCGGTCATTATTTTTCCAGAAGTTTTTTAATATAGTATCTGGTTTGATTTTATTTAATTTAGCCATAGCCGCAGCTCACTTTATCGAATGTACGTTTGTCATGCGAGGTAAGTATAACATAAATAAAGAGAAAATAAAATATATTGACAAAAAAATATAAATAAAATATAATAATATAAACTTTATAAAATAAAGGAACTTTAAAAACAAAAGGAGATAGAGAAGATGGACAATAAAACATACGAAGAAGATTTTAAAATGATTCGATCAGCAATCGATGGAGCAAAGAATCCAATGAATCAATTAGGTGGATTTTTTAAAAGCTATGCAATTATTAATATGATAACCGTTGTGTTGTATTTAATCGTCAGTTTATATCAAGGATTCGTGAGGGAAATGTATATTGGGAGAATGATATGTTTTGTTTATTTGGCGTATTATATTTTCCGAATGTACAAAGAGGAAAAAAGCAATACTAATCATTATTATCAGGCGATGCTTTATATTTATGGAAGCGTTGTAGTTGTGATCCCAGTCATTTTATGGATTGCAGGAATTATCGGATCATTTACATTAAATAATGAAGCTTCTCAGGCAGGAAAAATGTTAGAAATGTTGATGAATTTACAGGTGTTTTCAGCAATTATCTTATTAAGTGTATCATTTTTAATCGTCAGTTTTGTACGTGATAACAAAATATATGCTGTATGTGCGATAGGTAATTTAGTCGTTTACCTGATTGCGTTTGCGATAGATCAGGAATTATCAATTGGAAATATCGTGATACACTATCAAGATTTGTATTATTATGTTATGCTTATTATTGGCTATATGATATTAGCAAAATGTATAAGAAAAGAATGATTATAAATGAAAGAGGATATGTTACAGGGTGAAAGAATATCAAATACAGGAAGCATTTTGTTCAAAACTCAGACTACTGATCATCAGTCATCTGATCACAAAAAAATTGCTTTTTACAGAACTAAAGAAATTAACAAATGCATCGGACGGTAATCTTAGTATACAGCTGAAGAAATTAGAAAGCTGGGAATATGTTAAATCTGAAAAGAAACTAATGAATGGGAAAGCGGTAACACAATATGAAATCACAGAGATGGGAATTCAACAGTTTGAAGAATATGTTGATTTTTTGGAATCTGTGATTAAGGGTAAAGGTATCTAATATCAGAAGCATAAAAGTGTATTTGAATTAAAAATAAAAATCCGCTATACTTAAGACAAAGTATAGCGGATTTTGAACATTTCGTGGAGGTTTATATGGTAAATACTTTAAAACTGCCAGTAGGAATCGATAGTTTTGAAAAAATCAGAAAGAATCGGTTTTATTATATTGATAAGACAAAGCTTATAGAACAGTTGGTGGAAACAGGTGGCGAGGTTACTCTTTTTACACGTCCACGTCGTTTTGGTAAGACCTTGAATATGAGTATGTTACGCTCTTTTTTTGAAATAGATGCAGACGAATCATTGTTTGATGGATTATATATTACAAAAAATAAAGAACTTTGTGAAGAGTATATGGGAAAATATCCGGTTATTTTCCTTTCATTAAAAAGTGTGGATGGATTAACTTTTGAGGATGCCAAGTATCGCATGACAGAGTTGATAGGTCTAGAAGCAGAGCGGTTTGGATTTTTGGAAGATAGTGAACATCTGTCAGAAAATGAGAAAAAACGATACAAAGCTATTATTTCATTAAATAATGGTATGAATACAATGAATGAAAAAATGCTGATATCAAGCCTTCAGGTTTTGTCGCAATTATTGTACAAGCATTTTGGAAAAAAGGTGATCATTTTGATTGATGAGTATGATGTCCCTTTGGATAAGGCTTTTCAGAATGGCTTTTACAGAGAGATGGTGTCATTGATCAGAGGTCTTTTCGGAATGGCGTTGAAGACCAATGATAGTTTACAGTTTGCGGTTTTGACAGGTTGTATGCGGATTTCTAAGGAAAGCATCTTTACAGGTCTTAATAATTTTGAGGTTTTATCAATCTTGAATGATCAGTATGATGAGAGTTTTGGATTTACAGATGCTGAGGTCAAAAAAATATTGAATGATTACAATCTTAAAGATCATTATTTAGAAGTCAAAGAGTGGTATGACGGTTATCATTTTGGAAACATTGATATATATTGTCCATGGGATGTAATTCAATATTGTAAAAGCTTATATTTAGATGTTTCTGCTAAGCCACAGGATTTCTGGTCCAACTCAAGTGGTAATGCTATCGTTCGTAGATTTATAGACAAGGCTGATATATCGACTAGAAACGAGATAGAACGTTTAATAGCAGGAGAGAGTATTGAAAAGGATGTTGTATCAGAACTCACTTATGATGAGATTGATAAAAGCATTGAAAATTTATGGAGTGTGCTTTTTACGACAGGATATCTGACACATAAAGGTTGTACAGAAAGTGGAAAATACCGTCTGGTAATTCCGAATAAAGAGGTTAGAAATCTTTTCGTAAAAAAAATCAGAGAGTGGTTTTCTGATGTATCAAGAAATGATGGAAAAACATTGGAAGAGTTTTGCAGTGCATTTGTAGATAAAGATTCCGAAAAGATAGAACAGATTTTTGGAGACTATCTCTGGAATACCATCAGTATACGTGATACAGCAGTTGCAAAAGAAAAGAAGGAAAATTTTTATCATGGTATTTTGCTTGGACTTCTAGGATATAAATCAAACTGGCTGATCAAGTCAAATGCAGAATCAGGAATTGGTTACAGTGATATATTAGTGGAGGTTCCGACCAATAGAACAGGAATTGTGATTGAAATAAAGTATGCAGAGGACGGAGATCTGGATGCAGCATGTGAAAAGGCATTAAAACAGATTGAAGAGAAAGATTATGTGGCAAAACTAAAACAGGATGGTATGAAAAATTTCATCAAATATGGAGTTGCATGTTTTAAGAAAATATGTAAAGTAGAAATTGAATAGTAAAATTTGATTTGTTGATAGTGTTGCATGTATGAGTCAGAAAGAACAAGAGAAGAAATATTTATAATAAACACTGTCTATCACTACCAAAATTGAAAAACGATAACACTCAACATACACATCCACTTAAATTTTTCAATCTTGTAATTGTCCACACTTTAGACTTCTGGTATATGATAAAAAATAAATAAACGATTGGAAGAGCAAAATTTTCTAGCTGCTCTTCCGATCGTTTATTTATTTTTTATCATATACTCAAAATCTACAGTTGGCCAACACACAAATTAAAATTTCTATGTAGTATCATATAATAATTCCGTATATATAACCAGATGATCATCAAAATAAACAAAGGAAGGGCAAGGATATGGAAGATCAAAAGATCATAGATTTATATACAAACCGTGAAGAAAGAGCAATTCACGAAACAGATAAAAAATACGGACGATTATGTACAAGCATTTCCATGGGAATCTTAAACGATATCAGAGACAGTGAAGAATGTGTCAGTGATACATGGCTTACCTTGTGGAATCAGATACCGCCCAAGAAACCGAATCCATTCAAAGCGTATATCTGCAGGATCATAAAAAATCTATCATTAAAACGCTATGAATATCATCATGCAAAAAAGAGAAACAGCCAGTATGATCTTTCACTGGAAGAATTAGAAGAGTGCATCAGCAAAGAACAAAATGTAGAAAATCAGATCGAATTACGAGAATTAAAATGGATTATTGCAAAGTTCATAGAGGAACTGCCAAAAGAAAAAAGAATTTTATTTTTAAGAAGATACTGGTTTTTGCAATCGGTCTCAGAAATGGCGAGAGATTATGAAATAACTCCAAAGAATATGTCAGTCAAACTGTTAAGGATTAGAAAAGAGTTAAAAGAATATCTGAAAGAGGAGGGATTTGAAATATGAAAGACAATAAGGATGAGGAAAAAACATTATTTCAGGCAATCGATGCAGTGGATGATAAATTTTTGATGGAAACATTGAAAGATATGGAAAAGAGAAAGAACCAAAACCACAAACAGCAATTAAAATTTAAGCAAATGACACCAATGGTTAAAGCAGCAACGATTGCATTGATCTGTTTTCTGACCTTAGGAATAAGTGTTAGCGTGGCAGCAGCGACATCGAAAACATTTCGGCAGTGGATTCAAAAGACATTTATGTCACAGACGATATATAAAGTAACACAAACCAAAGATGTCAGCGATCATAAGAAAAACCAAAAGATTGTGCTAAAAGATAACATGGAAATCAAACAAGGACACAACCAAAGCTTTATCTGTCAGTATCATTACGAAGGAAAATACGATGTCGAAGTGACAGACAAAGTATATACAATTGAAGGGAATCATTTAAAAGAATTAAAACCAGAGAAAAAATGGTTCCATGGAATTTATAATGGAAGGAAATTTTCATTTCAGTATGCAGTGATTCGTGGAGAAATTTATGTATACAATGTGAAAGGAAATATCAGTGATATTTTCTGGAAAGTATGGGATGAAGATACGATTTATGTTTCTTTATATCATATGAATAAAAAAGATGATATCATACAAAAAGAATGTATTGCAAAATTAAATCTTAAAACAGGAAAAGTAACAAAGATTACAGATGACACCAAAATCTGCAATATGGAGATGTCACCAGATGGGGAATGGATTTTGTTAAATTACAGAAGCAAAGGATATTGGAGTGCATTGAATCTTAAAACAAGAAAAGAAACCAAACAGCCAGGAATCAGTGGATATGCACACAATGAAGAAATTTGTTTTATTGGAAAAGACAAGATTGTAGCAATGGGAAATCCTGTTATGACAAAAAATTCTGAATACAACGTCTGGAATAAAATTAATCTAAAAACAGCCAAAGCGATAAAACAATGGGATGACCGCTCCAAAGAAGAACAATATTCAAATAACGAATGGTATGTATACAAAGAAAAGAAAGGAAAGTTACATTTAAAACATCTGGCATATGAAACATCCATTGATATTCCAGATGTCAAAACAGTACATATTATTGATGATGCTGGAGATTATGTTTTATTTGATGATGATCAAGGCAATGATTATTTGTGTAATCTAAGAAATAAGACATATAAGAAATTTATATTGCCAAAAAAATTTAGAGATGATACGCAAATGTATCTGGCAGGAAAAGAGAAGAAGATGCTGGTGCAACATGGAAAAGAAATATATTTGATCGATATTAGTGATATGTATAAAAACATCCAACCAAGGAAATAATACCACTATTATTTTCATAAAGAAGGATGTGACAAAAATTGAAAAATCGTTTATGCATTGAAAATGTTATCGGAAGGGAAGTTTTAGATTCCAGAGGAAATCCAACGGTAGAAGTCGATGTACTTTTAGAAAATGGAGCCTTGGGAAGAGCGATTGTCCCTTCTGGTGCTTCCACAGGAAAATATGAGGCGTTAGAGTTAAGAGACCGCGAAAAAAGATACCGTGGATTAGGTGTTGAAACAGCTGTTAATCATGTGAATCACAAGATTGCAGACCGCTTGACTGGCAAAAATGCACTCAATCAGATTGAGATCGATCAGATCATGTTAGAAGCAGATGGAACCCCAAACAAAGAAAGATTTGGGGCAAACGCAATCCTTGGAGCATCACTTGCAACTGCTAAGGCAGCAGCTTGTGGACTAGGTTTACCGTTATACCAGTATCTCGGAGGCAGCTTTGCATCCAAACTTCCGATACCAATGATGAACATATTAAATGGAGGAAAACACGCAGATAATACCGTTGATTTTCAGGAATTTATGATTGCACCAGTTGGTGCAGACTCTTTCAAAGATGCTTTGATGATGGGAACTGATGTGTATCATACATTAAAATACATTTTGAGGAGAAATCATTTAAATACAGGTGTTGGAGATGAAGGAGGTTTCGCCCCGAATCTGGAAAGCTCAGAACAGGCATTAGATCTTTTGGTGCAAGCAATTGAACAGGCAGGATATAAAACAAAAGAAGAAATAGCAATCGCTATGGATTGTGCTGCATCAGAAATCTATAATGAAGATGAGAAAGTTTATCATTTTATGGGAGAAAGCAGGATGGCAGGCAAGGAAGTAAGAAGAAATTCTGAAGAAATGGTGCAGTATTATGAAAAGCTTGTCGAAGATTATCCAATCTTTTCCATTGAAGATGGATTAAATGAAGAAGATATGCCAGGTTGGAAAGTATTGACCTACCGTCTTGGAGAGAAGATCCTGCTAGTTGGAGATGATTTATTTGTAACAAATGTTGCACGGCTAAGAGAAGGAATTAAGGAAAATATTGCAAACAGTATTTTGATCAAGCCAAATCAGATTGGAACATTGACAGAGACATTAGATGCCATTGAGACAGCTGCAAAATCAGACTACAAAACAATCATTTCTCATAGATCAGGGGAAAGCGAAGATACGACGATCGCAGATATTGCAGTTGCAACGAATGCAGGACTGATCAAAACAGGAGCACCTTGCAGATCTGATCGTACTGCAAAATACAATCGTTTATTACGTATTGAAGAAGAGCTTGGAAGCTTATCAAAATATGGCTGGTAAAAGGATAAAAATGTAAAAATTATGCAAAGTATTGTTGTTTTCCTTGCAAGTTTGATATGTATATGTTAGAATGAACCACAGTGAATGGAAATATATTAGGAGGCATATCGTGAAAACAGCATTAACTGTAATTTTTATTATAGCATCAATTTTATTAATCATATTAGTATTAATGCAAGAAGGAAAAGAGGCGGGATTAGGTTCTTTAACCGGTGCAGCAGATAGCGGAACATACTGGAGCAAGAACAAAGGTCGTTCTAAGGAAGGAACACTGATCAAAGTGACAACATTCTTTACGATCGTATTTTTCGTAACAGCAGCAATCCTTTGCTCAAGATTTATTTAGAGAAAAGATAAGCACTTCTTAAACTTGTTTTAAGAGGTGCTTTTTATGTCGAAGAGAATTTCCATAAAAAGATTAAGAAGATTTAAATATACAGGAGAACGTAATGACAGATAAACGATTTAACAGAAAGAAGAAAATTAAAGCGTTGATCAACGATCCGTATTATCAGCCAATGAAACAAAGAGAGATCGGATACCTGATGCAGGTAGCTCCAGAAGATCGTGACGAGTTTGTTGAGATTTTGAATGAACTGGTAGAAGAAGGATCGATTGAAGTAAGTAAACGTGGAAAATACATGCCGCCAAGTGTGAAGACGGTCAAAGGAACATTCAGTTGTACAAGCAAAGGTTTTGGGTTTGTGACTGTGGAAGGGGAAGATGACGATTATTACATTCATGAGAAGAACATGAATGGAGCTTTCCATGAAGATACGGTCTTAATGCAGGTATTGGACGATCATCCAACTTCTGGAAGAAGAAAAGAAGGAAAGATCATCAAGATTTTAGAGAGAGGAATCAAGACAGTGGTCGGAACTCTTCAGAAAAACCAGAACTTTGGGTTCGTGATTCCAGATAATTTAAGATTTGACAGTGATATTTTTGTATCCAAATCTCAGTGCAAGAATCTTACCAGCGGATTTAAAGTGATGGTAGAGATCACAGATTATGGAGATGCCAGAAGAAGTCCAGAAGGAAAGATCATTGAAGTTTTAGGACATAAAGATGATCCAAGAGTTGATATTTTATCAATTGTCAAAGCTTATGGAATCCCAACCCAGTTTGAAGATGATGTCAAACAGCAGGTTGATACGATTCCATCTGAGATCAAAGCATCTGACTACAAAGACCGTATGGATATCAGAGACTGGCCAATGGTAACGATCGATGGAGAAGATGCGAAGGACTTAGATGATGCGATTACATTATCAAGAAAAGGAAAGAATTATTTACTTGGAGTACATATCGCGGATGTATCCGAATATGTAACAGAGTACTCTCCATTAGATAAAGAAGCGTTAAAACGAGGAACAAGTGTATATCTTGTAGACCGTGTGATTCCGATGCTTCCACATCAATTATCGAATGGAATCTGTTCCTTAAATCAGGGATGCGACAGACTGGCATTAAGTTGTATCATGGAAGTTGATCCAAGTGGAAAGGTTGTCGATCATCAGATCGCAGAGACATTGATCAACGTCGATCATCGTATGACATATACATCCGTAGCTAAAATCTTGGATGGGGATATGGAAGAACGTAACAAATACGAAGATTTTGTAGAAATGTTTGAGTTAATGAAGGAATTATCCGACATTTTAAGACATCGTCGTCATGAAAGAGGAAGCATTGACTTTGACTTTCCAGAATCTAAGATCATCTTAGATGAAAAAGGCCGTCCAGTTGATGTTTATCCACAGGTGAGAAATGCAGCAACAAAGATTATAGAAGATTTTATGCTGTGTGCCAATGAAACGATCGCGGAAGAATTTTACTGGAGAGAGATTCCATTTTTGTATCGAATCCATGAGATTCCAGACCATGAGAAGATTGATAAGTTACAGGTATTTTTACAAAACTTTGGAATTTACTTAAAGAGCAGTCATGATGAGATTCATCCAAAAGAAGTACAGAAGTTACTGACAAAGATCGAAGGAACACCAGAAGAACCATTGATCAGCCGTTTGACATTAAGATCTATGAAACAGGCAAAATATTCTGCATACAGCTCTATGCATTTTGGATTGTCCACAAGATATTACTGCCATTTTACATCACCGATCCGAAGATATCCAGATCTTCAGATCCACAGGATCATCAAGGAAACTTTGCATAATAAATTTACAACAAGACGATTCAGTCATTACGATGCAATTTTGCCAAAAGTAGCAGAACAGTCATCTAAGATGGAACGCCGTGCAGAAGAAGTCGAGAGAGAAGTATGTAAGCTTAAGAAAGCGGAATACATGAGAAGAAGAATCGGAGAAGTACATGAAGGAATCATTTCCGGTGTGACAAACTGGGGAATCTATGTGGAACTTCCAAATACGATCGAAGGAATGGTTCATGTATCCATTCTTCCGGGAGACTATTATTACTATGATGAGAAGACCTATTCCATGGTAGGAGAAAGAACTGGAAGAACATTTAAATTAGGAGAGAAGGCAAAAATCCGTGTCAAAGATGTGGATATGATGCTTAAGAATATTGATTTTGAGTTAGTGGAGGATGATGATTATGAGCAAAGCGAAGACGGATGGAATTAAACTCATAGCAAATAATAAAAAAGCAAGACATGATTATTTTGTAGAAGACAGTTTTGAAGCAGGGATCGTACTTCATGGAACTGAAGTAAAATCTTTAAGACAAGGACACTGCAGCATCAAAGAATCCTTTGTTGATATTGATAATGGGGAAGTGTTCATTCATCAGATGCATATCAGCCCTTATGAAAAAGGAAATATCTTCAACAAAGATCCACTTCGTACAAGAAAACTATTATTGCATAAATCGGAGATTTCCAAGATGATCGGACAGATCAATCAGAAGGGATATACATTGATTCCATTAAAAGTATACTTTAGTGGAAGTTTGGTGAAAGTTCAGATCGGATTATGCAAAGGTAAGAAACTCTACGACAAACGACAAGATATCTCAAAGAGAGATCAGTTAAGAGAAGCACAGAGAGACTTCAAAGTAAGAAACTTTGGATAATTTCAAGGAAGATTAAAGATTGTATAAGAAGTTATACAAAAAGACTTGACATCCTATATAAGAGACTATATAATATAATTTCGAGACTGGGAAGGCTCTCAGTCTCGAACCAAGCTTATTAATTCCGGGCTAGTAAAGGTTTCGACAGGGGTTATGAAGCTTGAGGAGCCATTGGGAGGGACCACCTTACGGTACAAACTTAAATATAAACGCAGATAATAAATTAGCGTACGCTGCCTAGTTTGCAGCAGTCAGCTCTAGATCACCTGTAGTCTGGAATCCTGGCTTCAAACATGCAGGACCCTTGACCGGTCAAGCTTTGTGCCGGTTAAAGTATTGATGAAGCTACTGAAGCTGTGATCCTGTTAGTCGGAGCACGGTAGAGGGAATGAAAGAAGACTGACTGTAATGGGAGAGCCTCATGTGAATTGGCTTTTGGACGCGGGTTCGATTCCCGCCTAGTCCATTCTTAAACCTCACGTTTTTACGTGGGGTTTTCTTTTTTCATGTTGCATTCGTGTTGCAATATATTTTCAAAGTATGCATCAATCGTATCATCAACCTTGATTCGTTCGGATGAAAAGGTCTGCTGATATACAGGCACGTTCGATCTGACGGGAACGGATCTTTCGCTGATAAGCTTTATATTTCGGAGAATAAGTGATGATCAGATTTTCATCCATGTTCTCAGTGACAACAGGGATTTTTTTATATTGTAGAAATGAGAGATGAACTTGCTCCAGATGCGAACATCAGACATAGACCACTTTTATTAGAGGAAATTGATAAATATGTGACAGTGATCGGAGATGCATCGAAAGTTTCTACGATTACAAATGCTGTGTATGAAGGGTATCCTGTGGCGTTAGATATCTAGAGAAATAAAAACATATTTATAAGAAAAATCATAAAGGCATTGGATGTTTTTTAGAAATATCTGGTGCCTTTATTTTGTGCTATAATGAGAATAAAAATTGATAGAATAAAATGTAAGGGGAAGAAATAAGTGAAACGATGTAAAATTACTGCAATCCGCAAAACAGAATATAAAGACTTAATGGAAAAGTATGAAAATCCTATGGAGAATGCTTGCGATATAGAAGAGGGGCAAGTATTTATTGCAGAAGGATGGAAACGACCAGAAGGATTTTGTGAAAGTGCATGGGAGAGTATCTCTCCGTTTGTTATGACATTAGTTTATGGAGGCAGCGATATTTATGAAGGATGGATGAAAAATAAAAAATCAGCAATGATCAGCTGTAATGATGGATTCCGCCCGGTTAGTTTTTATATCGAAGTGTTGGAAGATGAAAGAAGCTAGAGTTTTATTTTAAGAAGGAATATGGTACTATTGATTATAAATATGGGCTGTAGATGTTAAATTAATATGGGACAGATTATAATACAACATTGAGAAACAAGGAAAGGCGGAGGCACTTATGGCAGAACAGATTAGAAGGACAAAATGAGATGGTGCGGCAATCCAGATTTGTAATTATGAGAATGTACAATAATTTTCATTTGACTTTTTCAAAAAATCAAAATATAATAAAAAACGAACGAGTAGCAAACGAGCGTAAATCCAGTTTTTGCTGCTCGTTTTTCTATTTTTACAATCATAAAATGTCATTAAAAAGTGTGTAGCCAATCAGCGTAAGACCAGCTTATTCTGATGAACTACATTCTTTTTTTATGCAAAAAAGGAGGAAAAATTAAAAATGGCAGAAAGTAACAAGATGAAGGATATGCCAGTCAATAAGCTCATGATCCAGATGGGAATTCCAATGATCTTATCAATGGCATTGCAGGCAGTCTACAATATTGTAGACAGTGCATTTGTAGGTAACATGAGAGTGGGAAGTGAGGCAGCCCTAAATGCCTTGACGCTTGTATTTCCAGTTCAGATGCTGATGGTTGCGATAGGGATTGGAACAGGAGTGGGAACCAATGCACTTCTTGCAAGAACACTCGGACAGGGAAATCATAAAAAAGCAGGTAAGGTTGCTGGAAACAGTTTGTTTTTAGGCGGGATCATTTATGTGGTCTGTTTGCTCTTTGGAATTTTTGGAGTTAAAACATACATTTCATCACAGACGGTTGATCCGCAAGTAATCTCTATGGGAACAAGTTATCTTAGGATATGCTGTATCATTTCCATGGGAATCATTTTCTTTTCTCTATTTGAAAAGTTGTTACAGGCAACAGGGCGTTCGCTCTATTCAACAATCGGTCAGGTTGTGGGAGCAGTGGTAAATATCATCCTTGATCCGATCATGATCTATGGGATTGGACCTGTTCCAGAAATGGGGGTTCAAGGTGCAGCTTATGCAACAGTCATCGGACAGGTAGTGTCAACAGTGTTATTGTTTATCTTTCATATGAAATTCAACAAAGAATTTGAGCATGGAGCAAAGTATATGAAGCCAGATGCTGGAATTATCAAAGAAATATATGCAATCGGACTTCCAGCGATCATTGCACAGGCATTGATGTCAATTATGGTATATGTAATGAACCTTATTTTGAAATTCAGTCCTTCCGCTCAGACAGCCTACGGATTGTTTTATAAAGTACAGCAGTTTGTTTTATTCTTAGCATTTGGACTAAGGGATGCGATTACACCGATCATAGCATTTGCTTATGGGATGGGAAGTAAAAAGAGGATAAAAGATGGAATCAAATATGGATTGATGTACACGAGCGTATTGATGATCTTTGGAATTTTGATCACAGAAATATTCCCAAGTTCTTTTGCAACATTATTTAATGCAGGAAGTTCCAGAGAATATTTTATCGGAGCAATGAGAATTATTTCAATTAGTTTTATTTTCGCAGGAATCAATATAGCATATCAGGGAATATATCAAGCATTGGATGGTGGTATGGAATCACTGATTATTTCACTTCTCAGACAACTTGTGATCATATTACCTCTGGCAGGAATCTTTTCAATTTTTGTAAGAAAAGGACGAGCAGGAGTATCTTTGATCTGGTGGGCATTCCCAATTACAGAACTTGCAGCATGTCTGATCGGATTTGTCTTTTTAAAGAAAATCCAAAAAATAAAAGTAGAGCGATTAACATATTAAGGAGGAAGGTATTATGGCAAAAAGAATCATTACAATCAGTAGAGAATTTGGAAGCGGTGGACGATTTATCGGAGAAGAAGTAGCACAACAGCTTGGAATTGCTTATTATAGTGAAAATATTATAGATCAGATTGCGCAACAGTCAGGATTATCACCAGAATATATCGAAGAAAATGCAGAATTATCCCCAAAGAAAGGATTTTTTGCCTATGCATTTTCGGGTCGTGATATTACAGGGAAATCCGTGGACGATATGCTGTATGAGGCACAGAGAAAGGTAATCTTGGAAATTGCAGAAAAAGAACCATGCGTTATGATTGGAAGAAATACTGATTTTATACTGAAGGATAGAGATGATGTGTTAAATGTGTTTATACATGGAGACATGCCAGAGAAGATCAAACGTATTTGCAAGTTATATAATGTTACAGAAGACGGGGCAGTAAAACTTATAAAGGATACAGATAAAAGACGAAGGACAAATTATAATTTCTATACAGAACAAAAATGGGGGATGGCAAGTAATTATACATTGTCATTAAACAGTTCGCAGTTGGGATATGCAAGGTGTGAGAAGATGATCATGGGTTGTGTGGATATTTGTTAGATTATAGGAATTTTTCTTATTATCTCATATAGGAAATATTTTTTGAATCTGATATACTAAAACTATAAGGAGGAATATAAAAATGGAATTTCAAACGATGGGAACAAAGTTATCAAAGTAAACAAGATGAAATTCATCAGATAGGAGAGTATCTGCAAAAGCAAGGAATAGAAAAAATAACGCTTATTGTCGCTTCATCAATTGGAGCAGATTTAGGACTCATATTTCTTTCTCAGATGAAAATTCCAATTGAGCATACTTTTTTGATGGAGGTCAATTTGCACAGATTTCAAGATTGACAAGGAAGGTTATGGTTCCATTTTTGTATCTGGCGATTAAGAGCCTTTATTGGAGTAAAGGAGCGACTTTAAGTAAATTTATGTGGTGCAGTGAAGAAAGTATAAAGCCATATTTTATAAAAGCAGGAAAAAATCTGCGGTATAAAAATCTATATCGACAGATGATGGACAGTTTGGAAGATAAAGAATTTCCAAAGCTGTCACAAGAGGTTCAAAGAACCATTTTCTTTGAGTTTGGAAGTGTCGAGGAACATTATAAATATCGTGATGCTGTAAAGAAGGCGTATCCGTACAGGAAAATTGATGAGAATAGTTAGCGAACACTAATGAAAGGGAGAAAAGAAGAATGAATGAAAAAGCAAATTATGGAAACTGGGTACCTGAAAAAGCATTGTATATGTTATTTGGAGAAGTAATTGTTTTAGGTGTTATTGCGGTAGCAGTACAAGTAGCTTTAAGTGAAATGGTCATTGCAATCATAGTAGGCGTATTATGCATTATGACTCTGGTAATGGCAATTTATATGCTGATCTGTCATGAAGCATTCGCATTTGGAAAAGGAAATATGATGGCAGGAGTACATGAACATCTGATTAAACATCTTGATTGGGATGGTGAAGGGAAACTTCTAGACATCGGATGCGGAGCAGCAGCACTTACTGTTCATTGCGCCAAAGCATTTCCAAAGGCACAGATCACAGCGATGGATCACTGGGGTGTGGAATGGAATTATGCAAAAGAGCAGTGCGAGAAAAATGCAAAGATTGAAGGAGTTGCAGACCATATCGCTTTTCAAAAAGGAGATGCAGCAAAACTGGATTTCCCTGATGAGACATTTGATGCAGTAGTAAGCAATTTCGTGTTTCATGAAGTGCGAACAGCAAAAGATAAGAGGGATGTTGTAAAAGAAGCATTAAGAGTTTTGAAAAAAGGCGGTGTATTTTCTTTTCAGGATATGTTTTCACAGAAAGCATTGTACGGAGATATGGAAGAGTTTGTAAGAATCTTAAAAGAAGAAGGAATTTCAGAAGTTCACTACATAGGAAATCTGGAAAAGAAGCTAGACTTTATTCCGGGATTTGTAACAACACCATGGATGATCAGCGGGATGGGAATTATTTATGGGAAAAAATAGGACACAGTCAGGAAATTGTGATAAAATATAAGAAATTAATTAACAGGTTGAAAATGGCTTCGGTATGCTGCAAAAGAGGGGGCAAATCCAGTTTAATAAAATTGGAAATTGCGAGAAAGGAGAAAAGTATGCTTACAATATTAAACTCAGAAAGCTTATGGATTGGAACAGACATGATACAATTTAATGCGATCAGGGATATCTTGGATCGGGAAAAGATTAAGTACAAATACAAAACATACAATCACTTAGGAGAATGGGCAGGATCAGGAACACTTCGTGGAAACTTTGGAAGTGTGGGGAATCCTACATCACAGTCCATACAGTATGAAATTTTTGTGGCGAGAAAAGACTTAGAAAAAGCACAGGCTGTAATGTGGAATTTGCTTAGATAAAGTAGATACATGATGATAATGAAGAAAGGAAAGATACTGTATATTACTAAAGTGATATACAGTGCCATTCTTTTTATGGTATAATAATTTTGCAATGTTAGGAAATGGCTTAAAATGGTCATTTCCTAACATATGTGTTACTAATTTGTTACTTGTTGAATGGAAATTTATTATTTCAACAAGAGAATAGTATCTCTCAATTGTTCCACTGTTTTATGATTATAAACCCTATTTCCAACATCTTTAGATTTATGCCCCATCAGCATATCAATGCATTTTCTATTACCGCCTGCATTATCCAAAAATGTTTCAAAAGTATGCCTTGCCTCATGAGGCGTTTTCTTTTTCTTTGTTATACAGGCAATAACAACCTTCCATTCTTCATAAAAATCCCATTTTTTAAACTTGGAACCTTCATCATTTTCTAAAAAATATTCATTACTTTTCTCTAACCGTTTTTTTACAAACGGCATGATACGAGGATGGATTGGCACAATTCTATTCTTCCCTGAAGAAGATTTGCTTCCACCTTTAAAATATTCTTCTTCAAGATTGATCTGATCACATGTCATATTTAACAATTCCATTAATCTGAATCCGGTGTAAATATAGATTAATACAATATCTACATTTTTTTGATCAGATATTTTCCACAGAGCTTCAACTTCTTTTTCAGTGAATGGAGTGCGTTTAGTTTCTCCCTGTTCTGTGCTGACAGAAATTATTTGAGAATACATCTTATCTATAATGTCTAATTCAAATGCAAAATTATCTAAATGCCACCAAAGTGCTTTGATATGAGATTGTGTAGCGTAACCGCGACCACAATCGTCCATGGTTGCTTGCATATGATAAGCTCGTATTTGCCTATATTTTTTCCCGTACAGTTTTTGACAATATTTATAAGCTGCTTTAAGTGTATATAAACGAGAACTTCCAAGTTTAGGAGCTTTTACTTCAAGCCATCGCTTATATAATTCTGCAAGAGTGACGCGATTGCGATCAATATTCCAAGGATTATCATTGTACCTGGCTAAAATGATATTTGCTTCTTCACGAGTAGCAGCATAGTCTACGGGGACTTGTCTGCCGTGTCCATCTTCATCATATGTAGTGACTTTGATTACATAAGGGCGTGATCGATTGCCTTTTAATTTGGTTACACTGCCGTAGCCGTTTGGGTTTCTTCTTGCCATATATCATCATTCCTTTCTAAAAAAGGGTACAAAAAATACACCCTTATCAAATTGTAATTTTGCAGGATGTATGATATAATTCTGGTGTTGAGTCAGAGACATATCATACACTACGTTGATAGGTTTCTAAATTTCGCCTGGTTGGTAGCCAGGCGTTTTTTGTAATTATCTTTTATTTAAAAATATAAATTGGAGAATAATTTGCATCAACTCCGAAAGTATTTGAATATGTAAAAGGACTTCCAATCAAACTAATTTTATCTCCTGTCTTTGGAAGTTTTGCATAACTTTTATTTACAAAGCAAAGAAGTTTATCATCTGTACCATCTAAATTAAGGCTAACAATATTTGTAGCATACTGTAAGGCTGACGAAAATTCATATTCTCCTGACACACTGGAATCGACACTATCTGAGATTTCTTTCCTTTCTGCTTCGGAATATGGATTTTCTATAACAGATGTTACTTCTCCCATGATACGAGAGGTCGTGGAATCGCCTATTACACTATTTGTATTGCTTTTGTATTTTACTTTAGATAAATTTGGAGTGATCACTTTACAATTATCTGAATATATAGATGCCTGAGACTTTCCATTTTCATTATATTTTGGGAATATTGTAACTTCAACTTTGATATTATCTCCAGGATTCAGCAATGCGATTTCAGACGGCACTTTTGTACTTTTCTTAGATGCATGAAAAAAGCACAAAAAACTGTTTTCAGAGTTTTCCTCTTCTTGAAGATTTAAAGCAGTTCCAAGAATATATGCAAACTTTCCACGAAGCTGAATAGTTTGATTTATAGATAAATCATTTTTTTCTGCATATTGCTTTATAACATCAGTATATTTACTTTCCTCCCTTTCGCTATCGCTCCAATATTTTGTTTTTTCTTCAACAGAATTAACGACTTTGTTATAGGATTTTAGGAAATCATCAATATTATATTCTTTGACAGTTTCTTTGTTTGATCCACAAGCAGTTATTAGTACCAGTATGCCTAATAAACTCCATAATAACAAAAACTTTTTTCTCATAATTTTTCCTCCTCGTATATAAAGTATGTTATAATAAATTTGTACAGTTTACATATTTTATACACTAGAGGTAGCGGTGGCTTATTGCAGTAGGTCATCGCTATTTTAATCTTAACTTAATTAACTCCTCATTATATCCAAGTGCACGTGCAATTTGATCCGTAGTAAATTCCTGGTACTCTAAAAATATTTCATCCGGAACCAGAAGTTCCATAGCGAATAGATCGGCTTCCATTTCATACTTTGTTGTATTGAATCCGGTATAAGTATCCATGAATAGAGCGTTAGCTTTTTTATGCAACAACATATGACCTAACTCATGAGCGCAGACAAGAATCTGTTCATGCTCTGGAAGAGAATCGTCAATATAAATAATGTTGTTACGTTGAAAATATTGATAAAATCCTCTGACACCCTCAAGTGGCACCGGCACAAGGATAACATTCATTCCCTTGACAATCTCAAAGGGATTTCTTGTTTTATGTTTCTTGACAAGCGAATTTACAATCTTTTTTATGTCCATTCACATCAGTCCTTTTTATATTTTTTAGGTGTATATTTTTCCTTGTTCTTTTTCTTAGCCATCTCCATACCAATTTCCATTGCACTTAGAATAGATTCAATTGCTTCAGGAGAAGCAGGATCTCCATCAAACATTAATCCTTCTTGTGATAATAATTCAGCTTTGGTAGAACTTATAATATCTAAAATATCGCGTTTATCTTTCTGTGATAAAGTTTCATCCGATAGAGAATCAGTTCTTTCCATAGGTACATCGTACCCCATCAACCATGCTTCGGATATATTGAATTTTTCTGCAATTTGAGATAGCCTGTTTTGCCTTGGGCTTCTTTCACCACTTAAATACATTGACATAGACGACTTCGGAATACCAGTACGTTGACATAGGTCGACTTGGTTAATATTTTTTATATCCATTAACTCTTGAAGCCTTGTACTTGTGTCTTTTTTCAAATGAACACCTTCTTTCTTATATGTACTATACTCGGATTATAACATTAAAAGTTCACATTTACAATGAATATTTGAAAAAAAGTTCCGAAAATGTGAAAAAAAGAATTGACAAGTGTAAATGATGTGTTATACTAGATATAGGTTCACAAAAACGGAACAAAAGAAAGAAGGTGATTAACTTGTTCGCAGAGCCTAAGTATGATTATTCAAAATTACGCGGACGAATTAAAGAAAAATGTGGAACAGAAGGCACATTTGCGAAAGAGATAAGACGATCACATAACTATTTGACAAACGTTTTTCAGGGAAAGTCTTATTTTTCGCAGAAGGACATTGATCGTGGATCAGAAGTTCTTGGTATTATTCCTAATGAGATAGGAGTATATTTTTTTACAAAAGAAGTTCACAAAAACGAAACTAAATAATCAGGAGGTGAGAAAGACGAAAGTATTGAAAGATATACAGTCCGACGAAAAATTAGCAGAAGAAATCCAGAGTAATCTAGATGATCAGTTAAAAGAAAAACAGCTAGAAGAATCAGAAGAGTTAAAAACTATTCTGCATGGAGTAACAGGTAAAGAAATGAGATGGGCGATCTATTCTGCGATTTCTAAGCAAAAAGAAAAACAGCGTTGCCAGGAACAAAAAATATCATCCCTGCAAATAGCTGTTATATTGCAGGGAATAGCTGTAATTATTTTAGGCATTGGTGGAATCATTTTAAAAAAATATCTACCATGACAGAGGCTGTTGCAACAATCAAAGAAAGAATAGAAATAGTTTTAGAGAGTTTTGAATCCGCCTCTGCAGATAATGCATTTTGTTTGGCGGTCTCTGCAATAGATGTAATGGCATCTATTTGCTGTTGATATTTTGCTTCTCGTTCCTTTTCTATTTTTCGTTGAAGCTCAAATTCAGCCAAATGAGCGCGGCCTAATTCAGTGATAGAAACTTCATCAGATTCGTTTATGGATACGAGATTTGCATTTAAAAACATTTCTACATATCCATCAATAGACGGAAAATCGAAAAAGAAATCACCAGGATTTTGCCCAGGACATTCTAATATTGCCGTTAGAATTTCATATTGATATTCGGTAAGTTTAAATAACAAATTTTCCATTAAGAATACTCCTCTCTTAAGACTCGGACATGGCAGTGTCCTGTGAATTAAGTATAGGAGATATATGAAAGAAAGACAACAGAATAATAGCAGATGGCTTAATTCCCTGCCCGATGCACAGAATCCTGAAATCCTCCCTAAATTGGTTAATTAAAAATAGCACTCAATCGTCGGGCAGGGAATTAAGCCATCTGAAGAAAGGTAGGTGATGAAAGTGTTCAAGGACAGGCTTAAAAAAGTAATGGTAGATCAAAATATCAACCAAGTAGAGTTGTCCAGGATCTGCGGTGTGAGTAGGTCAACCGTTAGCAAATGGATGTCTGGAGATTCAGAACCGACAAAAGCAAGAAGAAATGAGATTGCAGAAGCATTTGATCTTCCAGAGAATTACTTTGAAGAGATAGTAATTCCTAAAAAGAGAATAGAGACATTAACCCCGAAAGAAGTTGCGTATTTGATGGGAATGGGTGTTTCAACAATCGAAAAAGGACTGATTCAAGGAACTTTTCCATGGGGATATGCAATCCGGACAAGTGAAAATACGCATAGATATTTCATAAATGCAAAAAAGTTTTTTGTGACTGAAATGATAAGCGTATGAGAAAGGAGCATAAAGATGCACACAGAAACAAAAGCGATGATCTGCACAGCAGCAGTGCTGATCGCAATGGGAATCTTTAAAGAGTTAGCTGCGGTATGTTTGATCACAGCAGTAGTATTTGAGGAAGGAGTGAAGAAATTTGATAAATAAGAAAGAAAAAAGTGCCCACGGAGCGGCAACTCCATTAGGCACATTGCTAAACAAGCAAGATCAGTATAACACAGATCGTCAGAAAAGTGAAATCAGAAAAATAGCAACTGAGATCTTTGATCTATCTCTGCAGCTGCAAGAAATGACAGATGGAACTATAGACTGGATAGATTGGCGAGAGCCAGGTGTTCCGTGCGTATACGTTGAATATCATGGAGCCACCGCAGTGCTAAGCGTTAAGATCTGGGAAAATGGATTTAGTGCAGAACAGCGACCTGATTACAGTACAATGCTGTTTCTCGACAATCCGAACTGTATGATCGAAGCAGGGTATCTTAAAGAAAAATTGATGGGATTATTAGAAGAAAGAAGAGGAAGCGACAATGAAGAGTGAAACAACGAAGAAAGTAACAGAAGGAATCGTAAGAGGTCATGTTTTAGATACAGCAGGATGCACAGACAAGGCAGCTGATGAACTAGAAAAAGTGTTGGAAACCATTTTGTTCGAAATTAGTGATTGCGTAAATCCGGTTCCAGAAATTGCAAGTGATCTTACAGTGGGCGTTCTTAGATTTATTGCAGACACTTTAGAAAAGAATCTGGATGATAAAGAAAAAGAAACTGCAGAACTTGCAAGAGACACTTTACGAATGAAATATAAGACGTTAGTAGTGAGAGCAAAAGCTTAAGAAGGAAGACGGACTATGCAAACAATCGAAATCAGCAAAGGAATCAAACGGATCCAGTTCGATTCCTTTGATTCCTGGCTAAATGCCAGACATGGAATCGGTGGTTCTGATGCATCTGCAGTATTAGGACTCAATCCATATAAAACTAATACAGAACTGTATTTAGAAAAGACAGGACAGCGAACGGCTCCTGATATTTCAGATAAGGATTATGTGAAGTATGGACATGATGCGGAGCCATTACTTCGATCACTGTTTGCACTTGATCATCAAGAATACAAGGTCGAATACTTCGGAGACAACATGATCCGAAACGAAAAATATCAATGGGCACATGCATCTTTGGATGGAGAACTAACCGATCAGGATGGTCGCAAAGGAATCTTAGAAATCAAGACAACTAACATCCTACAAAGTATGCAGCGTGAAAAATGGAGAGATCAGATTCCAGATAACTATTACATACAGGTGCTACATTACCTGCTAGTTACCGAATATGAGTTTGTGGAGCTAAGGGCACAGCTGAAATCAGTGTGGCAGAGTCAGATCAGATTAGAGACAAAAGATTATCACATTGAGCAATCAGAGGCAGAAGAAGACATCGAGATATTAAGACAAGCGGAAGAAGAGTTCTGGCAGAATGTCGTAAAAAGGCAGCAGCCGAACTTGATTCTTCCGGAAATATAAAAAGGAGAAATTGTCATGAATCGATACGATGAATATATGAAAGAGGTTCAGGAAAAGAAAAAAGAAAATCAGGCTATTGTAAATAAAATTGTGGAGATTTTAAAAGGCAATAACCTGACTGTTGAACATATTGAAGTCATCTTAAATATGACTCGTGAAGAAGTGATTAAAAAGGCGCACTTATAACAGAAATCAATAAAGGAGAAATACATGGAATTTAAGATATACAATCCGCAGGAAGAAGGATTCCTGAAAGAGATTGACTGGAACTATGAAGAGTTAAAAACAGAGATCCAGGGAAAAGCGAATGATTACATGAATCTGGTTTATACAGCAGATCAGGTAAAAGATGCCAAAAAAGATCGTGCAAATCTTAATAAATTTGTGGAAGCTTTAGAGAGCAAGCGAAAAGAAATTAAAAAACAGATTACAGAACCATATTCAGCATTCGAGAAACAAGAGAAAGAACTGGTTGGTATTGTTAATAAAGCGATTGCAAATATTGATACGCAGATCAAAGGATATGAAGAAGCAACAAGACAGGAAAAACTTGAAAAGGTCAAAGAAATCTATGCAAAAACAATCGGTGGACTTGCTGATGTAGTAACGTTTGACAAAATTTTTAAAGAATCCTGGCTGAATGTATCAACAACGTTTAAATCGATCACAAAGGAAATCACAGAAATTCGTGACAAGGTTGACAATGATTTATTTGTGATCAATGCAGACACGAGTTCCTTTGCTTATGAGATGAAAGAAGAGTATCTAAAGAACTTTGATCTCACTGCAGCGATTAATAAAAAACAAAAATTAGAAGAGACAGCAAAGCAGAAAGCAATATATGAAGAACAACTAAAAGAGGAAGAGGAACAAAGAAAACAACGATCACAAGAAGAAGCAAAGAAGGTAGTATTTGCAGGTAAAAGCACAGAAAAGCCAGTAAAAGCACAGAAGCCAGTGAATACAGGAGAAAAAATATCAACGATCACATTCCGATGTACTGTAAAAGAACATAACTTTAAAGAAGTTAACGCAAGACTCAGTCTAGTACAAAAAGTATGTGAAGAATTTAAAATCATAGATCCAGAGGAGGAATTATAAAATGGCAGTTGGAAACAGTTTAGCAAACAGACAACAGAAAACAGGATTAACGGCATATCTTACAAATGATGCTGTGAAACGTCAGATCAATAATGTAGTGGGTGGCAAAAACGGAGATCGTTTTATTGCCTCTATTGTATCTGCAGTACAGGTTAATTCAGATTTACAGGAGTGTACAAACCAATCAATTTTAAGTGCTGCATTACTTGGAGAGTCTTTAAAACTTTCTCCATCACCACAGCTTGGACAGTATTATATGGTCCCATTCAAAAATAACAAAAAGGGATGCAAAGAAGCACAGTTTCAGCTTGGTTATAAAGGATACATTCAGTTAGCAATCCGTTCAGGACAGTATAAAAAACTAAACGTTTTGGCAATCAAGGAAGGGGAACTGGTTCGATTTGATCCACTGAATGAAGAAATCGAGGTAAATCTGATCGATGATGAAGAAGCAAGGGAAGAAGCAAAGACAATCGGATACTATGCAATGTTTGAATATACAAACGGTTTCCGAAAAGCTATGTACTGGTCCAAAAAGAAAATGGAAGCACATGCATTAAAGTATTCCAAAGGGTATGCAGCAAAAAAAGGATATACATTCTGGGAGAAAGATTTTGATGGAATGGCTTATAAGACAATGCTTCGCCAGCTGATCAGTAAATGGGGAATCATGAGCATTGATATGCAGAATGCAATGGAATCTGATATGGCGGTGATCCATGAAGATGGAACAAAAGATTATGTAGATACAGTTTCAGAAGAAAATATTGTAGCAGATCAGGATCTGCAGGAAACGGCAGAGGAAACACCTGAACCAGAAAAACAGGAACTACAGGAAGAAACAACAAAAGAAGAACCACAGCAGTTCTTTAAATAAAAGAAAGGAGCAACACGATGAAACATATTAACTTAGAACAGTTTGCAGGAGGGAAACTTTCAGTACAGCTTAATAAGGCATTAGAAAAGATCACTGAAAATGTTCAGGATCCGAACACTGATGCGCAGAAGGTCAGAAAGATCAATGTATCAATCAGTTTCCGGCCAAACGATGAAAGAAACTTTGTGGCAACTACGGTAGAAACAAAGTTAAGTCTTGCACCAGAACTTGGAGCTACAACAGCACTGAGTATGGGCAGAGATCTTCGCACCGGAGAGGTTGAAGTGGTTGAAATCTTTAACCAGATTCCTGGTCAGATGAATGTTGATGATGTGATCGACCAGGAAGAAGATGAAACACCGAAAGCTTTTGATCCGGATACTGGAGAGATCTACGAACCAAGCAACAAAGTGATTGATTTAAGAAAAGCAAAACAGGCATAAAACAGGAGGATACATAACAATGGATAATACATTTTTAAGAGAAGCAATCGAAAAGATCGAAGAATTGACAGACAGTGCAAGAGAGCCACACGTTGTAAAAATCGCAGGAAAGACTTATTGCGATAAATCTATGTCACGATATGACAGAGAAGAGTTTGCAGAACCATTGACAGCTACAAGTCTTAATTCTCTGATCGATTATATCAGTGGAAAGAGTGAAGAGTTAAGAGAATCTATGATCATTCATGTAGAATCTCCAACAAAAGTAAGATTACTATCTGGTCTTACAAATGAAAGAAATCGAGAAGAATTATTCCGCGTAGGTACAAATCCAAATGGTTTTGATTTCGATCATTACTATGATCAGGAAGCGTTTGTAATTAATATGCAGACTGCCTTTAAACAGAGTGATGAAACAGAACTGATTCTTTCAGTTGCTGGAAACGTAGAAAATAAAACAGTGGCCAACTATGGAGATGATGGAGTCAGCCAGAAAGCTACGATCACAAAAGGTATTGCAGGAAAAGAAGATGTGATCGTACCAAATCCAGTAACACTTCGCCCATATCGTACCTTCCTGGAAGTAGAACAGCCAGAAAGCAAGTTTATCTTTCGAATCAGAGAAGGTTCTGATGGGCAGCCAATGTTTAAATTGGTAGAAGCTGATGGTGGTCTCTGGAAGTATGAAGCTGTAGATGCTATCAAGAAATATTTAACAGAGAATTTACCGGAAGAACTGTTAAAAGTGATCACGATCATCGGGTAACAGTTATGGAGACAGTTAGATTTACAGTCCCTGGTGAACCGAAAGGAAAAGCCAGGGCAAGAACTGTCCGTAGTAAAAAAGGTGGAACTTTCTCATATACGCCAGAAGGTACTATGTTGTATGAGAATCTGATCAAGTGCTGTTACAGGCAGGAATCAAACAACATCATTTTTAATGACGGACAGCCCTTAAAAGTAACGATCATAGCTTATTATCCGATCGTTAAGAGTACAAGCAAGAAAAAGAAACAACAGATGTTGGAAGACCTTATGTTTCCAACGAAGAAACCAGACATTGATAACATTGCAAAAAGCATTCTGGATGCGTTGAATAAATTAGCATACAGGGATGATACGCAGGTTGTAACGCTGCATATGGAAAAGCATTATGCAGAGAACCCACGAGTTGAAGTAGAGATAGAAGAAATATTATAGAGGAAAGGCGGTGTTCTAATGGGCCGTAAACCCAAAACAGGACTAGATTACTTTCCTAAAGATGTCGATTATTACGACGATTTTAACATCATGGATCTGATGAACGAGTATGGTCCATTAGGGCAGACCATCTATGATGTTGTTCTATGCATGATTTATCATGAAGGATATTACCTGGAAGTGCCTAAAATGGAGCAGTTAGCGGTAAAAATAATCAAAACCATTGGTAACCGCTGGGTAAAGAAAAAGGACTTTGTGTTACAAGTAATTCATTATTGTGCGGAGATAGGTCTTTTCGATCAAGACCTCCTGAATCAAAATGTTATTACCTCTGTTGGAGTTCAGCGACGCTATAAAGAAGTGACTGTTAGGAACAAAGTCGATAGAAGTAAATACTGGTTGATTGATGAAAACGGTCAACCTTTATTAAATGCACCACAAAATAGCATTTCCGTAACAGAAACAAGCATTTCTGCAACAGAAAAAGATATTTCTGCAACAGAAAAACGACAAAAGGAAAGTAAAGTAAATAAAAATATATATTATAGCAATCCAGATCTGAACAGAGAGTTCTGTCTTTACCTTGATATGAGGAATCATACTGGACCAACATTATCTGCAGAACAGATCAATGCCTTGAAAGAAGAACTTGATTCTCTGGCTGAGAACGATTCTGATAAGTTGGGTATTGTAAGAAAAGCATTTGGTGGAGGTTATAAGAGCTTCTTCCCTACATCAAAGAAACGGAAGAAATCAACACCGAAGCCAAAGAAAGAAGAAACTATACACAATTTTACCCAAAGAGAAGTAGCAGATCGTGATTATGAGAATCTGGAAAGACAGTTATTAAAGAAACAATTAGGAGGTGACATAACGTATGGATAATTTGATTCCTGTTAACTATGAAACAGAAGAACCAACAGTTTCAGCAAGAGATTTGCATAAAGCATTGAACATTCAATCCAGATTTAGCAGATGGTTTGAAAATAATAAGAGACTATTTGTTGAAGGTGAGGATTATAACAAATGTACATCAAATACAGTTGTTAATAATGGAGCTGTTAGGGAACTAGAAGATTATCAAATAACAATGATAATGGCAAAACATTTGGCTATGATGTCTAGGACAGAAAAAGGAAAAGAAGTTAGGGATTATCTTATTAATCTTGAAAGAGCTTGGAATAGTCCAGAGCAAGTATTTGCAAGAGCTTTGAAGATGGCAGATAAGACAATTGATAAATTAAAATCTGATAATGCAATTTTAATTGAAGACAATGAAAGAATGAAACCAAAAGAAATTTTTGCAGATGCAGTAACAGCAAGTGACACATCTATCCTAATCGGAGAACTGGCCAAGATTCTTAGACAGAATGGAGTTCAGACAGGGCAGAATAAACTGTTTGAATGGCTGAGAAATAATGGATATCTGATCAAGAGAAAAGGATCAGACTGGAATATGCCAACACAGAAAGCGATGGATATGGATCTGTTTGAAATCAAAGAAACGGTAATCAACAATCCAAACGGATCGACAAAAATCAGTAAGACTACAAAGGTCACTGGTAAAGGGCAGCAGTATTTTATTAATAAGTTACTTGCTGCAAGCTAAGTAAATAAAGGCATCCGGTTGATCTCTGTCCGTAGCAACCAACAACCAAAGATTGTTGTTAAAAAGTCGTAGTAATAGTCGTGGTAGTTGTGGGTTTCGGGATGATCTTAAGCGACAGGACGTAAAAAGATGATCACATGCGGACAGAGATCAGCCGGATGGACTGAATTATATACCACAGTAACTATTAACATGCATAAGAAACAAGCCAATGTATAAGCCATGAGCCTGCTGCTTAAGGCAGTGGGCAGAAAGGAGAACTGATGGCAGATTACAGCAAAGGATTTAAAAGACGTGTTGTACAGTTATGGATCCAACATGGTATGTCCACAAATGAGATCAGCAGAACATCAGGCATCGATCATAAGACATTGATGAAGTGGTATAAGCGTTTCTACCCTGAGTTAACAGGGGGGGCGAGACAAAACACGAAAGTTTGCAGTGGCATTATGTAGGCAATTGTGCCGGATATCATAAGTAAAGGAGTATGATCAGACAGCTTAACTTTCTATCTGATTAAGATTTTTCGAGTAACTATTAACGAAGCAAGCAAACGTAAACATATTTTTCAGGTTTTTTGTATTTTTATTTTTCACAAACTAGATTTGGTATTACAATTTTTCAAATCACAGGAGAAGAATCACGGCAGTTTATATGATCGGGCAAGAAATTATAGAAATGTGATCAGTATAAATGCTGTTTCAGGTAGAAAGTTAAGCTGTCTGAGATAGGTAGATAGTATGAGTAAACAAGATTATATCATGCAGGGCAGAAATGAAGGAATTGCGTTCTGCGACAAAATAGCAAAAGAAAAAGGATTAGAAGAGCTACAGAGAGTAACAAGACAGAGAAATCTTGCAGGGCTTCGAACACTAATAGATCCAAGAGAACTTGATCAGGATTTTAGAGATGCAACACTACAGATTTTAGATACTGTGTTGATCATGAGTCTTATAGTCTTGAAAGATGAATTTGATTTCGGAACTAAGAGATTAGATCGATTCAAAAAAAGATTCAATGACAAAACAGAGTGTTTAGAAACAGGAAATGTGACATGGATCGATATGATCGAGCAGGTCAGAGAAGAAAACAACATTAAATTAGATCTTAGAAAGAACGATGTAGTGATGGCATGGAGGAGAAAATAATGGTAAACAAGAAAGAATTTGAAGGTTACATCTGTGAGATCACCAATAAGCCAATCAGAGAGATGAGATTATGTCCGGACAAGCAACAGAAGTTAAAGGTTCGGATCAAGTGCGATAAGGGATGTGTCTGGTGTGAAAAGGAAAGGAGATAATGGAGATCTATGTTAATACAAGTCGAAGATAAAACGATTGTAAATATGCAATATGTCAGAAGTATATGGATTTGTGAACATCAATACAAGATAGGAGAAAAGGAGTACAGTGTCGAATGTGAGATGACAGAACAAACATCTGAAACTGTTAAGAGATGCAAGACAAGAGAAGAAGCTGAAAACGTATTAGAACAGATACTTAATCAGTATGACAGAGGGTAGAGAGTCATCAAGATCAGCAATTGTTAAAGAAAGTTAAGGAACAACTAATATATCAACTAATACATCAACTAATAGAACAATACAACAGTTGATGTATCAGCTGGAAGGAGAAGAGAATATGATTACAAAGGCACAATTCAAGGACGCATGCAAAAAGGCAGCTATTTATACAATTATGAGCCATCCAGAAAGAATCAGCGATAATTGTATAAACGACGAAGAGGTAGTAGCAATCTTAGTAAGATTTTATGAAAAGATTTTTAGAAAAGTATATAGAGACAAAGAGGAATCAAAAGAATGTATAGATATAAATGAGGTAGATGAAATATACGTTATCGCATTTGATTGTCTGTACAAAGATGATGGAATAACACCAAATTATGTAATATATCAAGAAAATATGTTGTGTTTAACAAGTATAAATGCTTTATATGAAATTTTAAGAAGCAAAATCGAAGATGATTATTACGAATTAGAAAGAGACATTGACGGCTTATTAAATATGTGGAGCGACTAACAGTATGCGAGAAAGGAGACCAGAGAATATGGAAAATACAAGAGAAAAAATAGAGGTAGTGGCAAAAATGTTAAATGGAAGACACATGCCGAAACCTTACGAAGTGTACAAACACTTTAAAGGGAACTTATATGTTGTCCTTAATGTTGCTCGCCATACAGAGACAAATGAATTGCTTGTAGTATATGCTGCTACAAAAGAAATGCAAAGAATCTATGCAAGACCATTAGAAATGTTTATGAGTGAAGTAGATCACGAAAAATATCCTGATGCAAAGCAAAAATACAGGTTTGAAAATATAATGGAGGGTTAATCTATGATCATTGGATTTTTAAGTGGATTAGTTATCGGAGCAGTAGCAGGAGTGGCAGTAATGTCACTCTGTGCCGCAGCAAAAGAGAGGGATGAGTTATGACACGGGAGCAGAAGATATGGAGATTGAATAAGTATTGCAGCAGTCATAAATGCAATCAAGAAGGATGTAGAATTTATCAAGAATGTAGTGATAGTGCTGGCGAACTTCTTGAAACTTTAGATGATACAGAGATTGATAAATTGTATAACAAGCTGTTTGGACCATCAATTACCGATAAGCTGACAGGAGTAATTAAGGAGTGATACATAAATGGGATATCAAGATTGTCCATGTTTCAAGTGTAATCATGGCGGAGAAAGAGAAAAACGAGTTGAATGCCGAAGAAAGTGTACTGAATTTACTGCATGGAAGTTAAGTATGCAGGCAATAAGACAAAAGAAAAAAGAAGATAAAGACAAATATTATTCGACAACCAAAGGGAAGTTTTACAAAAGAAACCTGATGAAGCAAAAAGGTGGAAGAAAGATATGGTAGATCCATGCAAAGCCTGTGCAGAGATAATCTGCATAGGCATTTGTGCCGATCAGGTGCAATACAAACAGGAGTACCAGGAGATGACAGATCGGATAAGGCAGCAGATAATAAATCGTAACAGGAGGGGAGAACGTGGACAAGAACGTACTGATCCAATATTGTGACATGAAAGAAGAAATTAAAGATTTAAGGAGAAGAATCACAGAGACTGAAAAGCAGATCTGGAAGATTGCAGAAGAAGGAACTGTAAAAGACACAGTAAGCGGCGGTATGGGTGGAATACAGCACTTTGTTGTCGAGGGTATGCCAGTACCAGAACTTAGCAGAAAGAGGCTGCTGCTTAATAAACGAAAAGCTATGTTGATCGAAAAAGAGAATGAACTTCTGGAACTCATGAATCAAGCGGAAGAATATATAAATAGCATTGAGAAGAGCGAACTAAGAATGATGTTTAGATTTTATTACATTGATGGCATGACGTGGCTGCAGGTAGCACACAAGATGAATCAGTTGCATCCAAAGAGAAGAGTAGCTTATACAGAAGACAGCTGCAGAATGAGAAATACAAGATTTTTTCAAGAAAATTAGAAAATGTTCGGTCACGTTCGCAAAAAATAGGCTAATATATAGGATAGAGCGATTAGATGAAGCGATACTTCATAATTAATCCTCTTCTTTTTACTTAATAAATGAACTCGGGTGACCTTCGGGCCCCGGGTCTTTTTATGTTTAAAATTAGAAAGGATGGTAACAAATGAAACAGTATATCGGAACAAAGATTATTAAAGCAAAACCTATGACACGCGGTGATTATAACGATTATCGAGGATGGCAGATTCCTGCAGATGAAGATCCGATGGATGAAGGATACTTGATGGAATATGAGAATGGACATGAGCAGTGGTTGCCAAAAGAAATGTTCGAAACTGATTATATCGAATATGACAAAAACAAATTACCGGCAACAGCTGTTGGCATGATAAGTACAGATTATAAAGAACGTTTCAAGGCAGAATATGCTCAGTTAGTAATTCGTTATGAAGGATTAAAGGGAATGCTTAAAAAGTGGGATGATGGAACACTTGAGTTTGAACCAACTTGCCCTCGTAGCATTTACAACATGCAGATCAAAGCAATGTCTGAGTATATTGCAGTGCTTGAAGCAAGGGCAGCGATTGAAAATGTAGATTTGATGTCTGAGTAAAAGGAGAAGCAAAATGATTATTACAGGAATGGATCACTTTCAGAGTGTTTGCAAAAGAAAAATGGTTGATTGGTATAACAAGAGCGATAACCCACAAAAAGGACCTAACGACGTTCAACCGATTGATCTGAGTAATGTATTTGTTGTATGGAGCTGCAAGACCTTACAGAATTACAAATGCCTGGTATCTACTACAGTAAGTGGGGACGGTATCTATGCAGAATACACGTACAACGGAGACAAACAGGAACTATATGAGGACGTGTATAAGAAGCTGACAAATACATGCCACACAGAAGAATAAAAGCCGGAGCAATCCGGCATAAGGACCTCTAGCTCAGTTGGTCAGAGCAATCGGCTCATAACCGATCGGTCCAGGGTTCGAGTCCCTGGAGGTCCATTTAAGAAACAAGAAAGAAGGTGGTAATGTGTGAACGAAGAAAAAAACTACATATTGGCAGAATCCGATTATGTGGCCGGAATGAAGTATAAAGACATTGCTGCCAAGTATGGAGTCTCGATTAATACTGTGAAATCGTGGAAGAAACGATACGCGTGGTCGAGGAATAAAAAGACGAAAAGTACACAAAAGGGGTGCACACAAAATAAAAAGGGTGCACACAAAAAAGAAGCCGTTGCAGAGGATGTAAGTCAGGTCGTGATCAACGATGAGCTTACCGATCAGCAGCAGCTTTTTTGTTTGTATCAATCCAGGATGTTTAATTATACGAAAGCTTACATGAAAGCTTATCCTGGTTGTACTTATGCATCTGCTGCCGTTTTGGGAAGCAGGCTTATGAAGAATCAGTTGATCAGAGAAACTATTGAGCAGTTAAAACAGAATCATATGAACAGAGAGATGCTTAAGCAGGAAGATATCTTTCAGAAGTATATGGATATTGCGTTTGCTGATGTGACAGATTATGTATCGTTTGGACGAGAAAATATTCAAGTCATAGGGGCTTTTGGTCCAGTAATGGTAGAAAACAAAGAAACTGGAGAAAAGGAAGTTCTCGAAAAAGAAGTTAATACTGTGAAATTCAAACAATCTGAAGATGTTGATGGAACGCTGATCACGGAAGTGAAGCAAGGAAAAGATGGAGTGAGTATTAAGCTGGTTGATAAGATGAAAGCTTTGCAATGGCTTGCTGATCATATGGATATTGCTACAGCTGAACAAAAAGCGAAGATTGAACAGATCAGAGCTAAGACAGCGATCATGTCCGGAACATCCGAAGAAGAGACAGAAGACGATGGATTCATCGAAGCCTTAAAAGGTGAGGTGGCAGATGTATGGGAAGAAGAATAAAGAAAGCTGTCTTTAAGTTTCGGCCGTTTTCCAAGAAGCAGAAGAAGATACTTACCTGGTGGCTGCCAAATTCTCCGGTGCATAATCAAGATGGAATCATAGCAGATGGAGCGATCCGATCGGGAAAAACTATTTCTATGTGCTTATCTTTTGCAATGTGGGCAATGGAAACCTTCAACGGACAGAACTTTGGTATGTGTGGGAAAACGATCGGTTCTTTCCGGAGAAACGTACTCTTTTGGTTAAAACTCATGCTTAAGAGCCGAGGATACCACGTTGAAGACCACAGAGCCGATAATCTGGTCGTAATCCGAAAGGGCAGAAAAGAGAACTATTTCTACATCTTTGGTGGAAAAGATGAGCGATCACAGGATTTGATACAGGGTATCACACTTGCAGGAGTCTTTTTTGATGAAGTTGCATTGATGCCTGAATCTTTTGTTAACCAGGCAACAGGACGTTGTTCTGTTGATGGATCAAAATATTGGTTTAACTGTAACCCAGATGGACCTTATCACTGGTTTAAGACTAATTGGATTGATCGTGCTGAGGAAAAGAAACTTGTCTATCTGCATTTTACGATGGACGACAATCTGAGCCTATCTGAGCGAATTAAAGCACGATACCGGGCAATGTATACCGGAGTGTTTTACAAGCGCTATATCTTAGGTCTGTGGGCCGTAGCCGAGGGAATTATTTACGATATGTTTGATGTAGAAAAACATGTTGTAAAAGACCAGCAATCAGTAGTAGGCAGTAAATACGTCAGTGTCGATTATGGTACACAGAATGCGACAGTATATCTTTTGTGGGAGAAGAACCAGAAAGGTCAGTGGGTTGCTACGAAAGAATATTACTATTCTGGCCGAGATGAGACTACACAGAAGACAGATGGAGAGTACGCGGATGACATGGAAGAGTTCCTGGAAGGAATCAATGTTGAATCGATCATTGTCGATCCGGCAGCAGCATCATTCATCGCAGAACTTAAGAAACGAGGATTCAAGGTTAAGAAAGCAAAGAATGATGTTCTCGATGGGATTCGCTTTGTTGGAAATCTGTTGAATCTTGGCTTGCTACTATTCTCAGAGAATTGTAAAGAAACAATCAAAGAATTTGGCTCTTATATCTGGGATGATAAGGCATTGGAACGTGGAGAAGATAAACCAGTGAAGCAGCATGATCATTGCATGGATGCAGTGAGATATTTTGCTTACACGATCGTAAGACGTGAACGAAAATGGAGTTGATTAAATGATAAAAGAAATTATTGAGCGAATAAGGCAGGTGATAAGAAAAATGCTTGGAAAAGAAAACATTAAGGATGCGATCGGAGTTGATATTGCTGTATCGGATGAAATGGCAAGACAGATTGATCTCTGGTCGAAGATGTATAAAAATAAACCGCCGTGGAAAAGAAAAGATCTAAAGCTTTGCGGATTACCTGCTGCCATTGCTGGAGAATTTGCAAGGCTTGTTACGTTAGAACTAAAGACAGAAATCACAGGAAATAATTTCATAAATGATGAATATCAGACTGTGATCGAGAACATACGAACATATACCGAATATGCCTGTGCAAAGGGTGGACTTGCAATGAAGCCTTATGTATCCGACGGGCATATAGAAGTTGACATGGTTCAAGCTGATCACTTTTTCCCAACGAAATTCAATTCCAGAGGGGAAGTTATTGCAGCGGTTTTTATGGAAACCGTAACGATCGGGAAACAGGTATATACAAGACTGGAATATCATCAACACGATGAGAACACGACATATCATATTATGAATAAGGCTTTTGTAAGGCAGGATCTTGATAATGTTGAGGTATTGGGAAAAGAAGTACCGCTTAGTGCTGTACCGGAGTGGGCCAATCTTGAAGAAGCAGTGACAATCTTACACGTGAAGAAGCCATTATTTGCATATTTCAAAATTCCGAACGCAAATAACGTTGATGATTCATCTCCATTAGGAGTTTCTGTATATTCTAGGGCAGTCGATGATATCAAAGAAGCTGATTATCAATGGACAAGGATATTGTGGGAATATGAGGGATCTGAATTAGCAATTGATGGAGACGTTAGCTTATTTAAGCGAAAAGAAAACGGAGAATTTGACCTTCCAAAAGGAAAAGAAAGACTCTTTAGAATGATGGATTTTGACGATGACAAGGATCAGTACAAAGTGTTTGCACCGCCGATCCGTGACGAAAGCCTTATCAATGGATTCAACACGATTTTACGAAGGATTGAGTTTAATGTAGGTCTTGCCTACGGAACTTTAAGTGATCCAAACACAGTTGATAAGACTGCAGAAGAGATCAAAGCAAGCAAACAGCGATCATACAGTACTGTATCTGATATCCAGAAAGCACTGCAGAAAGCGTTAGAACAATTAGTCTATGCAATGGATGTGATTGCACAGCTTGCTAATCTAAATGGGGGCAAGAAATATGAGATTAGCTTTGACTGGGATGATTCGATCGTGATCGATAAAGAACAGGAACTGCAGAGCATGCAGCAGGATGCAACAGCCGGACTGATTCGAAAAGAAATATACATTGCTGCCAAGTATGGAGTTTCTGAGGAAGAAGCATTAAAAATGATGCCGACACAGGATGATCGTTTTAATATTCAGGAAGAGTAGGTGATCACAGATGCTTGATCCGAAGTATTTGGAACGCTTCTCTGATCAGTTACTTGGTATTATAGATACTCTGACAATAGCAATCATATCTGATATGGCAAAAAGGATCGTCAAAATGGGAAATGTATCCGAATCGACAAAGCATCAGGCGGAGGTTTTACAGAATGCAGGTCTTGTTTATAAAGATACGATCAAGCGAGTAAGTCAGGTATCGGGGTACCAGAATCGAGAAGTTGAGCGGATGTACCAGGAAGCAGGAGTCAGAAACTTAAAAAATGAAGCTGTCTATTACAAACAGGCAGGGAAAGAAGCCATTGTTAAACTTGAACAGTCAAATGGTATGCAAAGGATTCTGCAGGCAAACGTCAGAAAGACATGCCAGGAATTAGATAACCTGACAATGACAACAGCTGTTAAAACACAATCTGCTTTTATCCAGGCATGCAATAAGGCACAGATGAAAGTAAGTACCGGAGCGTTTAGTTATGACAAAGCCATTGCAGATGCGATCAAAGAGGCAGCAGTGCAGGGAACAGAAGTCTTATATCCGTCACAGCATGTCGATAAATTAGATGTCGCGGTAAGAAGAGCTGTACTTACCGGAGTAAACCAGACTGCAGCAGAAATGAATCTGCAGTATGCAAAAGATCAGAATTGTGATTATGTTGAAACAACCGCACATGAAGGAGCAAGACCGGAACATGCCGTATGGCAAGGGAAGGTCTTTTGTTTATCTGGAACGGATCTGAAGTATGAAAACTTCTATGAAGCAACAGGATATGGAACAGGACCAGGATTGTGCGGTTGGAACTGCCGGCACAACTTCCATGCATATTTTCCTGGCATATCGACACAAGCATATACACAAGAAATGATCGATAATTATTCTGCAAAGAGCGTGACATACAACGACAAACAATTTACAGAGTATGAAGCAAGTCAGATGCAGAGAGGTCATGAACGACAGATCAGAGAGACAAAGAGGAAACTTGCTGGATATAATTCAGCGATCAGTGAAGCGAAAGATGATACCTTAAAAAATACTTTACAGAATCGGTTCAATGAAGAATCTGTAAGATTAAAGAAACAGGAAGCAGCACTGAAAGCTTTCTGCAAGGAAACAGGAAGGCGATATGAGTCTGCCAGAGTTCAGATCTATGCAGTGAAGAATAAAGCAGGAGATATCGTTGGATTCAATCGGAGCGTTGCGCAGAAGGCTGTATGGCAAGATCGAAAGAATACCTTTAAGAATCAAATGTCTAAACAGTTAGAAAAACTGACGAATGAAGAAAAGAAAGCGATCTTGAGATATACTGGTAATGCAGCAAACCGAGTGAACAGTGCAATATATTCTGGAAAACAGCAAAGAATTGATCAGGAAAAAGGATTTATGGACCTGTTGGATTCTGCATTAAGTAAAGGTACTGTAGAACACAAAATGGTAGTTCATCGTGATACGATTCCAGAATATTTAAATGCATTTCCAAAAGGTTTTCAATATTCCGAAGAGGATATAAAAAGAATGAATGGAATGACCTTAACGAATAAAGGTTATACATCTACATCTTTTCATGACATAATGTATCAGGGTAGAAATGTTCATCTTGAAATTGAGATCCATAAAGGGTATAAAGGCTGTTTATATATAAAAGATGTCGCAACTGAAAAATACAAAAATCAAGAAGAAGTGTTGTTTAAACGAGGCTTTCAGTATAAAATAAAAAGTGTAAATAAAGAAAAGGACAGATACTATATCAAAGCGGAGGCTGTTTTATGAGTGGAATAGGATATTATTATGATGAAAATGGTGTGAAACAAGAAATGGAAATAGGTCCGAGTTTTGATGACTTTCCTGGAATGGCAAAAGTGACAAGTCCTATACCAATATGCCATGCATGCAGAAAAGCAGATTTTGATGAAAAAGGTTATGAAACTTTATGCAAAGTATACGGGAAGATACCAAACAAACACTTAAAGGCCAAAGATTATAACTGCCCATATTTTGATAACGAAAACAATGGATGGTATCAGTTGATAAAAGATAAAGTAGAAAAAGCGAAAGGTGAGAACAATGGATAACTTTAAAGCTGTATATAAAATCTTATCAGCATTGGAAAAAGCAATGGATTATCCAGAATTTGATATCAACGATGTTGGGCCGGAAGCCTTAGGGGTTTCCAAAGAACGCTGGGCACGATATATAGAGATGATGGTTGATGTCGGATATATCAAGGGTGTAAGTATGAAACGTGATATCACAGGAGCAACAAGAATCAATGCAAGTGATGTTAGAATTACATTAAAAGGTCTTGAGTATTTACAGGAAAATTCAATGATGAAAAAAGTATATAATGCCGTGAAAGGAATCAAGGATATAACGCCAGGTCTATAAATATGTACCATCTGATCAATATCAGGTGGTATTTTTATACGAAATTTTAAGAAAGGAGCAGTGCAGCATGAAGTCAACAGAATAGAAAGGACGGTGATCCAAATATCTCCCGGCAGCAGGGTTAAGCTGCAGAAGACGCGCAGAGAGATCTGGGTGTTATTTTTATGCAAAGAAACAACATTGGTCAGTTGATCAGACCTTAAACAGTCGGTTCGTGGCGGTCGGTTACACGCCTAAAACAACCTAATACGAAAGGAGAACGAGCAACATGAAAACAGAATTTTTAAAAGAGCTAGGACTTACCCAGGAAGTGATCGATAAGATCATGGCCGAAAACGGGAAAGACATCGCAGCAGAACAGAAGAAATCAGAAAAGATCACTCAGGAGCGAGACAGCTACAAGCTGAAATCAGAAAGTCTTGAAACTCAGGTAAACGATGCAAATGAAGAAATTCAGAAGTTTAGGGACATGGACATTGACGGCATCAAGCAGGCAGCAGATGACTGGAAAGAGAAAGCTGAGAAAGCAAAGAGTGATGCAGATGCCCAGATTTCAGAATTGAAATTTGATTATGCATTATCTGCAGCATTGACAGGAGCGAGAGCTAGAAATAGCAAAGCGGTCAAGGCATTACTTGATATGGATGGACTGAAATTAAACGATGGAAAGATCATCGGTTTAGATGAACAGCTGTCACAGATCAAGGAAGAAAACGGCTTTTTGTTCGAAAGTGATGAACCTGCACCAACGATCGTTAAAGGAACAAATGGTGGTTCTGGCGGTATTGGTGGAAAGAAACCAAGTGAAATGACATATTCGGAACTCTGTGACTATATGGAACAGAATCCCGGAGCAGAGATTTAAATAAAGGAGTAAAAAATGGCAGGAGAAAAATTTGATTCTAAATCATTCAATCCTCAGGCATTCGGTGCCTACACAGAGAGGATTCCAAATTTAAAAAAGAACGAGCTGATCAAGTCCAGAGCCCTAAAAGGTAATCAGGATATCAAAAACACGTTCAGTTCTCAGACAGGAACAGTATATGCAGTATTGCCAATGCATGGTCTGATCGGTGGAGCAGCACAGAACTATGATGGTGAGACAGATCTTAAGTCTGAAAACACAGACACATTTGAAAGAGGTGTTGTTGTAGTTGGTCGTATGAAAGGATGGACTGAGCGAGACTTTTCAGAAGATGTTACAGGTGGTGTAAGTTTTATGGACAATGTTGCAGCACAGGTCAATGATTACAAAGCTGATCTTGATCAGACAACATTAGTAAAGATTCTGGATGGTGTCTTTGCAATGACCGGAAAAGAAAACAAAGTCTTTGTTGATAAACATACATCTGATATCACAGAAGTAACAGCAACTGACAAAGATGGAAACGTAAAGAACGTTGTACAGGCTGACACGTTAAATACAGCTTTACAGAAAGCAGCAGGAGATAATAAGTCTAAGTTTACGATCGCGATCATGCACAGTGCGGTAGCAACAAACCTTGAAAATCTGAAGCTGTTAAAATACATGACACAGACAGATGCAAATGGAGTTGAAAGAGACTTAACTCTTGCGATATGGAATGGTCGTCTGGTTCTGATCGATGATTCCATGCCAGCAGAAGAAGTTGCTGCAGTAGAAGAAAGTGGAACAAAGGGAGAGTCTGGTTATGTTGCAGCACAGGAAGCTTACACAAAATATACAACTTATGTATTAGGTGATGGGGCTTTTGACTATGAAGATATCGGCGCAAAGGTGCCATATGAAATGCATCGTGATCCAAAAACACATGGTGGAGAAGATACTCTGTATATGAGACAGAGAAAAGTATTTGCACCATACGGAATTTCGTTTACTAGAAAATCTATGGCTGCAAAATCCCCAACAGATGCAGAACTTGCTGATGGATCTAACTGGACACTGGTTGATAACGGAAAAACAAATTCCGATAAGAAAGTGATCGATCACAAAGCAATTCCAATCGCAAGAATCATTTCCAGAGGGTAGGCGGTGATCCGGTATGGTGGAATATGCAGACAGGGATTTTTATGAAAATACATTTCATGGCGAGATCATACCGGAGAAAGCTTTCCCTAGTATGATCTTAAAGGCGAGTATCTTTGTGAAATTTCTTACTTTTTCCAGAGTCGATGATATGACAGAGATTCCAGAAGAGGTAAGCTTGGCCACATGTGCGATAGCAGATGTGATGTATCAGGATGGAATGAGAAAAGATGATGCAGGAAGGGAGATTGCAAGTGAGAACAACGATGGATACAGCGTAAGTTTTGTGACGAGTCAGAGCAAAACAACAGGCACTGTGGAGCATCGTTGTAAGAAAGCAGCATATCCTTATCTTGCACATACGGGACTCTTGTACAGGGGGTGTGGACCATATGATGACAAATGCAGATCTGACGATCTATAACAATCGTGGAGTTGATAAAAAGACAGCACGAAAGCTTTATTTAAAGACTCAGATCAAAGGTGTCAGTTTTTACACAAAGCAGCAGACAACTGTTACCGATCAGGGACTTAGTTCTGCAGATATGTATCAGATCCGCATTCCTTTATCTGCAGATACGGAAGGGAAAGAATACATTGATGCTGATAAGTATCGGGAATTATCTGCAGAAGAAGCAGAAAAATACTGGACGATCAATAACGGAGATCTGTTTGGAAAAGGATTGTTAGAAGATTTTGAGAAAGAATCAGAATTTTTAAAGCAGCAGCACACAGGAAAAGTATTATCGTTTTCGGATAACCGGAGAGGAAGTTTGCCACATTGGAGAATCGGAGGTGCTTAAATATGGGAACACAAGTTAAAGTCGAACTTTCGCCCGATCAGATCTTAAAGACAAGAGGTCTTCAAGTTGGTGGACCCGCACAAAGATTTTTTACCGGAGAGTTCCGAAGAAAGATGGATCCATATGTTCCATTTTTAACCGGAGTATTAAAAGATACTGCAATAGAAAATGTGGACTCAATCCAGTTTGTAACTCCATATGCACAAAAGCAATATCACGAGAACAAAGGGAATGGACTTCGTGGCAAAGAATGGGATCAAAGATGTTGGGCAGACAATGGAGATCAGATTGTTCAGTCTGTTGCAGATTTTGTAGGAGGTAAAGCAGAATGAGTGTGATCGCAAGTGTGAGAGCATTTATCCAGGACTATCCAGGATTATCAGCATTCGATGATCTGGTGGGCGTGGAACATCTTCCGGAGGATACAAAAAGTTATGCGATTGAAGCATCTGTAACATCACAGCCAATCAAAAGGCGGTATATTAACGGTGACACAGAACGCCGTTTTAATTTTGTCCTGGCAAGCCGTGAGTACTTCGGGGCAGACGTTGCAGAGAATATTGACGTAGCAGAGTTTTACGAAGATTTCTCAGACTGGTTGGAACGATGCACAATCAATAACGAACTTCCGGAAATGGATAAAGGAAAAAGAGCAATTAAAATACAGGCACTGACAAATGGCTATGTGTTTAACGCAGATGCGACTAAAGCACAGTATCAGATTCAGTGCCAATTAATTTATTATCAGAAATTAGGAGGAATATAAAATGGCAGAAACAGCAAGCAAAACAGTAAAACAGCGTTATCAGGAAGCATCTTATTTAAAGGTGTCTGAAGCGTTTGAATTAATGGGAACTGGTTTTACAGAGTTGAACGAAGATCCAGGAGCACAGACAACGAGCAAAAAATATATCAATGATAAATCATCCACATCAAGCATTACAAGTTATGAAGGTGAGCACGGATTTACAGCCGATCAGATTCCAAGCGAAAAGGTCATTAAAGATCTGGTCAGCATTGGTAAAGAGAGAAAAACAGGAGCAGATGCAGAACGTGAATTTGTTCGCGTTGATCTGGATGAAAAAGCAGAGGGAGATACAACTGGGACAGTATTCAAAGCACGTATGTTTACCGTAGCTGCTGAAATTTCAAGTTTCTCTGATAATGACGGAGAATTACAGGTTGAGGGAACACTTCACGACAAAGGAGATCCTGTTATGGGTAAATTTGATACAAAGGCAAAGACATTTACACCGGATTCAGCAACGGAGTAAACGAAAGCGAAGATTGAAATTGGAATTAAGGAGTAAGATATATGTTTATTTGGAATGGAAAGAAGCTCGCATTTAATTTCCTGGATGCGGACATGATGAAAAAATTTAGTGATGCAGGAAAGGAAATGTGGAAGAAACTTGGTGAGTACGAGGAGAAGAATGCAGAAGATGGAAAAATTAAGGCAGAGGGCGTGGCGTATGAGTCAGAAATCATTAGTGAGTTTTTTGACGAGGTATTTGGAAATGGCACCGCTGATGAAATCTTTACATCAAAACATGATCTGACAGAAAGAACGAAAGCAATTAAGAAGCTTTATTCTATCAGAGATTCACAGTTAGCTGGTCATACAAAGAGAGTCAACGATCTGCACAAGATGATTGGAGCTGAATGATCAGAAGAGAACTCCCGGTGTCAGTAGATATCGGGAGTGAAACATATAAGATCGATGCTGATTTCCGAACGATCATGAATGTTGAAGGGATTATTTTTGGAAAAGAAGTTACCGATGACCAAAAGAGGTTTGCAGAAGAAATGATGAAAGAGATCGATATTGAAGAAAAAGATGCGATCGCAAATGCAAAATATTATGATGCACTAAAACTTTTTTACGAAGATAATATTCCTGATGATCTGGAAGAAGCAATGGAAAAGATGCTGTGGTTTTATTCCTGTGGTAAGGAAGACGAACAAACAAAGGCGAAAACAAAGAAAAAAGTGATCAGCTTTGAATATGATTTTGATTATATCAATGCAGGGTTTATGCAGGATTATAAGATTGATCTGTTCGAGGTTGATTTTTTGCATTGGTGGAAGTTTATGTCATTATTCAGTGCCTTGCATGATGATTGTAAAATCTGTGAGATCATCGGATATCGTGGAGCAGAGTTAAAGAATTTTGACAAAGAACAGAGAAAAAGGATACGGGAAATGCAAAAGATCTATGCACTTCCGGATGATATAAGTAAAGAAGAGAAGAAGAGACAGGATGAGATAACACAGATACTGCTAAATGGCGGTGATCTGTCAGGAATATTGTAAAAAAAGTCAAATTCTTGCAATGTGCATAAAAAATATGCGTAAATCGAGAATTTTGAGAAGAAAAATGCATCACAAAGGTGATGCAAAAATAGGAATTAAACTTAAAAAAGATTATGAGATTTGCACAAATGGAAAATGTCAAAAAAGAGTAAGAAATTTGACAAAAAAACAGGATGTGTTAGAGTCAAGTAAAAGGAATTTATTTTTTGAATAATGATAGATTTTGCAAAGAAAATTTACAAACAATAAAATTGTAGTACAAAATAAAAAATAGGAATTGACTTATGTAGTACACTATGATATTATTTTTGTAGTACATAAGAAAGGAGAGTGCAAATCATGAAAGTTGAAGAGTATACGCACGAAAGAAGAGGACGTCCTACGAGGAATCCTAAAAGTAGAAAAATCCAGTGTCGAATTGACGAGGAAACAGATAGCATACTTATAGCATATTGTCGTAAGTATGGAACTAGCGAATCAGCGGCGATACGTGAAGGGATACGCAAATTAAATGAGGAACTTTAGAAACAAAAAAAGGGAACAGCTGAATACTTTGGCCGGTACAAGCTATTCCCAAGGGATAACACCAAAAAGGTATCATCCTTGTTATGATACTTCATTTTGGTGTAAAAATCAATATCCAATTTATGGAAGAAAGGCAACAAAATGAATAATTTAAAAATGACAGAACAGACAATTAGTAGTTTAGAAGTCGCAGATATGGTAGAAAAACAGCATAAGAATTTGTTGAGAGATATTACAAAATACAACGAGGAACTCAACCAGCTCAAAATTGAGCCCGTTGAATTTTTCAGAGCAAGTACATATAGGGATGGGAAAGGAGAAATTCGTCCTTGTTTTGATATTACAAAGAAAGGCTGCGAGTTCATTGCTCACAAGTTAACAGGAATCAAAGGCACAGAGTTTACAGCAAAATACATCAACCGATTCCACGATATGGAAGATGTGATTCAGTATGGAATCACTCAGAAAGAAAGTTCTAATAAAAGAGAAAAGTTACCATCTGTAAATCAAATGGTAAAAAATATAAAAAGCGCATTGCATGATGCAGGGGTAGATTCTAAGTACATAGCGGCAGAAGTTGTGCGGATTTATTCTGATAATGGATATCCAATCAATATACCTTTGATTTCAGAAATTCCTGTTTTATGGGATTGTACAAAGATCGCTAAAAAATTAGGGATTATGTCAAACAGTGGCAAACCTCATGATAAAGCTGTTAGTGGTATCATTCAAAAATTAGATATAGTCGAAAATGAAATTGTAAAAACAGCATACAGCAGAAATGGACATGAAGGTGTTACAATTCAGTATCAAGATAGTGTGTACCAAAAAGTAAAGGAGTGGCTAGAAGATAATGGCTATCCTACGATGATCGAATACAAGCTATCGAATGGTAAGATCAACAAATGTAAAGTTGTTTATCAGGAGGTGGCTTAGTTATGGCAAGAGTAAAGAATACGATGAAGTTAATTGAAACATCTGTTGGTGTTATAAATATTCGATATGATTTATGTGCAGAGAATATAATGGATATTAAAAATGCAAGTCGGGATATGTATGATCTGATATGTAACGGATTTCGCTTTGGATACATGCAGGGATTAAAAGCTGCAAAAGCAGAAATGAAATAGTTGATAATAAGAGCGTCTGGAGACAGGCGTTCTTTTGTTGCGAGTATTTTCTTAATATTGTATAATTAAAGAAAAATATTCGGGAGGAAAAAGATATGGGAGTAGCAGATCATAATTCATCAGTGAAGATCCCTTACAGCGTAGAAGATGTTTTTGAAGCATTAAAAAAATCATCTCAGTATATATACGGGATGAAAGTAGATTCTGTAGATGAATTGCTAAAAACGGTTTATTTAAAAGCTGGTATCAGTGCATTTTCATGGGGAGAAAATGTGACAGTAACGGTTAAAGCGGCAGAAGATGGAGAAAGCATTGTAGAAGTGACGTCTGCATCTAAAACAGGAGTATTTGGAAGCGTTGTTGACATGGGAAAGAATAATAAGAATTTAAAGACTATTATGGATGAGCTGTCAATGGAGCTCAAAAAATATCCGAAGATTTCAAAAGTTTCCCCAGAACCAGAAAAAGTTACATCGATTGCAGATGAGATAAGAAAATTAGCAGATTTAAAGAAAGAAGGAATATTAACAGAGGAAGAATTTAATGCGAAGAAAAAGCAATTGTTAAATTTATAAAATTAAATAATTAAAAGGAGCATCTAGGATAACCTAGGTGCTTTTATTATACCCAAATTGCCCGAGAAGGCGTAAAACTATAACGGAATGTGGCTAATCCGAGAAAGTAGTCAGAAGAAGCAAATAGGCGTTGGCTTGGATCTGCGTGGTTGAGCACCCAAGGCGTCAAATAGCTTAGAAACTTTTAGATTTTTAGTTATTTGGTGAGGTGTATACATGGCAGATGGAACAGTTACAATAGAAACAAAATTAGATAATTCAGGCGCAGAAAAAGGATTAAACGAATTAAAAAAGGAAGTTGAATCATCTTCTAAAAGTGCAGGACAAGAGATTGACAAGGCAGCAGATCAAGCAGAAAAAAGCGTCGAAAAAGTAGCAAAGGAAGTAGAAAAGGCAGGAAAACAAGCAGAAAAGAGTGCCAAGGATTCAGCATCAAAAGCCGGACAAGCTGCAAAACAAGGAGCAGATACAGCGGCAAAAGGAACTGAATCAGCATCAACAAAAATGCAGCAATCCCAGAAAAAAGTAGGAGATGCAGCAAAACAGAGTTCTGATAAGACAAAAGAATCTTGGGAGCAGTCAAATCAGAAATCTGTATCAAGTACAGAGAGTGCATGCTCAAAAATGGCTGGTCTTGTCAAAAAGTCAGCGGTTGTGATTGGCATTGCTTCTGTTGTTGCAGCTAAGAAAACAATTGATGTAGGAAAATCCTTTGAAGCAGGAATGAGCGAGGTTCAAGCAATCTCTGGAGCATCAGGGAAAGATCTAGAAAGATTATCTAATAAAGCAAAAGAGATGGGAGCGACAACAAAGTTCTCTGCTACAGAATCAGCAACAGCGTTAAAATACATGGCTATGGCTGGTTGGAAAACAGATCAGATGGTGTCTGGTTTAGCCGGTGTTATGAATCTTGCTGCGGCGAGTGGGGAAGATCTTGGAACGGTATCTGATATCGTAACTGACTCTATGACTGCGTTTGGACTAAAAGCAAACCAATCTGGACATTTTGCGGATGTACTAGCGAAAGCATCGAGTAGTTCTAACACCAATGTTGCAATGATGGGAGAAACCTTTAAGTATGTTGCACCATTGGCCGGATCCATGAAATATAGTATCGAAGATACAGCTACAGCAATTGGACTGATGGCGAATGCCGGAATCAAAGGAAGCCAAGCAGGTACATCTCTGAGATCTATCATTACGCGACTTGTCAAACCTCCGAAAGATGCAGCTACAGCATTAAATGCGCTTGGTATCAGTACAACAAAAGCTGATGGATCAATGAAGCCACTTCGTGAAACGATGGCAGAATTGAGAGAAAAATTTTCTGGATTAACAGAAAGCCAGAAAGCTTCTTATGCTTCAAGCATCGCAGGACAGGAAGCGATGTCAGGTCTGTTGGCAATCGTTAATGCATCTGATTCTGATTTCAACAAATTACAAAAGGCGATTGATAATTCTTCTGGCGCAGCAAAGAAACAGGCCGATGTTATGAACAACAATCTGCAAGGAGCATTGTACGACCTCGGATCAGCAGCAGAGTCTGTTGGAATCGGCATTTATGAAGATATCAAAACGCCGTTAACAAAGGCTGTCGGTGTTGGAACAGCACAGTTAAGGGTTTTATCTAACAAATTGAAAAAAGGTGGAATAAAAGAGATTGTTCCGAAAGAAGCGATAAATACTGTTGAAAATCTTGGAAAAGTAGCTATGGTAGCCGGCAAAGGTGGAGTAAAAGTATTGGCCACTTCTACAAAACTGCTTGGAGATAACATGGGTGTAGTTATTCCACTTGCGACATCATTCATGGGTGCTTGGGTAGGAGTTAAAGTTTTCAACACTGCATCTAAAGGAGTTACAGCATTAACTACAGCTTTTAGCGCCTTAAAAACAATGGAGCAGGCGAATGCGATCACTTTAGTGGCACAGCAAGGTGGCTTGACTGCACTGCAGACAGTCGTTGGAATCTTTACAGGTAAGATTTCTCTTGCAACAGCAGCAACAGGAACTTTTAATGCAGCGTGTACAGCACTTGGCGGTCCAGTAGGTTTAGGAGTTGTTGCAGTAGGTGCTTTAGTAGCAGGAGTCGCAGCATACACACTGACACAGAAAAAAGCAGTTACAGAAGCAGATCGATACTATTCTTCTTGCACAAAACTCAAAAAGAAACAAGAAGAGATGGCGGCATCGATCAAGAGCTTACATAAAGAAAATCAGAAAAATGTAGATTCTACACGTGCAAATGGCGTTCAGGCGGATCAACTGTATCAGAGATTAACAAAACTGATGAATGTTGAGCATAAGAGTGCTGGGACAAAAGCACAGATTGTAAGTGTAGTTAAACAATTAAATGAATTATTACCAGGGCTGAATCTTGAGTATGACAAAGAAGCAGATAAGCTAAATAAGTCCACTTCTGCGATCAAAAAGAATATTGCAGCGCTAAAAGAACAGGCAATGGCTAAGGCTTACCAGAAAGGAATGGAAAACGCAGCATCCAAAGTGGCTAAAGCCGATATCGAAAATGAAAATGCCATTAAGAAAAAGACAGAAGCGACAAACAAATATAATGCTGCTGTTGAAAAAATGAATCAGGTTACCGCAAAGGTAAACCAAGGAAAGATAACAACAAGCAGTGATGAGTATAAGAAAGCTTCTAATGATCTGACAAAATACTATGATGCAATGATGACAGCCAATAAGGCAGTTGAGCAAAGTGGTAAAAATTTAAATGCAGCACAAAAAGAATTGACTACATATACAGACAAATATACAGCTCAGACAAATTATACAGAGTATCTGAAATCCTTAGATGATCTGGCCAAACAAGCAAAGATTAAAGCAAGTGATATTCCGAAGTCTGTTGGAGAGGGAATTAAACAGGGTGTTTATGCAAATCCAACTTCCGGAAAAGAATTAAAGAGCTTGATCAAATTAGATGATCTGGTTAATTCCGATCAGTTGGCCAAGATGCAGGAACAAGGAATGAAAATTCCACAGTATTTGGTACAGGGGATTCAAGATGGATCAGTAAGTTTTAAAAGTGCAGCTAAACAAATGGCGAATTTAATCAATTGGGAAGACTTGATCCAAAAAGCAAAAGATGCTGGTGTTAAAGTTCCTGATAGTGTGGCACAGGGAATTAGTTCTGGACAATATGCAGTACCTACTTCTGTAAAAGCTGTAGAAAATCTTGTATCTTTCCAAGAATTAAGCGCGAAAGCATTTAAAAGTGGTATGCAGATACCTGATTATTTAGCGAATGGAATTACTTCTGGAAGTATAAAACCAAAAGAAGCAACGGATGCAATTGGTCGAATGCTTTCTTTCCAAGAAGCAGTTGAGAAAGCAAAGGTTGATGGATCAAAGATTCCGATGGAGCTCGCAACAAAAGTTGCACAAGGTCAAGTATCCGTAAAAAATGCAATGAAACAGTTGAGTGATAGCGTTGGTAGTGAGTCGCAAAAGGCAGAAAAGAAAACGAGTGATTCTAAGAAAAAAATAGAATCAAATACTCAATTGAAAGCGCCTAATAATACAGCTACAACAAATTCACTAAAAGGTGTAGGAACACAGGCAAAAAAAACTGCCACAGAAACAAAAAAAGCCAGTACAGAAATAAAAAAATCTTCAACTGTAAAGCCAGCGGACAATTCAAAATCCGCAAAAACAACTTTTGCCGCATTTCCTAAAGAGGCAAAAAAAGCAGCAACAGAGACAAAAAAATCAACGAAAGACTTGCAGAATGCAGCTTCCAAAGGATTCTCTTCTAATAATGGCGCCGCCAAGAAAGCAGGAGCAAAATTGGGAAGTGATTTTACAAAAGGAATTGCTTCAAAATCAGGAGAAGCTAAAACAGCGGGCTCAAAAGTGGCTAAATCTGGAATTATCGGAGCTAAAGGACAGAAATCTGGATTTACATCAGTTGGTAGTAATATAGCAGCCGGTATAGCATCCGGTATCAGAAATAATTCTGGTGCAGTACAGGAAGCAGCAGCCGCAGTGGTAAGAGCAGCAGTTGCAAAAGCAAAAGCCGAAGGTAAGATTCATTCCCCATCTCGCGTTATGCGGGATGATGTAGGTAAATGGATGCCGCTCGGTATGGCTTCTGGTATCCGAAAGCATACGAAAGATGTGGAAGATGCTTCTGGAGAGATGGCTAACGCATCGGTAGAAGCTACAGCAACAGCCTTAGGAATCCATTCTCCATCTCGTGTATATAAAGATGCGATTGGTAAGAATATTCCTGCAGGTGTTGTACGAGGTGTTAAGGAAGGGCAGAAAGAACTTAATGCAGAGATGAAACTATCTGTCGATGAAGCATTATCTGCAGCTAAAAGTGCATCAAAGAAAGGTAATTATTCTGACATCGGAAACAACCTTGTATCTGGAATATCTGAAGCATTAAATACAGCAAAGTCAAGATCATCAGAAACTGTACAAGAAATCATTGATCAGCAGACAAGTAAAGTTTCTTCGAAGCACGATACAGCAGAGAAAAATCTCCAAGATAAGATCAGTAAGACAAAAAATAAAAAGGAAAAAGCAAAATTAAAAAAACAGCTGAAAAAGTTAAAGAAGCAGAATGCTGCAGAAGAAAAGCAATTAAAAATTGCGGGAGAAAAAACGGCAGCAGCATACAATGATGCATTTGAGAAAGAAGCTGATCGATTAAATAAGATTGCCCAGGAAAAGTTACAGGGTCTGTCAGATGAATACCAGGAAGCGTATAACAACATCAAGAGCAAGATGGACAGTTTAACTGATAAACAGCAATCTTGGGGAAATATCTATAACCTTGATCAGAATATCATGGATATTGAAAAGTATCAGAAGAACTTGAAGTTGCTAGAAAACAAGATTCCTGAGTCTATGATGGAAAAGATTCTCGGAATGGATATTGATGCAGGAAATGCTTATATGGCATGGTTTCAGCATATGTCAGAAGCTGAACAGCAGGCTTACATTAATAAGTGGAATCAGCAACAGAGCATGTCCAAAACATTTTCTGAAAACTTCTTTGGAGATGATCTCGCAAAACTTCAAGCGAATTATGAATCTGAAATGAAAGCAGTAACAGATGATCTGCAGAAAGAGATGAAACAGGCAGGAGTTAATATTGCCAAAGGATTAACTGCAGGTATGGAAAGTGAAACCAGAAACCTAAACAAGTCAATGAAAAAGATTTGTAAAGGAATCATCAAAACTGCAAAAGATACACTTAAAATCAAGTCACCATCAAGGGAATTTTCCAAGATTGGTTCATATGACATTAAAGGTGCGATCAAAGGTCACGAGAAAGAAGCTCCAAATCTGTATAAACAAATGGGAACGATTTCTCAGAACATGGCACAGAAATTTGCAAAAGCGAAGTTGAACGTTCAAGATATTCAGTCAAGGATGCAGGATGCGATCAACCTGCAGATGCAGACGATCACAACAAGAATGCAGCCAGTTATGCAAACAGATTCAGCTAATGGATCAGAATCAGTAGTCTATACTGGACCAGAACGAATTGAGGTGCCTGTGATTGTAGATGGTCGAGAGATTACAAGAGTAATCGCCCCTTACATGGACACAGAATTAAGTACAAGAGCAACACGAAAATCAAGAGGAGGTGTATAGTATGCCAGGAACATTAGGAGTCACGATCGGAGAAAAACATACCTTAAAGGATTGGAATCTTGGATGGACTGCGATCACTCTTGGTTTTCCGGAACCAAAAACATATGAACTGGATATTCAAGGAGCAGATGGAACACTGGATATCACTGAAGCGGTTACTGGCGGAGATGTGAAGTACAAGAATCGTAGTCTTTCCTTAGAATTTGAAACTCCAGAAGAAGACTTTTTTGAATGGGGATCTATTGTATCGGACATTGCAAATTACCTGGTTGGTAAGAAAATGAAGATCATACTCGATACTGATCCATCTTTTTATTACATTGGCCGACTTACGATTGATGTCGAAAAGACAGATCGTATAAATGGAAAGCTTGTAATGTCCGGAGAAGTTGATCCATATAAGTATGAAGTTGCTTCGTCTCTGGAAGATTGGTTATGGGATGATTTTAATTTTGAAACTGATATTATCCGTGAATATGGAGGCATCAAAGTTTCTGGAAAATACGAGCTAAATATTTATGGAAGAAGAAAGAGAGTGATCCCTGTGATCGAATGTGATACACCGATGCAGGTTACATATAACGGGGCCACTTATGATCTTCCAAAGGGCAAAAGTAAAGTGTTCGATATCTGGTTATCAGAAGGGGCTAACCTTTTAACGTTTACAGGAAATGGGACAGTTTCTGTCGATTATCGAGGAGGTAGTTTATAAATGTACAAGATACTATGTGATGGGAAAACACTGCATAATGTCCGCGATCCGGATTATCAGGTATTAACTCCTAAGATATCATTGGAATTAAATAAAACGGGAAATCTTGATTTTGGGATGATGCAAACACATCCGCATGTGAATGATATCAATAAATTAAAATCTCAAATCAATGTTTATGAAGATGATGAGCTGTTATTTTCCGGAAGAAGTTTAACGGATGAAAAAGATTTTCAAAACACAGGGCAGATTTCCTGTGAAGGGGAGCTTGCTTTTTTGTTAGATTCAGTACAACGTGCGCATGATTATGGTACTGAAACAACAGAAATAGGTCAAGCAGATACGAATATTGAAATATTCAAGAGATTGATTGAAGAACATAATGCGCAGGTAGAAGAAGCAAAGCGTTTTACAATTGGAGTAATCGATATAGATAGCGTAACCATTACAAAATTGTCTACGAACTATGAAAAGACATGGGATTTTCTTGGTTCTAATTTTTTAGGTAAATACGACGGCTATCTTCGAGTAAGGCATGAAAACGGAATCAGATATCTTGACTACGTAAAGCAATATGGGAAAGTAAGTAATCAAGTGATCCGTTTTGGAGAGAATCTGCTTGATCTAAAGAAGTATTCGAAGGCAGAAGATATTAAAACAGCGATCATCCCGCTGGGAGCAGTTGTTGATAATAAAAATGTCGATATTAAAGCGGCAAATGGCCATGATGGGACAGATTATGTATATAACCAAGAAGCGGTAAATTTATATGGATGGATTTATGATAAGGTTGATTTTTCGGATATTTATGATCCAGACACATTATTAGAAGAAGCCAAGAAATATCTGCAAACGTGTATCAATCTGGCAATTACAATTGAACTTACTGCAGTGGATCTTCATATGATTGATGTAGATATAAATTCTATCAGGTTGGGAGATCTTGTTCCTTGTATTTCGACACAACACGGAATCATGAGTACGTTTGGAGATGTGAGTACGTATTATCTTGTAAGTAAATATGAACTAGATCTTGAGAATCCAACAAATAATAAAATAACTCTTGGAAGAACAATCAGTACATTGACAGACAAACAGGTAAACGATTCTGTAAATTTAAAGGCTCAGATAAGTGAAGTTAGAACAGAAATGTACAACCTTCCAGGATTAAGCCTGGAACCAATCACAAATGAAGTTTTAGAGGGAATCTTAAATTAAAGGAGAAAACAATGGCAGATAATAATTATCTTGATCAAAACGGAGTCTTATATCTCTGGCAGAAGATAGTAGCAAAGATAACGAATATGATCGCAAATAAAGTAGACAAAGTAGATGGCAAAGGATTATCTACAAATGATTATACAACAGCAGAAAAAACAAAGCTTGCAGGAATCGCGGAGGGGGCGAATAAATATGCACATCCTACGAGTTCAGGAAACAAGCATATTCCTGCCGGCGGTAGCTCTGGGCAGATTCTAAGATGGAGTTCAGAAGGAACGGCGGTATGGGGTGCGGACAGCAATACGACTTATAGTGATTTTAAAGGAGCCACGGATTCTGCATCTGGTGCACATGGATTAGTGCCGGCTCCAAGTACTGGAGATAATGAAGCGTTTTTAAGCGGTAGTGGTGATTGGAAACGATTAGATTTAATATTGGGTGTTAACCCTGAAAAGCATAAGATGATTATAGGATTGGGAAATAATACATCTTCCAACATCCTTATGCACACATCAGTAGAATTGCCAACTGCGGATGCTAGCATTCCAGGGCTCATGTCCCACACAGATAAGGCAAAACTCGATGATCTTCCAACAAATGCGACCTTATCAAGCACATACGCAAAGAAATCCGATATTACTGGTGTGTATAAATATAGAGGGTCTGTGGCAACAGAAGATAAATTGCCAACATCTGGACAAACAACAGGGGATGTTTATGATATTGTAGCAGCATCATCTTATGGAGCTGCAGGGATGAATGTTGCATGGAACGGAAAAGCGTGGGATGCACTAGGGGAAAAATTCCAAATATCTGCGATCACGAACACATGGATGGATACAAATCTTACATAAGGAATGGTGATTAGATGGCAAGTTATTTAGATGAAACAGGACTTTTGAAGCTGTGGAGTAAAATAAAATCGTATATAAGTAACGCAACCGCAGGAGCGGCAAAAAAAATAGCAACTGCAAGAAATATTTCATTAACTGGGGACGCTTCTGGATCGGCAGTTTTTGATGGAAGTTCTAATATTTCTATAAATACGACGGTTAGGAAAACTTGTTTTGTTGGGAGTGATAACGCAAGCACAAATGGGTGGTACAAAGTGGCTTCTCAGACAATGTCTGGTTATGGAGACAGTAATATTATTTTTGCAGTAACATCTACATACGGAAACTACAAAACAGGAATATTCAGTTTGCAGATTCGTTCAGATAATACATCAATCTGGTGTCCTGTTGCAAAATGGTTGGTTAGAAATGGTTTTGGAACAGGTGACATAAGAATAGTTATAAATGGAATGACTTATACAATGTATGTATATAAAGATATTACTCAATATGGAAGGATACAGTTTGAAATATTATCTGAAAGTAGTATTCATGCAAGAAATTCGGGTATAACGCTTTATAACAGCAGCACAAAGGAAAGCACAGAGCCATCTGCGACTGTAAAATCAAGTGATGGTGGAACAGTAGCTGTTGCCAATAGTGCAGGCGCTGCTTCTAAACTAGATACATCAGCAGGATCAGCAACACAACCTGTTTTTTTTAGTAATGGAAAACCGTCAGCTTGTTCTTATACTTTAGGAAAATCAGTTCCAAGCAATGCGGTATTTACAGACACTAATACGTGGCGTGGAATCCAGAATAATTTGACATCAGATGCAACAGACCAATCACTCAGTGCTGCACAAGGGAAAGCTTTGAATACAAATCTAACGAGCCATGCAGGAAGCAAAAGCAATCCTCACGGAGTCACAAAGTCTCAAGTAGGATTAGGAAATGTTGAAAATAAATCCAGCGCAACAATCAGAGGAGAAATGACTGCATCAAACGTAAACACAGCGTTAGGTTATACGGCTGCAAAACAGACAGACGCAAACAAGGCGATTACAGGAATTTCTGCGAGCGGAACAACTCTTGTATTGACACAATTAGATGGAACAACAAAATACGTAACAGCAGAACTTGTAAAAGGACAGATGATCTATTGCTGCAGTAACAGTGAAGATCAGATTTATTGTTGTTAAATGAAAAGGAGATAAAAAATGGCATATACAAAGAAAACATGGGTAAAGGGGAATACACCTTTGTCAGCAGAAAATTTTAATCATATGGAGCAGGGGATTGCGGATGCACACACAGATATTGCGCAGCTAAATTCTGATAAGACTTGGAAACATATCTTTGACGGAAAAATATCCGAAG